>Ga0123342_1002386_pt1 | contig 31211 bp, 14 predicted proteins | sample Turbeawhitnodule_FD_89960 | JGI IMG/M metagenome (GOLD analysis project Ga0123342, IMG submission 89960) | Root nodule microbial communities of legume samples collected from Mexico - Turtle bean Mexico white nodule | ecosystem: Host-associated > Plants > Roots > Nodule | place: Mexico: Nepantla... | reverse complement strand
TTTTTTTTTACACTCCATCTCTCTAACTCTCAATATATATATATATATATATATATATATATATATATATATATATATATATATATATATAATCTGATATGGCCGATACATGTCCATTATTTCAACTGTTTGGGACAGTACATGTTTTAGCTTCGCATCTTTATGAGCTAAAAATAACTTATACCAATTCAAAACTTAGCATATACAAACTCATTTTCGTGATTTCTTGATATATTATTTTATGCATATAATCAGATTATATATATATTATAGAAAAATTTACGGTTGGTGACCAACCTGATACATCTATTCCACCTACTGCTGACGTTCATATACATAATAGGTAAATTATGTAAATATGTATTTCTTCTATAATCATGTTGATTATATACTACCCATATGCATGCTATCTCAAATCCTCTCTTCAAGAGAGAACCCCAACTTCTAATTAATATTCACGGTGACGATGTTCTGGTTCCAGAAGTTACCACCATTTCTATGGAAAACGAGAAAGAAAGAAGAAAAAAACCTTTATTTTCTAAAGGGTTAATATCAAATACCAAACTAGGGATTCTATATATCGATCCTATTATAGTTGTTAGCAATTGGAACCCAGAGAAACGAATTCCACCGTGAAGCTTAAGAATTTTTCTGCAATGAATTATGCTTAAAGAATGATTCAGCTGTAATTAATGCTATGAAAGCTTGGGTTTGTTTTGATTGGGTTGAAGAATATGAGTAAAAGAGGAAGAAGAAGTGAAAAAGCAAAGAGAAAATAAAGAAGAATCACAGAGAATATACCTGGGTTTGAGATTGGAGATGCATGTATAGGAGATGGAAAGAACTGCAAAATAAGATATTGACGCGGCTCAATCAGATTACATGGCTTGGTTTTTGTTAATAGCCATGTATTCAAATTGAGGCACGCCAATACCTTAATTTGTGATGTGCTTGGTTTATAGCACCTCCATATCCATCCATGGCTCAACCAATTTGTTCAACCCTTGATCTCGATCTTCAGAGTGCCGAGTGTGGAGCTTATAATTTGTTTCTGGTACAATGAATAGAGAGACATAATTTGCGGGCAGTGGGAAAGCAAGTAAAGTGGAAAACAACAACATATGAAAACCAAACAGCATAGGTAGTGGTAATTATGTATGCAGTGTTTGTGAGACTGCACTGTTTCTTGGTTTGACTAAAGACCACTTTTCCATCTTCCACCATTGTAAATATTAATTAACTATTTATCAATTTCAAAAATATTATTATATTAAATAATTAAAAGAGGCTTCGTTCGTGTGTGTATATACTACCTACCTCTGGTGGCTTCGTGTCCACGTACTCGTTTATCAAAATTTCCAAACTACCTTGCAAGTCGCAACAAAATATTGCCCCGAATCTATTCACACCACCAGGGCATTTCTGGAATTTCACCTCACTTCTCAACATTACAGATAAATTTTATAAAAATTAACTTTCACTATTCTCTTAACTCCTTATTTTAAGGAACATTAAGATACAACCTTTATAAAAACACATTTTTTTAAGAGAATAAAAAAAGGATAATGAAAGAAAAAAAAAAGAATATTCCCCCTTCTCATTATTTTTTTATATTTTTTTTTAATTATTTGAATTTGTGTAACTTCAAGTTATTACAATGATTATGAAAGTCCACATACATTATAAAATTTGAAAAAGAAAATCAAGAAACACATTGAGAAAATAAAATGTTTGTGTAATTTTTACCTTATACTAACGTTGATAAATCTATATCTTCATAAAAATCGAGTAGAAGATGAATTTGTGGATTTATTCTGTAATTAAAATTAAAACTTATGTGTTTCCTTTATTATATATTAAACAAATATAATTTCATCATATTAAAAATTAACTTATTAAAAAAAACATTATTTTTCTTATTTCATAAAATATATGATTTCTCTATTTATTGAGTCGTTGTGGATTATACCAACCAGTCTGGACCACTGACGGTATGACAGTGCCTTATAACTCGCAGAATATAAAATGCGATCGTGTTATGAAAATAATATTCGTATGATACCTTATTTTTAAATTTTATTTATAACTTTGTTGTGTAAGCAACCACACGCCGTCATTATCTTCCTTATTCTTTTAAATAATTAATATCCTTGTGATGCAGTGGGTTTATTTTTTTTCATTTATATATTTATTTTATTAAAATGAAGAACATGTTGGTTTTTAATTTTATTCCGAATTTGAGAACTTACAAAACAAGCAAAGCAACAAATTTATTATTTTTACCAAGGGAATTAAAAAAAAAAACAAAAAAAAAACTAAGGGTTCTTGAAGTATCTGAATTTATTGTTTTCGTAGCCTACTTGTTTCTTGGGTGGGTCGTGTACTATTAATTAATTTGAATGCCCTATTCCCAATTAATTCAAGATCCAAGCTAGGGTGGGAAACAATTGCATGTCTCCCAAGGTGAGAAACCTATTTACATCCATTGGATCATTCCGTTTTTTTTAAACGAATGGTTCATATTTCTTTTATTTTTATTTTCTTTTATTGTCAAAACTAACTTGGTTTTGGAGAACTTTTTGAAACATATATATATTGAGTTCAAATTCTCCTTTTGCAGCAGAAGAAAAATTGTAAAGAATTGTGTAATTATGACACTGTGGCTGAAATTGTGGAGAACCGCAATTTGCTGAGAAATGTTTTAAGCAGAGTCAGAAATATTTGGGGTGGCACCTACCCACTCAACTCTGCTAATTCAGTTGTTGTGGACGAAGAAGATACCTTATTTGTTTTTTTAAACCTGATACATATCGAGTAAAAGATATTTTATAAATTAATTTTATAATTTATAACTTACTTTTAAAAAGTTATTACTATCTAAATAATTTCACGGTAAGTCTCGATGTAGATAAGATATATTTAAAATCTCACATAAGATAAAAGTAAAAGCATTTGATATATATAAGTGATATTGATTTTAATAATGTGTACTGATTAATATCAATGGATTTTACTGTTTCTTCAGCTTCATTTTATATTGCCCTTCAACCTTAAATTATTAGTTCAAGAGCTTCTTTAGTTTCTGAACGTGGATGTCACATTGTCTTTGACTTTTTTTTTTTCTTCTAACTCGTGAATCCAACTATTTATTAGTCAATACCATATTATGAATCCCAAGAAATAAAAGAAAATATGATTATAGGTAGTTTCAATGATTTTTTTCATAAACAGATTTCACTGTCTTCATCGTTCAAACTAAGATATAGAAAGTTCTCTTATATCATTTTAATTTATTTTTTTTAGTTTGTACGCAAATTAATTTTAATTTTTTAAAAAAAGTTAATTTTATTCGGTTTTTTGACTATCATAGAGTTTTTTTTTTGTTTTTACCAAAATGAGGTCGCTGTAAAAAAAATTACAAATCTGGAACAAGTCGTGTCAACGTGGCACGATTTCTGCCACGTCAACTTGAAGCCATGTCAAGTTGGCACGACTTTGTCCACATCATATTTTTTTTTTAAATTTCTTATTTTTAAATAAATATATATATATTATAACTATTTAATTAAAATTAAAATTATAAGTTATGTAATATTTGAAATTAATTTGATAAATAATTTTTTTATGAATAAATACGTAGGTAAAGAAAATGAGGAAATTAATAATCAAACTTGAAATTGAATTTTATTATCAAGCTTGTTTGTCCGGACAATTGATTCTAGTGTGACCTTCGGTTCTGCAATATGAACATTTTTCTTTTTTATTTAGAATTGAATCATCTATTTCATGGATTAAATTAGACCTCATAAGCTTGAAAATATTGTGGAGACTGTACACTGGGACGATAAATGTCGGCTGTAGATGACAAAATGAGCAAACAACAATTACATGTGGACAAGGAAGACGTATAGCTTGAAACTCCCTACAATTCTCTCTTTATTTTCCAAATAATTAATTCTCATTTCTATTTATTTCCAAATGCAATAACAATTTTTTCATATTTTTTACTAATCTAATAACCAAATTAATATATTACATTACCATCAAATATGATGCATACACAATTATTCATTTTTTTAGTGCTTAAAACTAACACCCTTAGAAAATTATGTATCAAATTAATTTTAAACATTACATAACTTACTACTCAATATATAAATAAGAAAATTTTACAAGAAAATTAAAAAAAAATTATATATATGAGGTGGACAAAATCGTGTCAAGTTGGCACGACTTCAGGGGTTGACGTGGCAGAAGTCGTGCCAAGTTTGCACGACTTGACCAGATTTATAATTTTTTTAAAAGTGATCCCATTTTGGTAAAAACGAAAAAAAAGCCCCATAAAAATCAAAACCCAATTTTATTCTTTTAAAAGGTTACTTTGAAAAAGTCGTCTGCCATAATCTTAGAATGTTTTAGCTAATGAGATGAAAAACATTGCAATTTGGAGTATAGATAATTATGGTGATAATCATTATTATCTTTTTTTCCATGATATTAGTACAGGCTATTCATTGTTAAAAATCATAATTAATGTAGGATTATGTTTTTAAAAAAAATAGAGAGTAGAGATGGTTTTTTTAGAAATAAATAAATAAATTTTAATTTTTTTTGTCTTTTATATATTATAATTTTATCTCTTTAAAATCTAAATTCTCAACCTTTATTTTGATTAGTCATTTGTTCTTTTTACGACCAAATATTCTCATTAAAAAGATTAAGATAGACTAGTTAAATAGTTTTGGTGAGTTCTTCCTTCTCCGCCACTAATCTTTTTATTTTTTTATTTTTTTGAATTTGTGAGAGTTTTATACTTCATTCTTAATCAATTCAAATTTTATGGTGGTTTGAACAAGTGGATGTGTTGATGATATAGGTTGAAGTTTAAAGAGATTATTTGTTTGAATTGAAAGATTGTAAGTGTTGAAGTTTTTTTTTTGTCTTATAAGGGGTTAATTACCTTGGTTTCTCAATTTGTTTTTAACTTGAATGTGTTGAAGTTGAATTAAGAATTGTGGAATTAAATTGAATTGTTGTTGATATTGAATTATTGAATATTGTGTTATAATCATCTTAAAGTATTTTTTTTTAGGAAAGTTGAAGTTGAAAATGAATTTATTATGATATTTCAAATCATATAGAGGGGTTAAAGTGAGTAATTTTGATGGTATAAGTGTTAGTTAAGTGTCAATATTTTTATGATTTTTTTTGTGTATCTCGCTTGAGTGTTGAGTGTTAAGAGATTAGTCATTCACTCATAATCAAACACAATTCTATATTGGAGTATTTTGCCTAAAGTTACCCGTGATTAACAATATATAATACAAAGTTTTGATTACCTAACAAAGTTTGCTAGTGTAAATAAAAAGATAAAAAATAATAAATTTATATGGTTAGATAAAGGTCTTATTTGTTAGTGTGAAAAAAAATATACAAATCAAAGTTTATCTGGTTAGACTAAAGCCTTAGATTAAGATCTCAAATGGAAATGGAAGCAGAAGATGAAGTTTAACAAAATCTTTAGACAAAGTCTAAAGTAACACTAAACACAAGTTATAAGATTAGACAAGTTCAAGAAGCACTAAACAAAAGCTATCAAAATAATACAAGTCTAAAAAATAGTAAGTCGCAAGCGATAAGAACAAGATGTTATAATTTCAAAAGATAACATTCAAAGGCATTATCTTCATTCACATTCTACATGCATAATCGTCTTATCCCAAGAAAGAAATATTACACTCTCCAAAGAACATTTTGATACACACACCTTAAAAATCTAAGTTTGTATGTTTAATTTGGTGTTGTCAAAATAATAGAAGTAGATATAATGAAAATGATTGTCTGTCAACTATTAAAGTTGTCAACATAAGGTAAAACACCTTTTGAAAAGACTCTAACACAAAGGAAAAAAAAAAAGGCACTTACTCACAACCGTTCTTCTAGACGATGTAGAGTGAGAACATTCAGCATAAATCCTTCACAATTATGAACTTTGGATTCTAAAAGGATGGAGAGTTATCATTTCATGTTCTCTCTCTTTAGAGTGAACTTTGTATTAAAAACAACTTTTGTTTTATAACCTCATCCCAATTATAGAGATGACAAAAAATTGTGTACATGCAAACGCTCGCATATAAAGTCAGTAATGAATACTAAAATGGTATAATTATTATGTGAATATCCATTTTAATTACTTTTTTATTAAAGAGACGGGTATGGATATCATGGTATCCAACCTAAGGATACTCGTTACCTGCTACCCATTGTTAGTTAATTCTATTTAAATATTTTTTAAATAATTGAGTTATTAAAATAAGTTATTGGTGAAAAAATTATTAACTATTAAAAATTTATTAATAATTGAATTTTTTATATTTTATTTAGATTTAAGAAATTGAAGTTGTTTTTAGGATTTTTTTTTAAAAAAAACATATACTATGTGGTGCAACTTATTTGAATTTATTTTTTACAAACTTTTATTAGGATTATACTTTGAAAAAAATATTATGTTTGAGTTTATATTTTAAAAATATTATTAAAAATAGATAAACAAAAATACACGTAGGTATCCATGGATACTTGCAGGTAAATAAATATCTGTTAAGATTTTCTTCACAAATACATGACAAGATAACATAGTAATTTTTTTTTTCGAGAAGTAGGAGGTAGGTACTGTCTACACCCACCCCCAACATGTTTGTCATCCCTACATGTTGTTGTCCCAATTAAAGACGCGATTAACATATAATTACGAATGATTTGGTGTACTGATTATAAGAACGATGTGATAGTCAGAATATTTATTATAATGAAGCTTTTTTTAGTTGGCGAAACATAACTAGATATAACTCAAGTTAGGTGTAAATCAATATAAAAATAATGTGTTCACTATCATTTTAATTTACACGTGTGTTTTATCTTGAAACAAGGGGAAACTAAGTTCAAGAGAGGATTTTGTTTATAACAATTCAGAGAAAATTTTAACATATTGTTTTAAAAAACAATAGATTAATTTTGTAATTGAAATACACTGATACAGAAAATAAATTTGTTTTATTTAGAAACAATTGATTAATCTTTTCAATACATTGATCTTAAAACAAAATCTTATAAACTAAAAATACATTTGAAAAAGATCTAAATCTGATTTAAAAAAATATCTAAATTAATTTCAACAGGTTATTTTTGGAAGTAACAAATTCTTTTTTCAATCTAGAAAAACTGAAAAGAAACCAATACAAATTATATGATAGGTACAAATTTCAGAAGAATCAGACAATGCTTTAAGAAAACATTTGATTACATCAGAATTAGTGAAAACTTATTAAACTGTCATTGTTTCAATTAATATTGTTAACTAGATACTCTAGATTACAAGTCAACCAGATACTCTCACCCAAAAATATGCCAAAGAACCTACTCAACAAGAGAACACCCCTGCACAAAAAAACCACCTTTTCATTCTTCAAATCTAGAAACTTTACTACACGTTAAACCGACCAGAAGCCAAAATCTATTTCCAGAACCACAAAACACTGCAAAAGCAAAAACCTGCACAAAAAAACACAACAAACCGTCCAATCCTGGACAAGTGATTAAACAAACGATCATCAAGCGTCATTCTTTCAAATACTTCATGCAACATAGTGAAGTATCTTTGACCTCAACCAAAATGATAATTTTTTTGTTTCAAAAACTTTAAAGATCTTTCAAAAACTTAAATCACAAATGCTCTAAAAAATGTAAAGTTGTAAAATGTATGAGTAACTTTTTTTTTAAAATAATACAGACCCTTCTATAATGATCTAACAAAATCGAATTTTATTAAAAGAGTCGAGTTAAGTAAAATCAACGAGTAAGCCAAAAATACATTTAATCTTTGTTGTCATATCAAATTTAGACGTCACTTTTAATGTACTACGTGAACCACTTGACATCACTCACCTCCAACACCATTCGTAGCCTTTATACAACTCACATAGTTAGAACGTTGAAATTAAATTAAATTTCTGGTAATTAAGAATCTTGACTTGTATGATTTTTTTCTTAATTTTTATAAATTAACTATTTCCCTCAAAGTAGATTAACTAGAATTGTTTTGTAAGTTATCATAAAGAATATAGTTAACATAGAGAAACATAAGAAGAATACAAATGGAAAACTAAATTTAAGAAATTAAAAACTAGAAACGCAGCATTTAGAGATTTAAAATAACCTTTTTGTTGTACCAAAAACAGAAATTTAGGTAAGAGCTATACTTAATGAAATACACCTAAAATTTACTTATATATACAATAATTTTAATACATATGTAAATATAATAAATTTCTCTTTGTTGTACTATTTATATTCTTACGCATTCTCTCTTTTAGTTTCTTCTATAAAATAATTATTACAAAAAAAAACTGCCATATAAATAACATTATTCTGAATAAACATTTAACATAAATATGCTAATTTGTTCTAAATTTTAAAAAATGATTATTTTCTCTAACCTACAAAATTTTACAAGAACAAAAAATTTGACAATATTTTATATATTCCACCACTTCTACCTTTATTAGTGTTTTTAAGTTATATTTTGGTGCATTATATTTTGTAGTCTTTAAAGATAGAAGTTATAAGTATTAGTCTTTTACGTATTTATTTTTTTAAAAAGTGAATTTTAAACTTAACTTAATCTTATGAAATTGGTTCATAAGATAAAGTTTGTATTCATTTATAAACTATGAAAATGTCATTATCTATAGTCGATGTGAGATCTCCAATACATCTCCTTACATTGAGACTTATCAACTCATGCGTGAGACTATATATTTATGGGTTGTGACTTGATAAGTTCAACAAATTCTTGTTACGATAGACTCTGATATCATCTTAAGAAGCGATTTTTAAGTCTAACTCAACATAACTTATAAAATCAGCTCTTAAAGTGGAGTTTACACTCATATATATACTATGAAAATGTCCTTATCTCTCCAATATTACATCTTTGCACATAATTTAATTTAATCTTTAAAGATAAAAACTATACGTAATAGTCTTTTATACACAAATTCTTTTGTATCTAATCCTTATTATATTTATCCAAAAAATTGTTTTAGTATACTTAGGATTTTTATAATTTAGTTTCATACAAGTAATTATTTTAGGTATTATAGTTATTGGTGTAAGTTATTAAGTAACTTCGTATTAAAATTAAAAAGCTTTTAGCATTTTATTAAGTAGTGATTATTAAGTAACTTTAAATGCTTTTAGCACTATCACAAAATTAAAATCGATGATGTAAATACAAAAAAAAAAAAAAACTAGTTAAATCGGTCCAAAACAAAAAATGAAGTTGGTTCTATCATGCAAATCAAGTGAAGATGTTACAACGCCTACAACACTAAACCAAAACACATCTTAGTATTCTTTAATTAAATAGTTCAATAAATATTGTCGTTTTGAGCATGTTGAAAGATAAATTTTTGGTATGCAAAAGGAAATTAAAAAAACTATAATATTAATTAATTAAACCATTTATTTTTTTATGAAGAAGTAAATGTTTTCATCAATAGTCTATTTCTTTACTCTCCTTTTTTTCCCTGCTACTCCTATCATTGGGGGACTACTTCTTCATCCACCTCCATATATTATCATTGGGGGACTACTTCTTCATCCACCTCCATATATTATTGTGTTACGCCATAAATTTTTGTATTCCAAAAATGTTCATTTATAAAAAAGTTAAAGTGTAGTTCATATTCTGGATTATAGAAGGTTTTCTTTTTTAGATTCGTAATTAGCTTGTAATCTGAAAGTCTTTTTTTAAATTCGTGATTAGCTTCTAGATTACATAATCTAGATGTCTTCTTTGAATCTGAGATTAGCTTCCGAATTATATAATCCAGAATATATTCACATTACATAATTCATAAACTACTCACAAATCCATAAAAGACTTTTGGATTATGTAATTTGTAACAATATTTAAAAAAAAAAAATATTTCAGATTATATAATCTGAAAGTTATTTCAATATTTAATATTAGTTTCCGGGTTATGTAATCTGGAATATATATTTTTTAAATTACTTCTAGATTCTATAAATGCAGAGAATACTTCCAGATCCAAAAATATGTTCTAGATTATATAATCCAGAATATAAAGAACTTGAGATTTTAAAAATTAAAATGTATTTTTACATTTAGTATGAGAGTTGACTCAATAAAGTATGGAGGTGCAGCCTATGTTTAGTTTTCATTTGCTACTTTCAAGAAAATATGGAAGTGCAGGAAGAAGCAGCCTACCACTACCACAGGTGTATAGTTTTCATTTGCTATTTTCAAGAAAATATGGTGGTGTAGGAAGAAGCAGCCTACCACCTACCATAGGTGTATAGTTTGCATTTGCTATTTTCAAGAAAATATGGAGGTGCAGGAAGTAAGCGGCCTAGTACTTGTAGTTTTCATTTGCTATTTTCAAGAAAATATGGAAGTGCAGGCGCCCAGTACAGGCGTTTAGTTTTCATTTGCTATTTTTTGGGCCCTGGCAATTTTATGTACAAAAACAAAACTAATTAAGTTTAAATTTCTTATTTTTAGTGTAAAATAATTTGCACCCAGCTAATTAAAAATCTTTATTAGCACAAAAAAATGTAAATAAATGAGTTGAATACTACACGTAACTACTCAAAAGAAGTGGGTCAGTAAAGCACAAAAATATGGATTTGAATTTGATTCTGAAGACAAAATTATTATTATAATTATGAGCACAAGCATGACTTTCTACGAAAATATTCTCATGACATTGATGTAAATCTAACACTAACTCTAACTACCTTCTGTAAGGTTTGTATTTTATTTATTTATTTTAATTGAGAAGAAATTTCCAAAAACTATTTATCTGTTTATTTCGATTTAGTTTTAAAATTGCATTTTGTTGTTATATTATTTCTAAAACTAAGAAAAATTTAAAAAAAATTTAGAATCCATTAAGTTCCTAATTTTTTTATTGTTACTGTGAAGACTTAGTGATTATAATTATGCATGTTTAAAGATTAAAATGAAAAAAGAGTTCAAATATTGAAATAAATTTTTAAAAAATTTCATAGTATTGTTATTGTTTTAGTCTCTGGGGAACCTCAGCTTCATTCTTTGGTTCAAGCATTGCTTCTGGTAATTTTTGCACATCACATTTTTGTAATGGTTTTGGGTGTGAGAAAGCACAGTTCAACTATTGACAACCGTTGACCTCCATGGCTGTTACAACTACAAGGTATCTTGTGGTAGCAGGGCTCCCAGGTTCTGAACTTCGGTATCACAATTTGAGGAACAGACACCATTCTCTTACACTGAGTTGGAAAAAACACCCGAAGAGTGCACACAAATGGGGTGGGATGTGTGTTGGCCGAACCATGAGGATTTGGGGGGATGAGAATCCATTGAAGCCGATGAAGGTAGTGATGCACGTTGTTGATCACCATCCAATGGACGGTGATGTTTCCCATGGAGTGCATAAAGATTTGGTCGCCCTTCCAAGTGGGTGTTAGCTTTTCTACACTTTACTTTCTTCAAGATGATTAATTGTAGTAATAGATAGTAGTAGTAGTAGTATTTAAGGAACCTTATTAAATGTTTTGTCAGTATTTAATATCCATGTTGGTTTTAATATATTCCATCGTTGCTTGCTTTTTGCTCGATGAATAAGTTCTCGTCTTTTGGGGGTTTGATTTCAAGTGATTAATTGGGTTTGCACACTTTTTGTGACAACTTGCAAGACCACGGTTGGGCACATGCTATTTGTTGCTTTTAGAATTTGTTGTCATAGCCAGAGTAAGCTGATGAAATGCAGGAAAAATGATGTGGTTATGGGGTGAAGGGACAGGCTGAAGTTGGTAAATTGTCATGATAAAATTGGAATTTTGGATACTATTTTTGTCCCTGGAGAATTAGAAAATTATAAGGGAACTTCTGTTTAATTATTTCCTTTCTAACTAGAGGAAGGAACTTTTTGATGGGATGATGTTATTAACTTATAATCAAATATAGATTAAGAATCCCTATTGTTTATGAAAATTAGTTTTGGACACAGCCATTCTGGTGTTTAATTTTTTGGTCTTTCATTAACCTACTATTATATTTCTCATTATTTTCATGTTTTTTTCTAAAGGTGGGGAATATTGTTTAGAATTTAACACGCATCTTGAAGAAAAAGTTTTCAACTCATGTTAAGAGCTATAGTGTCCTGATCAGACTAGTTGTTATCAATTTGAAAGCTATGGATCCTATTTTCTTTACTTTCCAATCTTATTTCATTATCATTTGACCTTATGAATTCCCATTTTGTATTTTGTTGAGTTTTACTGGAACATTTCTGATTTTGAAACTTCTGTTCTTGTCACTGACTGTAGAACCATTGTCCATATCTGATATTGTGTCTGCTTCTGATGCTGGTGCTAAAGTACGGGTATCGTTTAAGGTATGAATGTATGATCATGATGTATGCAATGGTTGCAAATGTGTGACCTGTTATCCATGGCTCATTATTTGTTTGGATTGCTGAATTAGGGGATGCCCGGATCATACAGTGAGGATGCTGCACTCAAAGCTTACCCCAATTGCGAAACGGTTTCCTGCAATGACTTTGAAGAAGCTTTTAAGGTTTGATTTGACATAATCTGTAATATTCTTGAAGCTAATATTTGGATAAAACAGTAATAATCCTTATATTTTCAGATTTATCACAAATGATTTTCATTTTCTGTTTCTCCATACTATATGTTTTCACTTTTAACTTTACTTAAAGGTAAGAGTAATGGGTTTCAATGTATTTGTAACGACCTTCTCAGATGTGATTCTCCTTGCTCAGTTTCCCATTTAAAAATAATGTCTGGCAGGCTGTTGAGTTATGGTTGGCAGAGAAGGTTATTATTCCAATAGAAAATACGTCTGGGGGAAGCATTCATCGGAACTATGATTTACTTCTGCGCCATAGGCTTCACATTGTTGGTGAGGTGCAGTTGACTACTAATCTCTCCCTTCTAGCTCTGCCTGGTGTCAGGACAGAGTACCTAAAACGTGTTCTAAGTCATTCTCAGGTGAGGCTGCATGTTGCTGGCCTTTTTTTCAGATGTGGTAGTATAGATTTGCTATACTATTATGCAAAACCTATTGTTGTTGCATCTAATCCTATGGAACATAAGAAATATATAGATTGCTTTAAGATTTATATATTATTGGTCCATCCATGAATGAAACTGGGATTTAATCAATTAATTTTCTAAGTAATACTGAATTTTAAATATTTCAAACTTATTGAAATGTTCTCTTGAAAGCTGTGTGTTAGTTGTTTTACCCATTAGTTAAACAAGGAGGGACGTGTAAAAAGTATTTTTCATTGCCTAGTTTGTTTGACATTGATTAATTTGGAGCAAGTAGACTGTAGATTACAAATCATTTAGTTTTCTACCCGCATTTGGATTTTGTTTGTTTAAAATAAAAGCCTGAGCACTTTTCGTTAATATAACTGAATCAATGAGTAATATTCTATAAATAATATACTGAATGTAGTAGAATACCTCAATTTGTACTAGTCACATCAGAGCTCTGAAGAGGGTTTTGCTTGCAGGCACTTGAATTGAGTGATGATTTCTTAACTAAATTAGGCGTTGCTAGAGTAAACGTTGATGATACAGCTGCTGCTGCTCAGGTAATCTATCTATATATCTTATGTGACTTCAGACTTTCTCTAAAGTAGAGAATAATTTTGTTTTCTGTTTTTCTTAATGTGCCTGTGAGATTAGATTATAGCTTCAAATGGCCTACATGATGCTGGTGCAATTGCAAGCATTCGAGCTGCAGAAATCTATGGACTTAATGTACTTGCAGAACGAATCCAAGTAATATCTCTCACCAATCATCATTTGCTAGAAATCGACAATTATCTTGTGACTGATTTACCTTTGATTTGAATTTCAAGTATTCATTTGAGAACTTGGTGTCTCCAATGTTATATTAGTTTGAAGGCAAGAAACTACCGGAGATTTGCAAATAAGAAGTTTAGCTTTGGTGAAGAGCTTTTAATTTCTCACAAATTATTAGGGAAACTTTGTGAAATAAGAAAACATTGACCCTGAAACCAGGAGAGATGAATTGCATATTCTAGTGTAAATATAGTTGTTGACTAGAGGGAATGTGTCGTTCAACTTATACTGGCAATTCAACCTATGGCCTTTTTAGATTTCTCCATCTCCACCTCTCCTCCAGATAAACCAGACACTTTATCTTTTCTAAAGAACAGTTCCCCTTGAAGGTTATGCTGTTCTTAGCTAGAACCCCAAGTTTATATCTCTAACAGTAATATATACAAGAAATAAATGTGAAATTTCCATGATTTCAACATTTAGCTTAGACCTTTGTTCTGTAGAGTTCAGAACGTTCTTTCTGAGGCTGTCAAACTATTTGAACCATTTTTTATCCTCTTTCTCACTTGCTTCACTCCTGTCCCAGGAATAACGTGGATGGTGGTGAGATGCTAAAATCCAATTTTGAATATCTGCGAACCAATCCCCTTTCAAATATGCTCTTTACACCATTGAGCAAATTTTACTGCTAAGCTAAATCAATACACTCTTAAGCCAACTTGCAATGCATTTGCTATGTGTATTCCTTCCAAAATTCAATGACAAGGGTATGCTGTGTTGTGTGTATTGATTTACATAAAAAGAAGTGCATGAGACATGTTCTTTTTCATTCATTAGTGTACAAACTTCTGCAATAGACGCTATATATTATATTCCTCTGTATTTCTGTAAATAAGAAATTCTTGTGTTGGTTTGATTGTCTTGTACAGGATGATTATGAAATCATCAGTCGGTATCTCGTGCTTGCAAGGGATCCAATAATCCCAAAAGCTGATAAGCCCTTTAAGGTAAAAGCTCTTTTGGATGTATGACTATTGTCTCATAATCATGATACAAGATTCTCTAGAACAAATTGTTCAATATTTTCAGACAAGTATTGTGTTTACGCTGGAAGAAGGTCCCGGAGTACTGTTTAAGGCTTTGGCAGTATTTGCATTGAGGGACATAAACTTATCCAAGGTTATCTATGGGAAAATGTTTTCTTCTTGTAAGTCTGTCTCTATGCATGATGATTACAAGAAAATTAATACTGTATTTTGAAATCAGATTGAAAGCCGCCCACAAAGAAATCGGCCATTAAGAGTTGTTGATGACTCCAACACAGGAACTGCCAAGTAAGTTAGCGTTTTGCCTTTTCACATTGGAGTACTGAAATTGGCCATTCTTTTTCATCATATTGCTTCACGCAATATCTGGTTCAAGCTAGTTTGTCTTTAATTGCTGAAGTGCTCAAACGTGGTCTAATTTCCACTCTTCTCCTAATTTGTTTTCGGTTGTATATGTGCAATTATTTTTTCTCCTCCATTCATGTGCTAAATAATTTAGGGTAGAATGAATCTTAGATATCTGAAACACTGTATTTTCTTAGATGTTGATGCAAACTTTAGTATAACCTGTTGTATTTTTTTTATTTAGGTACTTCGATTACCTTTTCTATATTGATTTTGAGGCATCTATGACTGAGCCTCGAGCACAAACTGCTTTAGCACATCTACAGGTATGTTCTTAGACTTCTTATTTTATTATTTGAGTTATGTCTTTTGATTCTTTTTTTTATCTCTTCTTTCTTAGAATTTGAGACTACTTTGGCTATATCACTAATCAATATTGATTTCTAATATACTTCCTCGTGCCGAGAAATAGACCTCTAAAATTGCTGTTTGCAAGATTGGACACTGATGACAGTCCAAAAATGAGTGTCTAAGCACAATAACAACCACCACTGAGATCAATTCTGGTTTCATCTTATAATTTGGGATTAGTTCATTCACAGCAGTAGTTAATATGGGATTTGCTACCTTTTTAGACTTTTCCCTTTGAAGATGGTACAATTTGTAATTAAAATTGTGCAATCCAAAAATATATTTCATATTATATAATTCAAAATTAATTTTTTGCTTATAGATTATACAATGAAATCCAAAAATACATAACAGATTACATAATCCATAATTTTAAATTAGTTGACCTTTTTTTCACTTCCCATTGTTGAATCCAAAATTTTATTTTCTCACTCTGTAAGGATTGTTGTATTCTGGAATTAATATTAACAATTTTTCTTTCTGTGGGATAAGGATAAAAAAATCAAGTGACATTAACCATTTGTTGCATCTACCATTATTACATCTACCTACAATTCACAAGATTGCCAGCTAAAATAAGCATAAAATTGGCAAGAGATATTAATTACAAAGACCAAAATGGATATTTAGAAATATGAAGGTGGAGAAAGTAATCTAAAATATGCAGTAACTGAAGTATGAGACCTGAACCAGTACAATTATTTTATGGTCTTCTTCTTTGTATGGTGTTTAATTTGTTTATTTCTAGTCAATGTAACACTTACATTCATGTTTGGACTCCTAAAAACTTTTTCTGCATAGTATTTTTTCCATTTTCATGTCATGAGTATCTAACTACATCAAAACCGTTTTGTTCCTACAGGAATTTGCCACATTTCTTCGGGTGTTGGGCTGCTATCCCATAGATACAACCACATTATAGCTATCTCTTTTATTGGTGAGTTTTCATTGAAACTTGGATGATGATTTGGAGATACTTTGATGTCCAAGTGAATAAGAGCTGTCAGATGGTAAAAAATGTAATATATGATACCAATAGTTCATTCTTATGACCTTAGACAGTGCCATTACTTCATCTACTCATTGAAGAGATCTTCACAAAGGATAATTAGATAAATTAGGTTTTAGCCAAATATTTTTCTCTCTATTACATTGTCAAACCTTAAAAAATAAGGAGCAACAAAAAGGGAAAGAATCCGTTAATGCTTTCTGTCAGTGATGTCATCGCAATCAATAAGAACATGTTTGGTTCACATCAGAATTTTTTTTTTTCTGTTAACATCTTCCACCCACCAAGTTTGTGTCGTGGTTATATTCTCTGCATATATTCTAAATATTCTTGTTGAAAGTGCCTCTAGCCAAATGTGTAGCTTTCATTCCATTACAAGTCAAACCCAACAGAAGAAACAAAAAAAAAACCTGCTGATGCATTGTGGCACTGTGAACTCAGTTGTCACCATAACCAATGAGAACATAATTGGTTCTCATCTCTTTTCATGTAATGTCATGTCTTCAATTCTTGTTGAAACATGTTCCTGCCACCAACTTGGCACGTGTTCTTGCTATATTCGATTGGCACACCGAGATTAAATTTATGCTAATCCCGAATTTTGTCAAGATCAAAAGAAGGGGTTGTGACTGTGACAGAAAAGTGTATCAGTACAAAAAAAATGTTACTTTGTGTTCAGTTCATGTGCTCCACCAAATGAGTACAACATAATACCATGTCGTGACATTTCATCATTGCATACTGCATAGACCTGAATAAAAGAAAATACATGTTTTTTCACTTATCATTAATATATATATATATATAATATTAATGGTAGTTTATAAATATCTTTCCTTAATCCATTGAAACTATTTCAAGAAAAAAAAATGGTGACAATATCTTTAAAAAATTTACAATTTATCATAATATATGAGAGCCAAAATCATTTTCTTGCAAAGTTTTATACAAATTTTATAAAAAAATCTAACAAAATTGGTATGGAACTAAATATTTTTTTTTAAAAATATTTTTTATCTTATTCTAATGACAAGGTAACTTTAATTTTGTATCAATGGATTCTTTGTTGAAAATTTAATGGTGAAATTTTACTTGTAAGTATTAACTTAATTTTATTCAACATTTAGGTTGAAGTGACTTCCCTAACAAATTGTACCTCAAGTCTAATCCAAAACAGCTTCCTTATTGTTAAAACTAACATGTTAAACTTTATTTTGATATTTTGAATAGCTTATGACATAATCCATGTTTTTCTTAGTTTATTTTATTAACTTGGGTTATTAAGATGTTTTTCTCAATTTACTTAAAAATAACCCAATACAAATACTTGATTTGAAATTTGCGCAACTGCTACAGATAAAATGGTTTATTTTATGTGATTTAAGCAGAAATGCAATAACTGAGACGTAGAAGGGATGCATTTGAACCACTTGTGAGCGAAAAAAAAAATTGTTGGAAGATAATATTTTACAATTTTAACCTTGATAACAATATAATAATTACATTATATAATATAATAATTAATTATATTATAATATGATAAAATAAATTTATATAATAAAATAAAATAAAAATATTAAATAATAAACAATAATAATAACAAAATAAATGTATAATAATATATTATTAACAAAACAATAAAAATAAAAATTTTAAATAAAAAAATAGTAAAATATATAGTAAAAAAAATTTATATAATAATAAAATTAATAATAAAAAATAATAGTAAAATTAAATTAATTTTTTTAAATTAATTTATAATAATAAGGGTAATTTGGTTATTTTATAAATATTTTATATTTTCTTAAATTTATTACATTAGTCAAATCACTCACATTTTTTCTCTTTCACTTCTCACTTTCATTGACTTAATTAAAAAAATCTTATTATAAGTTTATTTTCCTTCATTTTCTTCCTTTTTCACTCTCTCTAATTCAAACACACTCTAAATAATTAAACTAGCATAATTCCTAATAAATTTCAATCATAGTTATTGATGTCTTCCTCCATTTTTTACTACTAAAGTTATTGAGTAACTACTTTATTTAAATTGACTTTTTACATGATATGTAATTAAGTATTATTTTAAAAGTAAATAATTTAAATATATGTTATACACAGATTAATTGAGATTGTGAATAGGGATGATAAAGCAGGATTAGTCATGTGGGTTGACCCTTGGTCTTTTAGAAAAAAAGTGAGCACACTGCTTATTTCAACCCGCTAACATGCTTAAACCCGTCCTCCATAACCTACAGTCCGAGCAGATCAATTGCAAGACGGGTTGACCCGCATAATCCACATATCTTAAAAATCTAGAAATTTTTTTTTACACCCCCATAATTTCTTCTTGTACCCTCATGTTTTCAGAAAATTCTAAAATTATCCTTTTCAAATTCTAAAATTATCCATTTCAAATTCTAAAATCTGGAATACAAATTTGTATTATGAATTGTGCAATCTGAAATATTGTACAATTCGATACAAAAAATTTAACTTTCATATTCTATAACCTGGACAGTCTGTAAATTCCACATTTTTCAAAATTAAAGAAAAAACATTATTGAAAAATGTCAAAGGGTAATTTGAGTCTTTTTTTTAAGTATGGGGTGCAAGAAGAAAGATATGGAGGTGCAAAAAGAAAACCCACTCAATCCTTAATTCATAACACCTTCAAGAAATTCAATAATGATCATCTTTCTTAAAGGCATAGATTGTTTAGATTTCAATATTCATCAAATGTTAAATCCAGTAGTTAGACCTTAATATTTTTATAATAAAATTTAAATATAGTATTATATATATATTTATTATTTTATACTAATTTTTAAATTAAAATAATAATCATGTGTATGAGTGTATTATCTTAAAAAAGTGTATATATTTGATAAAATATTTTATTAGTCAATTTATTAGTACGATTAAAATTCAAATTTAATTAAAATTGTGAAACAATTTACCTAATTCATCTAAATAAAAAATTAACTTAATAAACAAAAAGTAAATTTATTCAAAATTTATATCTAAAAATTTATTTTTCATTAATTTAAAAAAAAATTCTTATGTGGACTGGCGGACCGATCCGCATTGTCATCCCTATTTGTAAATATATTCATTACATATCCAATAATTTCTCAGTTATTAAATACAAATTTTAATTTTATTCAAAAAGTACATCATTCTTCTCACCATTTTTCCACCTTACAGTTTGATAGTTTCATGGTAGATAAAAAAAATAAGAGTAAAGGGTGACATTGTTTTCTATTATATATTTTTTTTTATAGAGATAAGGACAAAATACATTAGACAATTTTGTTAACATGATTTTAACATGATATCAATCTCAATTTTTACAAATTTGTTATATGTTAAAATAAACTTAAAATTCATATTTTAATATGATATTAATCTCTATTTTTTACATATTTGTTAAACCTATGTTATCTGTCATGTAAATCTATCAATTTTCATATATATATATATATATATATATATATTAAATTAACTTGAGTTTGAAAATAAAAAAACTGTTTTAAGATTAAGACTCATTTCATTTTTGTTATTTTTCACCTAAGAGGAAGGTGAGTCAGAAGCAGACATAGTTGTACATTTATTTGCTTGAGTGGTTTATCACATTTACCCCAACCTCCACCCACCTTGTTTTCTGTAAACTAACTGCAAAATTGGTGGCATGCCTCTCTATATGAAAAAAATTTAAAAAAAACAACAACTAATGTATAAGCACCATAGACATGTCTAGATGCATCAACATTCAACATTCATCACTGTCTTCTCACCATTCCTCTTATTTATCTATTATTTTGTCCTAAAGTACATAATTTTATAAGGGAAAAATAAGTAGGTAAAAGAAGAATATTCTGTCTCTTGCTTCACACAAAATGTCAAGAGTGACATCTTTAATGGCGAATATAAGGGAATATCCACTCACTATAAATTTAAACGTTTATAACACTATGAAAATCGTGCATTATTTCATATATACAATAGAGGTTAAATTCATAATATCTTCAGAAGATTTAAAATAGATTCTTAGCTACAGCTGACACTTTCATCGTTATTGTTTATAAGTTGAATCTTTTAGAGCAAATATATCTTAATTATTAGCATTATTGGAGACTTTAAATATTAGGTGATTTTGATAATCTATTATTAGTTATATGTCTTGGTTGAAGGAATCCAGAAGAGTCAAGTTAATAAAACTTGTAAAATAAAAATCAGAAAATAAAATTAATGTACAGTTTTTCTTTAGTTATTTATTTTAAAATATGTATGGGGTGATCATAGAGAGAGTTTTTACTAAACAATTCTAGACCGAATTAACTCATATAAGTTTATAATTAATAAAAAAGTGCACCCATTCAATCATATTGTCGAATTGATATGTTCAATTTGTAAGTTTTTGAATAAGTTGATACGGATTTGGCTTATTATGATTCAAATCAATTTTTTTAATTTTTTTTCTTTTTTGTTATAGCTTTTAAAAGAATTTAGGAGAGAATATTTTGAGTCTATTTAAAGGATTTGGTTATAGGCTGCGAGTTTAAGCTTAGTCGTATACAATACAAAGGAATAATTCATAACATTTATTGACAAATCTAATTATGGAGAAGATTTTATTTTATAATTTACAAAAAAAAGTTTTATTTTATACGAAAATTTAGTTTTGAGTAATAAATGTAAATACATAAACATGCTTCTAAAATTAATAAAACAATCAATCGTGTCACCCTTAAAATATTCTCTCCATATTTTATAAATATTCCTACACACACACACATATATATATATATATATATACTTATACTTTATGACTTGAACCCTTGGTGTCAACCAAAGATTAAGAATGAGGGAAGAAAAAAATGGCATGCATTACTATGATGCATCATCAATGGTAATGAAAATTAAAAAAAAAAGAATCATGAGTGAAGAAAGATGCATGGATGGTGAATGATAGTGATGCTCTATACTTTTTGCTTTGTTCTTTTCCTACAGATGCGGCGTGTCTGTACCAAACTTTTTTACTGCTTTCTAATGTTGTGTTCTACCATATTATCTCTGTCCAGGTTCAATGAACATTGCACACTAACACCTTTTTCTCCTTTTTTTTTTACTTTTTCATTTTTCATTTTCCGACATTATGATTATTTAAGACATAAGTCTCTTTTACAAGTGAGGAAAACAATGCATTAATAGAGATCCCCATGGGACAAGTGCCAACTACCCTTTTATTTCTGTGCTCATAAACTTGGATGTGGCTTTCACCCTCTTCCTCTTTCTCAATTCAAGTTCATTGGTATGCTTCTCTCTTCTTGTTCATGGTTTTAAAATCTATGATTCATGTGCTTCATCTTTAAACTTCAAGGAACTCGCTTTCTTTTTTGGTTATTATTCTTATTATCATTTGACACCGCAAGGTAGTTAATTAAGTTTTGGATTAGCTGAAACACTTTTTTTAAGCAGTTTTCTGCTTTCTCTTCATAGATGCAGATCTTTTACTTCATCACAACACTTTAGACGTACTAAAGTTACAAACTTTTATTTGCTGGTTCTGGTGGGTGTGGTTTGGTTAAGTACTGTTCTTAGGAGGTGTTTTGATGGAAGAGTTCTTGATTGATCTATTTGTACGCTTGTTAGGTAGGTTCTCTTGGTCCATTATAGGTTCGAAGTTTTGATCTCAAGCCATTACAAACAAGATAACCTAAAATCCATTGCTTTCAGGTAACTTTTATATTCTACTTTTTCTGTGATTCTGTGAATATTCTTCTTCATATGCTAAATCCACGCAATTGGGTTGTGTGTTATATTAATTGAATCTGTGTGTTTGTACCAATGAAAAACGTTTTCATTTTGTTCATCACTTTATTTGGTATGATCTGTGGCGAATTACACAAGATAATCTATATGAGAACTAATGAAATAAAGCTGTAAATAAACCAAGAGATGGTCCCATATAAAGGGTATTTAATTAACAGATATATCAACAATGAAACGTATGAGGTGAAGATGCGTATGTTATTGGTGGGTTGTAGATTTTGTGTACGGAAACGCTATTGACTAATGTTTACCAGGTTTGAAGTCTCTTAAGACTGATTTATTATCATAGAATTAGCCAATGTAAACTGAGTAGAACATGCATAGTTGAATATAACAGGTTATTACTAGATGGAACCTGAAATCCCTCCTCTCCAATTACTTGGTGCCAAGTGTATACTAATAATTATATGTTATTGGCAGTGACACGTTACCTCCAATTATAGTTCTTTATATATATAATCTAGTGAATAAACATGTACCTAACTGGTGACAATAATAAAATAGTTTATCATATGGAATGTTTTCAACTATGAAAGGGGTATGTGTTGTTTCTTAAAGCAGAAAATGGTTGCCTTCACATAATTTATCAGTGCTTAAAAAAACATAGAGAAACAGCGCTGATGCATGTGGGTTTGTCATTTTTGCAGTGGAATGAAGATGTAACTCATTAGGAAACTCAGATGCCATCATGATGGGCCTTGGGCCCAAACTCAGGTACCCCCTTCATAGATTGTTCATGATACTGAAAATATTAAGCTATTTAGACAGTGCTACAAACGTTCTGAGCTTCTTTAATAAAGTAGATTTTACAAATATGAAAAGATTGATAAATGGATTCTTACAAAATCTACTTTAAATTTAACTCAACTTTACACAACATACTTTTTATGAAAATCTATAGACACTTCTATATTATTGATCTTATCTCTAATCTTGACATGAGATTTACTTCAAAGACGTTGGTAGCATAGTAAAATGGAACAAATTAGTATACAAAGAGAGACTATTGGCAGTGGCACCTTCTACCAGCCACGAATGTGTTCTTCTGTAGTTTGATCACTCGAAAAAAATGTTTGATTGATTCAATGTTGTCCATGTTCTAGACATTTCAGTCAATTTAAAGATCCACAAAACACCAAGTATCTCAATTAAGAGGACCCCGCCACTCACAAAGGACAAACTAAGCTGCAGTTGAAGATGCATGTTCCTCATTGTAAAAACTATGCATCTGCATATAGTGCAAACCAGTGCTTCGTTTCTTATGCGTCTTCGCTTTGCTTCTTCCAGGTAAATAACTGGTTGGTGTGACGTGTATGGCATAAATATGTGTTTTTGTTCCCTTCAAATTTTTTACAGTTATTGTCGATATTTCTTGAGTAATAAAGACTAACATAAATATCTTTCTATGTAAGAATGACTTGTATAAAAAACTTACTTCATAGGGCCTACACTGATTAAGGACAAACCTTAAATTATAATTCTATATATACCGAAACCAAAATAAAAATAAGGACTAAACTATAAAACAAGTATACTATAGGACCGCAAACATGTACTTAAGCCAAATATAATTTATGAGATTCTAGTTTTCTGGTGATTCATCTTTTGTGGACAACCTAACTTTTGCTCTATACTTAGGCTGTGGCAGTATCTTATGCTAAAGTTGTGAAGCTGATGGTTAGTTTGCTCATGGCAGGGAAGGGCACAGATGAAACGAATAAGGAGCTGAACACCCAGAAAATGGGAGCATCCCTGATACACAAAACTTTTACTTTCAGAGATATGTTACTTTGACAGCACATACCTCATTGATGGCTTTTATTAAAGCTCATCAAAGGTGATGGTCATGATCAGATGCACCCTCTTTGTCAGGGACAAGGATTTCAAACCATCAAGTGACTTGTTTATTCTTCACATAAATGTGTTTCAGTGAGGTCCTGAGTTCTTGTACCACTGAAGAGAGTTCCCCTTGGCAACTTCAAAATTTGACACTACTTCAATCATTTTCTTGTCAGTTAACTTGGCCATAGTTTATGTCTCTTTTTGCATTCCATCAATAATGTAATAGTACTGAAGAGTTTTAGCTCTGCAGATGAATGTAATAAATTGAAGATTACGTGCTTGTAATTGAAAGATTATATTTTAAGATATTGGGAGAAAGTTTGACTATGTTGAATTTGTTGCTTGAGTTTTAATATAATATAAGTCATGTGATTTCTGTCTTGTTCACTTCTCGTCATCTTTTTATCTCTCCTTTGTTGCCTGAACTTTCTGCTATTCAATGTTTACTAAATTGCTTTCTGTTTCTCTTTCACGCACACCACAACAAAGGTGTTGATGTTACTTAGTGTGTTATTTACGTATGCATGTGCTACTGCAATATTGCTCACTGTTTATGGGGGTAGTTTTAAGTAAATAATATTTTTCTTTCCTGAGAATCTCTCTCAGTATCTTCTGTTTCTCTTCTTTCCTATCACCCCACTCATCTCACATGGTACAAGAGCTACCATGGCTTCATCTACTTCAACAAACACTGAATATTTTTCTGCTTTCGCGTTCTTCACTCCTTACATCTTCACCCGTCGAATTAACTTCAAAGTGGATGATGATAATTACCTAATCTGAAAACGGTAGTTCCATGTCATTCTCCAGAGTCTCAACTTTCATACACTTCTTGGATGGATAGTCTACTCCTCCAAGATTTACTTCTGCATTGTTGCATGGTTTCTTGCTTGCATGGTTTGCTTCCATGTCTCCTCCAATATTCACTAAAATGGTAGGTCTCTCCTCTTCTCATCAAATAGTCAACTCTTCAGATATATTACGGCTCTCACACTCGTGTTCGTGTTAAAAAGCTCAAGCTCCAACTTCATATATACAGTCACCATTTTTCTTCTTGACATCAAGAAGACCGTTGACTAGTTAGCTACTATTGGTTGTCCTCATATCACTAGATCACACATTGAAGTCGTTCTTGATGGCTTATCTGAGAAGTATGATCCATTCGTTACTTTCCATAACATCACGTCTTGACCCATATACTGTCTAAGAGATGGAGACGCTCTTGTTGGTTCTAAGAAGAAAGATTTTACAAGGTCGGGGCTTCTATTGATCATCTTCTTCAAGGGAATACAATTATTGTTCCATCATCTTCTTCTTTCTTCTGTTTCATCTTTTTCGTGTTCAAAGTACTTTTCCCAACTCCAACAAATTTGATTGTGGCTAACCATGTCCACCCTTTCCCAAACAACACATCGGTTTTTTGGTTCCAGGTCTACTAATAAAAATATTTCATTTTCTTCCTCTCCTTCTAATCCTCGTTCATATCAAAAGCTTCAATGTCAAGTTTGTCGGCATGAATCATTCTTCCACATATTGTTGGCACAGGTATGATCGTTCTCAATCTATTATCAATGCCAATTCATCTCAATTTATTTCATCAGTTGGTGAGCCCTCTATTCTTCGTACATCTTCTATGATCCACTATGGTATCTAAATAGTGGTACCTCGCATCACCTTACACATGATGAATCCAATATGTCTTCTAAAGCTTCTTACACAGGTTCAGAAGCGGTAAAACTAGGTAATGATTCTGGTTTACATATCACAAATGTAGGTTCTACTACTTTCATTCACACTCTTCTAATCTTTTTTTTGAATCAATACATATCACAAATGTAAGTTCTACTACTTTCACAGATTCACATTCTTCTGATCTTTTTTTAATCAATTCTTGCATGTGTGTAGTATTACTAAAAAAATTTATTAAGTGTCTCTAAATTTGTAAGGACAATCATGTATTTGATCCTGACAAATGTTATGTAAAAAAGCAGGCAACAAAGGAGATCATTCTACAAGGAAATCTTAGGGATGACTTATATGTTTTTCAAAAACTTGTTCCGATTTCTGGTTTCTCTGCTAACAATTCATCTCTTGCACCAATGGTAACTTCATATAAACTATGACACTCTCATTTTGGACATGCAAATGTTGATCTAATTCATCAAATAATAATCCACCAATGTAATGTGCCATACAAAGCTAAATCTAGTTTCTATGAATCCTGTGTTATAGGTAAAACACATCAGTTGCCTTTCAAAGATTATCTACTACTGAATATTTTGAACCTTTGCAGCTTATTTTTATAGATATTTGTGTTTAATGGTTCTTATTACTACATTGTGTTTCTTGATGCTTACTCTAAATATGTTTTTCTTTATCTTATACATAATAAATCTCAAGCCTCTATTGTTTTCAAGTCTTTTAAAACATATGCTAAAAAACAAATTGGTTTTCCTTTTTAGAGCATTCAAACTGAAAACCTCCGAGAGTTTTTTGTGTGTCTCAAATCTTATCTTCATGAAAATGGAATTCAGCACCACTTAACATGCCCTCTTAATTATGAATGAACAAATGGGTCCATAGAACATAAACACAGACATATCGTAGATATATATGACTCTCTCTTCTTTCAAGTGCGTCTCTCCCTAGATATTTGGGGGAGAAGCTTTCACTATTGTTGATGCTATTATTAATGTCTTACCTTCATCTCCTGTTGACAATATGATTTTTCATAAACAACCATATTACACATTTTATAAAACGTTTGGGTGTGCATATGTTATATGTTGTTAAGATCATAACAAAAAAAAATTGGCTTCTTGTTAATTAATTTGCTTCTTTCTTAGTTACAGTCCAACCCACTGGTAAGCGATATATATCTCGCCATGTTATTTTCAATGAATCTGTGTTTCCATTCTCTTTACTTTCCAACCTTTTTGTTTCTGACTCCAACACATACATTCTACTTGTCTCATCTTCTAATACATTAACTCTTATACAACCAACTCAATTTGATCCTGACATTAACCATATTCTCTCTCCTGCTAATCAAGTTATATACCATTCCTCTACTGCTTCTTCTTTAGATTCTTCTACAAAATCAGTTTCACCTACTCCTGTCCATAACGAACATCCAATGATCACTCGAGGAAAAGTTGGCATTTTCAAACTGCTCACCATAACAGCCTCTACTGATACTTCTATTATTCCTACTACAACTAAATAGGCTTTGGGTAATCCTTATTGGCTAGATGCCCTGCAAGACAAATTCAATGCTCTACGAGCAAATTGTTGGAGATCCCACATCGACTAGAGATTAGAGTCTTTCATTGTATATAAGTGGGTGCAAACCTCAACCCTATGAGCCAGTTTTATGGGGTTGAGTTAAGCTTAAAGTTCACTTCGTAATATGGTATCAGAGCCATTTCGAGCCTATCCTAGCGAGTATTTGTGTGGGTGTAAATAGGTTTTCAAAAATAAATATAATGTTGATGGTACTTCGCCAAAGGATTCCATCATCAAAAAGTCATGGTTTCAAAAGCTAAGTACCATGATATCTTCTTTTGATTTCTCATATACTAAAATTTATTTATCCTTATTTGTAAAATTTGAGAATAATATGGTTTTGTTTATTCTTATCAACGTTGAAGATATCATTATCAAAGGAAGTTCTCCACTTGTTACTTAATCTCTCATTCTTTGTCAACATTTTGGTTTAAAATACCTTGGAAGACTTCATTATTTGCTTGGAATAGAAGCTTTCATGTACTGATGATGGTGATCTTCATTTATCTCAAACAAAGTATATAAAAAGATACAAAAACGTTTTGTTAACACCTTCTGCACCATGACACATATTTGACGCTATCAATGTGGCAAAAAATGATGACGTGGCAAGGGCAATTTTGTATCAATAATGATTTCATAAGCACGTCCGAGATTGCTTCTCTGAACTCTTGTCCACCACCACTGAGGACTCCTCCGGCTCATCTCCATATCCTGGCTCGGTCGCCTCCTCGACGAGTTCCTCTGCTGCGAGGCCGAGTTGAAAGTTGTTGTTCTCATGGGTCGTGACCCCTCCAAGATCGCCAAGCGAGATCGTCATTGTCGCGCTCGACGTGACGGCGCACGGAAACAACTCCGCCGCTAACAGCAAGGACCGCGTGCGGTCGCTATCGTGGACGATGACACGGAACTGGTCGGCGTCGAAACAGATCCACACGACTCTCAGAACGCTGTCATTTGATGATTCGGCTATCGGAAGGCCCTTTGCCACGGGATCGAAGGCAAAACTCTGAATTTGGGTCATATATTACATCGGTTATTACTAAGAATAGATGTAAAATATATATATATATATATATATATATTACACCGGTTGTTATAAAGAATCAATGTAATATAGCTCGCGCTACTCATTCGCGCACAATTTCACTCCGCTACGTCATTGCCACGTCTAATGCGTCAAATGTGTGTTTCTGTCACAGGATGTCAATATATCATGACTCTAAAAGATATTTTGCTGAAATCCAATTTGCTCACTTCAAAACCACAACCAACACTGGTTTCTTTAGGGATGACACCATTGTTGTTGGTGATCAATCTCTATATCGCTCTATTGTAGGTTCTCTTCAATACCTTCTTATCACAATACCATAATTGTCTTACAGGGTTAACAAAGTGTGTCAGTTTATTCATATTCCGCAACAACATCACTTGAAAGTTGTTAAGCGCATTCTACATTACCTTGTTGGCAGTCAGTCCCATAGTCTTCTTAGAAGATGTTCTTCACTAAACATCATTGTCTTTGCTGATATAGACTGTGGCTTTGATCCGGATGATAGGAAGTCTACAACTGAATACACTGTATTCCTTGGCACAAATCTAGTCACTTGGACATCAAACAAACATAAAGTTGTCTCTACGAGTTTAACAGATGTCGAGTATCAGTATTGGTGTCGCACTAACTGAAATCAAATGGATGCATAATCTTCTTCATGAGCTTCAATTTCCTCTTTCAACACCAAAAATTTATTCAAATAACTTAGGCGCGATTCTCATTGTTGTTAACCCGATAATGCATTCCAAAAAAAACACTTTGATTTAGATTTATATTTTGTTCGTGACTCTCTTAAGCAGAAACAACTACAACTTACGCACATTTATGGTCATCTACAGGTTACAAATATTCTAACAAAACCATTATTTTCAGTTATTAAAGGATAAACTAATGATTATACACAATCCAATCAATTTACGGGAGGATGTTACATTATTTATGTATACATATGCGCTACATGGTATTATATATACTCATAATATTTCTCTTTTCTCATAATCTCTCTCCATCAATCTCACAAGTTGAAAATTTCTATTTAATTTTTTAAAAAAAATAAGTTAATAGTTATATTGATGTTTTTTAGAGATCTCATAAATATGAAGATATTTAAAGTAAAAATATAACTGTGAGTACGTTATTCCATTTATAAAATTAATTTATTTTATAAATATTATCTTGTATTCCATTGTATCTTTAAAAACGTGACATGTCTAATACATTTCTCCTCTAAATTTTGGTATTTTCTTGATAAATAACTTTTTAATTTTATTTTGAAGTTTTGCATTGGCACAGTAAGTGATGAAGTACAGAAACAAGGGAATAGAAGATTAAAAGTAACTATGAGAGAGAAACTAAAATATTCTAATCTTACTATTAGAGTAATACTTCATGTTTTTCATTATTTGAATTGCATGCATTGAGTCACATATATACATGAGAAGAAAGGAGGGAAAGAGGGCTCAGCCCAACAGTTTCGTGAGAAAGGCCCAACCCAACAGTAAAAAAACCAAAGAACATCAAAATGCCCCCTCAAGCTGGTGGGTGAATGTTTAACACACCAAGCTTGGAAAGAAATTTGTAAAAAATCTCTTTGCTAAGAGATTTGGTAAGAAGATCAACAGGTTGGTTTTCTGTGTGGATAGGTAGTAAGTGGAAAAGACCTTGACGAAGCTTCTCCCTCACTACATGGTAGTCTATTTCTATATGCTTTGTTTGTTCATGAAAGCTGTTATTTTGTGTTATGTGCCTTGCTGATTGACTGTCACAAAATAGGCTAGCAACTCCATTAGAAGTAACGCGTAGATCTTCAAGCAAGAAACTTAGCCATTGAATCTCACAGCTAGTAGTTGCAAGAGCTCGGTACTCTGCTTCAGATGAAGAATGAGATATGGTGCTATGCTTCTTGGTTCTCCATGATATCAAAGATTCACCAAGGAAAATACATAAACTCGTGGTAGAGCATCATGTTGTAACGCATGATGCCCAATCTGAGTCGCTGAATGTTTTTATTTGCAGGCTTGTGTCTCTAGGATAAAACAGTCATTGAGCTGGAGAAGTATTACAAAATAGAATAGAGATGAACAAAAGAGTAAACTGAAGACAAAGGATATGAGAATGAATGTCACTTCTTTTTTGTTATTCAAATCAAAACAAATGGTCTGAATATATACAAGTAGTACACTCATTCTACGTTTAACTAAAGAGGAAAATAATCAATAATTAAATACTAGAATCATAACACACAAGACAAAATAAAGGTTATTCACCTTTATAAAGAGAAACAATTGATAATTAGAAAAGACACCAAATTATTCTCCTCTATAAAGAGAAACAACTGATAATTAGAAAAGACACTCAATTAATATTAGGATCCTTCTATAACTCTGGTATCCGTATCCTTTAATACCCCGCCACAAGCTGGGGAGCAAATATTGATGAGACCCAGCTTGGAACAAATATTCTTAAAAGATTGAGGACT
>Ga0123342_1002385_pt1 | contig 31220 bp, 16 predicted proteins | sample Turbeawhitnodule_FD_89960 | JGI IMG/M metagenome (GOLD analysis project Ga0123342, IMG submission 89960) | Root nodule microbial communities of legume samples collected from Mexico - Turtle bean Mexico white nodule | ecosystem: Host-associated > Plants > Roots > Nodule | place: Mexico: Nepantla... | reverse complement strand
GAGCCATCTTATTATACTCTTGTCCCAAAGCTCTTGCCATGCTCCTAGTAATTCTTTGGGCTTGGACCCCTTGTTGGGCTTGGGCTTCATGGGCTTGAGCATCCTCTACTTGGTTTCCATCACAAGTGGACCGGACCCTTTAGGGTAACCGAGGCTAAGGGGAACGGTTCGTACAAGCTTGAGACTCTGGAAGGAGGCCGCATTCCACGTAGCTGGAACGCAGCCAATTTAAAGTTTTATTTCAGTTAAAAACACTATGTAGTACACAGTTTTAAAGGGGACACTCTTTTTCCCTCTCGGGGGTTTTTTAATGAGGTCACCCAAGTAAAAAAGAAGTTCAAGAATGCATTGTCTCATCTTTCCTTTTCTCGCAATGTAAAGAAACGCTAAAAGGAAAGGGCGTGGTTCATTAAGAAACGAACTCGCCCCAGCGGTGTGTAGACACCTCAGCAGGAGGGACGGGGATATCTCCTCTGGGCGTGGGCACCAAGCGAACGAACCAACTTGGACGGATAGACACCCCAAAGGGAGTGGCGGGAGCACACTCTTCAGGCGTAGGCGTCAGGTTTGGAAGGTACGTATAGTAAAGTTAAAATCTGGGCGCTTAGTCCCTGGGCAGGGGTTAACGGATTCCTTCGAGACGCCCCCTCCCCAGGTAAGAACGGCTAGTCCCGGTGTCCGACGTCTAGACACCAGGTGGGGCCCCGAAGGCTGGGTCCACTGGGAGGTTCAGCAGGACAGGGTGGAGTCTCGTTAGGCTCACGGATAAGGGGAGCCGAGGAGGGTGCGACATCGAGGCAGGGCGTGGAGGCCTCAGGCCTCGGCACCCCAACAGTAAAGATGGACCGAAAAAGGTGGTTTCCAAGCCACACCCCAGTTACCAGTAAGGAGAGGCCCAGTTCACGAGGGACCCGTGCATGGGGTGTAGGGATCGCGGTAGTACGCACCACCACCAAAGAGCCACTGGGAAAGAGACGACTCGTATGGGTCACGTCCCAGGGGTGATCTACATGCATGGCACGTGATTTGGGCAAGGGGCGCCCAGGGCGGATGACCCCATAGATTGGGTGCATGAGTTGGCACCCAAGTGGTCATCCCGCGTCAGACGCGCTTCGGTAGGGTAGCCTTACGCAGTGAGATGGCCTTAAGACTGGGTGATAGTGTCGTTAAGGCGCGCCTACAGTATGCTTAAGTCACAGTTAGCAAGAGGGGTAGAGACACTGAAAGGTATATAAGGGGAAACAACAAACATAACAAGGTACGTTTTATGTTAGTACGCATTACGCATTTCTAAGAGAAGCAACAGAGAGAGAGAGAACACACACAGTGCTTTCAGAGTTAAGAGTTTTGGTGTTTCATTGCCCGAGAGTTTGACTTGAGCGTCGAAGTGCAAACTGTCGCGAGGGCGCTCTTTGTCTCTTTGTTTTCAGGTGATTCCATCGGAGGAAATGGACGTAGGAACGGAGGGCTCTCGGACGTGAAGTTATTAGAGGTGCACAAAGACGTTTAGGTCAACTGGCGGGAACAAAAATAATAATATTTTATAATATATAAGTGAATATAAATTTTATTTTATAAATCAATTTTATAAGATAAAATTAAATTTAAAATATATTAAAAATTAATATGATATGAAAGTCATTTAAAATCTATCTATTTAAACTAGAATATATTTTAGTAAAAGTTGGTTCAAAGATCAACATAATATATATTTCACTCGCAAGTTCATAGCCACGTAATTAATGAGAATATGCGATTAACAAATATACCATTAAAAGTGATGGTGAAGCCTTGAACCATTTTATTTTCAATATTTTTTGGCTTACAAAATTGATTAAATTCATCTCTTGTATTTTGATTGTGGAGCTAAAGTAAGCATGAAAGTGAGAAGATGTGTTGATGTGAAGTGATATGGAGAAATTGGTTATGACATGAGATGCAGTGCAAATGAGTACACACACTGCAATTGACGATGGCGACCTGTGAGGGCGGTCCACTCAGCCCACACCTCCACGCCACCACCTTCCTTTTATCCACTTCCAACTTTCCTACGTAACATCCCTTGTCTTGTTCCTTTTCTATTTTTTTTTACTCAAAATAAAAAATATACATTACTATTACAAACATACACACTTAACCATGATTAATAACATAATAAATATAATAATTCTTCAACTTTATAACTAGATTGTGCGTGTAGTGTTTTCTTAGTAAAATCATTTTATTTTGTGATTAGTATCCCAACACATTTGTTAATATACATACAAATAACTAAAATAGATAAATGTTTTTTTATTATATTCTTTAATTAAAATTATAGCTTTACTTCAATATTTTATACAATAACTTTTTTCTAAAAGTAAAATTCCGATGTTAGTTAAAACACATCGCAAAAAACATATTAAAAATATTACGCATATATTTTGCCTAATATATTGCATTCTTTTACAATTATATTAAGCATATTGCTTCAATTTTTGCAAGTGTCTTATGTTTATGTAACATTCCTAAAATACATCGTAGAAAGACTATATCATACAATATAATATATATTTAAATATATATATTTAGATCATTCATAAATTATTACAAAATATATAATCTTTATACGAAATTTAAAATATATACATACATATATTAAAAAAAATATTTAAAAAAAAGAAAAGAAGAATCTCTTTAAAAATTAATTTGATGTTTCACCACTTATAACATCATAAAACTTTGAATTTAAAAGATTTCATCCACAAACATATCAATAATTATACATCCTCAATTTTCAAGGTACTAAATACCTAAATGTCTACAATTATCTTATGTCTCATATTATTAATGCTAGAAATCCACTGAACAACACGTATACACTCGACTCAACTTCTAGAAGCCCAATGTATTGAAATTAGATTCAGAGACATGTACCTGTCATAGTATTATGTTCTCATCACAACAGAGTCTTCCCTCTAGGAGATTCATTCTCATATGATACGGGTAGATCCATATGATATACTCTGATTAGTTCTTTCAAACCTTAGATTTAGTCAAATGAATCTTCTTTAACTCTCACCACCTGATTACTTTTTATCTATATGATTACAATCTCCTACCAATCTCAACATGTTATTTCCTTTCCTAAAAATACTATGTCTTGGTCACACTTTTACTTGATTCGTCAATATTTCACACATCCGTACATCATTTAATCACACATAAGTTTAGATTTTTAAAACAATTAAAAAAAATTAAAGAAAATTGCATAAACACATAAACTAATAGTTTCAATTACACTTATAAATAAATTTACAAAAAAGTGAATTAAAACAACAAACAATTATCAAAGCAGTCTTCCAAAAGCACATTTCAAAATTTAAGTTTTTTAGCTTGAGCGAAATTAACCTCGCTTAAAGAAAAATTTTCTTAATTAAGCAAAAATTTCTTCACTTGAGTGAAATTGAGACCGAGTACAAGTTAAATTCTAGTAATACTTCTGTTTAAACGAAAATCCTCACACTTAAAAATTAAAATAGACTAAAACGAATCCTAAAATATGCCTCGGACTTGATTAGCTACAAAATGTATAATTAAATTTATTAATTTATTATTATACAATTTTAACATATATATATATATATAATGAGACTCTAGTTCAGGAAATAATTAAAATATGTGTTAAAATTGTTTAAGAGAGTTTAGGGAAGATGAAATCAATTTATTTTATAATTAAATTGTTTAATTTTTATAATTCAAACTTTCATTTTTAATTTTCTATTTATATTTTATTAAATTTATTTCAAATGAAATAAAAATAAAAATATTACTTTACTAAAAAAACATAGATTTTATTTATTAAAAATATAAATTGGGTAAATCTGTCTTAAAAAACAAAAGACAGATATGAAAATCATTTTATTAAAACACAATAACTATTTCTACTAATTTTAAAACATATTAATGTGAATTCAATGTTCTTGAATATTATTTATAAATAGACGAAATAACATAAGAATTGTTGCTTTTATTAATATAAAAGGAAGTTTCATAAATCAATTAGTCAGTTAGTAATTTAGCTTATAAACTAGTCAGATAAACATAAAAGTCTTTGACAATTACTCCAAAATACTATATTTAAGAAGTTTTATAATTTGTAACTATAAGTAACTTCAATTAGTTTTAATTTATTTAATTCTGTTTTAATTTTTTATTTGTGAATATTTTTTTTATTAATTTTTTTACCTATTACTATTTCTTTCAATTTTATAAAATAATTAATTATTATTTTTAGTATTTGTTGGATTATTTTTTAAGTTTTTTTTATACAAAATTTTAAAAAAGCTTAACATTATAAATTGAAGTAATAATACTCCATTATTTAACGTTTAAAAAATTCAAATTTATGAAAATAAATAAAACTTAAATTTAATTAATACTCATTAAGTAAACTCATTTAAATAAAATTATTTTCCAAAATAAAAAACGTATACAACTTAAAAAATATAAACAAAAGCACTGCAAATTATAATAATAATATTATTTAAAAAATTCAAAAATTCAAAAATATAATTATATAATAATATATTTTTATTAAAAAAACATTGACATCGTTAATCAACTTTCTATAATTGTATATATATATATATATATATTTTATGTAATTTTAATTCATCAACTAATTTATTAAATAATTTACTAAACACTACTAATAAAATAAATTAGTTTATTTGCTAAAAATTTATAAGTGGTATACTTCAGATTCTTTTATAAATTAGGAACTCGAAACTTATAAGTTGAAAATTTATATATTCGAAACTTATAAATTAGGAAGTTGACACTTATAAGTTAGGAACTTTAAATTTACATGTTATGACATGTGGGAAATCGCAAGCTTAAAACTTATAAGTTAATTTGCAATTAACTTTTTAATTATGAATCTACTTATAATCTAGTTTTAACAAGTAATTAACTTTAATAAACAATTATTTTGACAGACAAGCTTATGCTTAATAAATAAAGTTTCTATATTTTGACCCATTGATATCATATAGTCTAGAACATGTTATTTAGGACACACTTCTTAAGGATAATCAAAGTATTACTAATAAAATTAGTTTCTTAGTGTAATGGATTAAGAAGAACATGAATGGAATAAAAAAAATCTTTATAGTAAAAACAACACTAATTTTTTAAGTGTTATTCATTATAAGAATATCTTTTTATATTACTGATTAATGACAAATATTTAAATGTAGCTTTTAAAATATTATTAACAAAGTTATTTAAAAATATTTTTTAAATATAGTTTAGTTGAACTTACAGTGATTTCTTGGTAATCTTGGATGAAAAAAATAAAATAAAAATGTGTGACGTGCCTGATGTACTTTTTCAGTTTTTTAAGAAAAGCAGAAGTTGGAGACACAGAGACCCACCACAAGCAACAACGCCTCTCTCCTTCTCCCTCTGTTTTCTCTTCTTTACTTCTTTCTCTGATAAAACTGTCACCAACCCCCTTCCAATTCTCTCTCATTCTCTCTCCCACATACACGCACACTCTCTCTCTCTCTCTCTCTGCTTTTTTATTTTATTTTTCCTTTCATTCTTGTTCTTCATCTTCTTGTTCTTCCCTTGCAAATATACATAAAATACAATATAATTGATATGCGTTGAAGACATATTTTGCTTAAAGAGAGCTGAAAAGTGTATAATCGTTGATCGTTTGAATCTATGGAACAGCTGGTCAACTTCATCATCCGGCCACCAAGGTATCAATTTTTTCTCCCACCCACTCTCGCATCCTTTACATCAAACACCTTTTCGAATCAAACTATTCTCTTTTTCCTTTTTCCGAAATTCCCAGATGAGGTATCTTCTTCTGCTCGGGGTTCTTCACTTGGAAAACGATGAAATTCAATTTAAAGTTTTGATTTTTAGTCTTTGGAAAGCCCCAACTCAGCTTGGGTTGTCGCAATTGAATTTAAGTTTCTTGTGAATCTCCACAACTCTTTTTTTTTCAAAGGGAAAAACTAAAGCAGATGCAAGTAGATTCAGAATTCCACTTCCTCAGTCTCTTTTTTCAAAAGCATGATTTTTCGGAGCTATCACATCATGTTAATTTAGATAACTATTTGTTTGGTTGGGAATTGAGATCTAATTCTACCTTGCGGATGTTCCTTGTCACCTCATATTCAGGTGTAAGATTTTCATTCTTCCAGCAAAAAAGGGTCTTTTTTAAACCCTTTTAGAGTTTTTGTTTAGTTTGTTATGGATTCGTTCTTTTTATGTTCTTAAGAGGGGATGCACCTGTTATGTAACTTTACGTGGTATTGATATGAGAAACACTCTTAGAAAGACATAAACTTCTACTTATCCAAACACACATATGATAATTAGTTGTTGACTGGTTATTTATGTCCAATATTCAATTGCTTATTGCTTTTTGAATTTTTGTATTCTAAAAAGTGAGATCTATCAAATTTATTATTCCTAAAAGAAGAAATCGAAAAGGAATGGATTCATTGCTTTGAATGTCTACATACATATATACATTCATATATACATACATATATACATTCATATATACATATATACATTCATATATATATATGTGTGTGTGTATTTATGTATGCTTAGGAGTTTTATCGAAAAGGTGCATATTTGGAATCTCAAGGTATTAGTAGAAGCCCAGTTGCAATATAGGCCTTGAGACAACATTATGCATGGTATACACTTGTATGCAGTATGCTTTTACTTCAAGTAATCTCTCAGCAATTATAGCCTAAAGATGAATAGGGATTTGTGTTATATGTATCAGTACACGCCTAACTGATTTATTTACACTATTTTTATTTCATATTTAACTTAACTTTTAATTAAAGAGATCATATATTTTATTTGGATGCAGAGCTGAATATGACCCCAAAAGTGATTTGTTGGAGCCGGAGTTCATGCTGAAAGGGAAATGGTATCAACGGAAGGATGTAGAGGTAAGTTTAAAAAAGTATAATTCAGTGCATTAGCAAAATTGTTTTCAGCATTCGTTATGGTGAAATGCATTGAAGATGGTTTTTATCTTATTTTATAGTTTGTCGGTAACTTATTACGAATCTGAACGTCCAATCACTGGTCTTCATTGTCTGTTCTTAATAATTTTTATTGAATTCCTAAGTGACCACCATCACTAGACAACATTAATTTTAAAAGAAGGATCCATTACGTGGGCTATCATTGACTTTAATGAAGATTTTGAACCTGTAAAATTGGTGCAGAGTCATTAAATTTTAGAGTGAATTTGATATTACAGATACCCCAGGAAGACATGTCAATTATATGCTTGAACATGATTCTAATTTCAAAGCCGTTGTTTTTGTGTTGAAAGAAATAAACTTTTCATATTTTGTTTCAACCCTCAGATTTATTTCTCTTCTGGAAAATTGCCACTAGAAGTTTTTCTTAACTATAATGTCAACATGAATACACGTATTAGTTACCATTTAAAAACTGAAACTATAATGTGATGAGAAAAATATCAGAATTAGAATTCTAATTTAGAAAAATTATTTCTCCATTGAACTTGTATTTTATACATACAGTGTATGTAAGTGATGTTCTAAAACTTCTGTCCTTATTGATTTCACTTTTTTTACAAGCAATTTTTTATTAAGTCATACTTTATCTTTTTTTGCTGACAACCTGCATGGTCAGTCTGTCATGTAAGATTTGATATTCTGCAGATAAAGAACAGTAGGGGTGATGTTCTTCAATGCAGTCATTACTTGCCAATAGTCAGTCCTGAAGGAAAGCCTCTGCCTTGTGTAATATATTGTCATGGAAACAGGTGATTGTCGGGGGTTACTTTTTTCTAGCCAGCACGCTGTTGTTTGAAGTTCCTATGAAACTGTAGAAGTTTTCTTCTGAAAGTTTTAGACTCCTTTCTAGATTGTGTATGTTTTCCTTTGCACTTCCTTTTTTCACTCGTGTTAGTTAAAATCGCATGCTGACTTATAGAATTGCATGATTCCACACTTCTGCTGTGCCTGGCCGAGTTCATACTTGCTCAGAATCATCAACTAGCGGAATTGTAAACTTGATAGAATCATAGCGTTTTTTGATTCTGTTTGGTGGGTCAGGTTTCAAAGTTTTTGTTTTGCTCATTTTGGGCATCTGCAAACCTAAGCCTGTAAACCTAAGCCCAGAGAACTGAGAAAAGCACTTATTCTCTTGCCTTTGTGACTGTTTTCATCATCTTGCCCCAAAATCTACTGCACAAATCCACCATGATCAGAGCTCCTCTTCACCACAACCGGAGCTCTTGTTTTCCACATCTGAACACGTCTCTGTTTTAACCTGTTCTGTTTTGTTCCTCTGCCGCTCTGTTTAGCTAGTTATGTTTCACTGTTTTGCTAGCTTATTGTTCTGGTTTTGTTTGTCTGGGTTCATGTCTCAGTGTTTTATATTAGCAGTGGGCAGCTGCAGTACATGAGTTATTTTGTTTGCCACTCATAACTTTATTTATTAATTTTTTTATGCCCAAATATTTTATGTTTTGTAATGTCTTCTCTCCATTATTTATGCTTTGTAATATGAATTTCATATGCGTATGTATGAATTTTATGAATCTTGTAGAATCTTAAGCTTTGTGTTAGGATTTCGAGGTTTATGATTTTGTTTCCCATTTCCCGAGTTTGAGTAAAATCTTGAGTTTGACTAATTTTTTACTATAAAAAGTGGCCTGGATAATCACTTTGTCTTTTGATGACTTAATTCGTTGACATTGATATAGGTGCATTTTATTTGACTCATTATATTTGATTAATTGATATTTGCACTTGCATTTTGCACTTTGATAAGCTCTTTCTTTCAGTTTTTTCCCATATAGCTGTATAGATACATATCCCAGGTTTGACAAGGTGATTATTGTATATGATTTTCTGTATTTTCACATTACAATGGTAATTTTATAATTTTGATTATATAATTTTTGACTGACAAAAATATATCCTTACATAGCTTTATATGGATATAAAAAGATATTATGGGTTATCCAACATCAAATTTAAAGAAAATAAGGGACGTGTGTTGCATTTCAATGTACTTACCTAGTTATCTGTGTTCTGATATGGTAGAAACTGTAGAACCTTTTTAGTTTTGATGACTGCTATATGATCTATATAACTCATTTTTGTTTTCCTATTCTGAGTTCTAAACCTAGTTTTGAACAATATTTACTCTTCCAACTTTAATTATGAAATTTAGATGCTCAAGATTGATATTATTGTTGTTTGTAGGCAACAATAAACATTGATTGATGATGATAATGATTGTTAGTTTTTATCTTGTTTTTAGTGATATCCAAGAAGTATGTTCTTAATCTGAATTGAAATTTTTATATATTTGTTATGATTTATGAGTTTTCATACATATGTATCTTGCACAAATTATATCCTATATTTTCTTAAGAATAGCTGTAGTACTGAATCAGATACGTATCTAATATGTAATATCATATCTGTGCACCATAGTGTATGTATGGCGTTGTATAGTTATAGATTTCAAATTTATGCTGACTGAGTGATATGTTTGTATGACAGTGGATGTAGGGCTGATGCTAGTGAAGCTGCTATAATTTTACTTCCCTCAAATATTACAGTTTTTACTCTGGATTTCTCGGGATCTGGAATTTCTGGAGGGGAGCATGTTACTCTAGGTTGGAATGAAGTAAGTGCTTTCTCAATAACCTTTTAAAAAACATCATATTTTGTTGTTTAATTATTGATATGCATAGTCTTGCTAATGTGTCATTTTACCCACTCGCACGGGGCGTAGTAATTTTTCTCTTATCTCTCCCCCATAATTATTTCGAGTAAATGTGAGAAGGACATTAAATGAAAGATATTTTGACAAGTTCAAAGTTCTATTATTTTCTTATGTGGTCTAGCATGCATATTGGACACAATACACATAAGTAAATCTCATCTAAAGTTAGTTTCTAGACTAGCTGTGGTTTTGATTTTTGCGAATTTGATCCAACATTATTCGTCCAAGTCAAATTTGCTAGGTGTTGCTTTTTGTTTTTGACTAGTTAAATTTAGTAATATGCCTGTGCCATCAGTGGAAACTGTGAAAATCTTGGACAAGACAACTATCTTCTATCACAGTAGAACAAGAAATGCTTTAAGTTTTTTCATTTGATGGAAGTCTGCGTACACACATTTCTACTACTTGCTTTGTTGTCTTTCTTCATTATGAAATGATTGTTATTCATTTGCTATTCTCAGAAGGATGATCTGAAGGCTGTGGTCAACTATCTGCGGGATGATGGAAACGTCTCTTTGATTGGTTTGTGGGGTCGCTCGATGGGAGCTGTAACTAGGTAGGTTTTCATCATCATCATCATCATCATCATCATCCTCTTCTTGCTTTGAACTTTCTTTTGTAATTAGGTTTAGGAAGGTTTGTGATCTTTCATCCCTCTCATGGTCTTAGTTAAGATCTCAATTTGACAACCTTGAGTTGCGAAATGCCTTGTGAGAGGAGAGTTTCTATTATTAATGTTTTAAAAAAACATGTCAGTTATTGAACTCACGTAGGTGTTATGCATGCTTAATTAGTTCAATCATGTTCGAATATGTGATCATTCAACATACAAAATCATAATAGATCAATTTATATTAAATTTAAATGATAATTTTGTGTGTCATACTACTAGATAAAAAATCAATAGAAAACTAAACAATAGAAATCCATACATGAACCTTTTTACTTGTCTAACTAGTTCTCCAGTTTTGGGTCACATCAGCCTGGTTAGTCCTTTTTTATGAACATTATGATTCTTGAATAATAGATTGTGTAAAATACTGTTTTAATCCTGAGGCTGAATTATATCACATGTTTGATTGTACTAGGAAAGTTGTTAGCTGTTCTGTATTTGTGTAGACTCATAAAGTACCTTTCTCTGGAAGAAACTCATTTATATGCTTGTTCCCCTCTGAATTGGATGGTTCTCCTGTTAAGTGCACTAAATATAAGTACCGTGATTATAGCTTTTCAAACATTACATTTTAGCTAATTCATATGGTTTTTCTCTGAACAATTTATGATTTTATTACTTGCAGCCTTATGTATGGAGCTGAGGATCCTTCAATTGCAGGGATGGTTTTAGACAGTCCCTTTTCTGATTTGGTTGATTTGATGATGGAACTTGTAGATACATATAAAATTCGTCTCCCAAAATTCACTGTGAGTATATTATAGATTACTTTTGGTTCTTTACTTCGAGGTTATTGGAACAATTTTCCATATATGCCAGCACGCCTGAGTGGTATGTGACATGATATAAAGAAGTTTGATCTGAAATGATATTAATACTGTTAAACTTCCTTGTCTACCCAGTCTAAAATTTAATAGCTCTTCATAGCTTTGCTGATAAAAATAAATAAATAAAAAATATGACCAAAATTATGTTGTTCAATTTGTACCTTGATGGGAACCGATCTTTACTGATAAGAAACGATGGAGTATAAGCCTTACAATTGGGGAAATCCCTCTTAATTACACTAAAATATAGTTAGAAACAGATGCAGATCTTTGAAGGTCTGCTAACTTCCCTGCCCAAAGGGCCAAATCTTTGCGTACTTTCTTGCCTAACTTCTACTCTACCCTACTCTTCCTCTTCACATTTATGGTTAATTTCACTTCCACGAACCAAATTTCTTCCTGGCCCTTCATTTGTCATTTCATATAGGCATTTTGTTCTGCAGTTTAACATTCCCCATTCTGTCTCTACCTGCATATGCTGATTCTCTACTAACCATTCCCAACTTCTATCAACCTTGATACTTGGGGGTCTATCATTTACCTGATTGATGATAACTATAATATTTACTTTATTAACCAAGTTGAAATATAATTCCATTTTGATGGACAGATCTCATATAGATGGATGTTTTCAACCAAGCAAAAGGTAATTAATGGAGCTAATATAGGATTCTTCATGGATTGAAATTTTTTTAGAAAGGTGTTAAATTACCATTTTTTCATAGGTGCAGAGTTGTAAACCATCTGCGGCAGTATAGACCTACTGTGAAACTTCTGCTGTCAGTGGAATTGACTGACAAAAGTACTTTTTTGAAAATCACCTTTTTAAGAAAAACACAACGGTGTATTTGGATAATTTGTGAAAGATTTTTTCTATTATCAATTATATGTGTGAAAAATAGGTTTTATGTTTAACTATGGTAGTTGAAAAGTGATTGTTTTGTGTGGGTTGTTTAAAAATCACCCTTTTATTATAGAAAGTGCATACTTGAGAAAGACAATTTTTTCTTCATTTCAGCTGTTTAGATAAAAAAACTATAATTTCAGCTGTATGTTTGGGACAAAAGCTTAAATTTGTAAAAGAGCTTTTTTTTCCCTTTTTTCTAAAAATGTAGAATCTGAGAAAATAAGCTATTTGAATGGATCTGAAAAAAAAGCCTAACCAACTGCTTTTTTTTCTATATCAGCTTTATACATGCTCTTTTTCTTGTGAACTGATATTTTTTTTTTTGCTTCCAAATGATATTAATCTTGAAACTCCTTTTAAGCAAACTTACCCAAACAAAAACTAATGTTGATTATTATTGATTATACATGTAATCGATAATTGAAAATAATTTAATTTTGGCGACTATCCAAAACGCACCCTAAATTATACAAAAGGATACAAAGTTGTTTGTAAGAGTTGATTATCTGTTACTGGATAACAACTGAGATACCATATATCTTTTAAGCAGTGGAACAACATGGCTGTCTTGTGCACCACTAAAGAAAAAAAAATACAATTTTGCTAATTTCTGTCTTCGGCCAAAGCTCCAAGTACTTCTTTTTCTTTCTCTTTCATGATGCCCCCCAAAAGTTCTTATGCTACATAAAACTTCTCTTCAATGGACATGCGCTAAAGTGGTGCAGTAAGTTTGGTCAAAAAGCTATTAATTTCTTGCATGCAATGTTGGGGGTCAATTGGTAACTTGTACAAAACCCCATAACATGTCTAGGGTCCTTGAAGTTTTTAGAGGAGAGGTTGCATTATTTAGCTTGCGTTACCCTATATTTTGTAATATTGGTCCCAAATATTTAAACTTAGAAACCAGTGATATAACATCTCCAATTTTTACTTCCAAGAATATTCCTTACTAAATTTCTATGCATATATTCTACCTAATTCCTACTTTAGCAAGTTTTGTCTCCAAAGCTCAAGTTTATTAACAAATCCAAAACAAAACAAATAAGGACTTAAGATTGAGGGTTTCTCTAACCCTAACCGTATTTGGAAGTTCTTAGTCTTGCCTCATCGAGTTCTCACACTAGAAGTTATGTCATAACAAAAACACTTTCCTTTTCTGAAGTTTTCCATGCACTTCTCTTGGCACTCAATCATATGCTTACAAGCCAATAAAGCTATATGCAAGTCTCTTTGTTTGATTAGGTACCTTTTTATTAACCTCTTTAAAATATAATTGACATCTGCTGTAGACTTTCCTAACATAAAATGAAATCTATCCTCTGCAATACTCATATCTTCTCTTAATGGATTTGTCAATCGCCTTTTTTGCATACTTTCATAGCGTGGGTCGTATTAAAATAAAGGAAAAGAAAAAAACATAGGGTTATGTCTATAGAGAGAAAAAACATGCAAAAAGTATGGGTTAAGCCCATTACATAGATAGAAACATCTAACAATATATTGAAACATCTAACGGATAGTAAGTTTTATATCTCTTTAGTTTACACAATTCTGAAATTCTCCCCTGTTCTTAAGTATAAGGACCAAAGTGCTCTTTCTCCACTCATCTAACATCTTAGATCTCAAAATCTTGTTAAATAACTTAGTGTTCCAAGTGATGATGCCTTGCTTCGTTCTTATTATGAGAATAACTTCTCAGTGCTATCACTCACTGTTAGGCGGATTTTGTTTCATTTTTCTCGTTACAGGTGAAGTTTGCAATCCAGTACATGCGAAGAGCTATTCAAAAGAAGGCAAAATTTGACATAATGGACCTCAATACCATTAAGGTTGTTTATGCTTTGTTTATTTAACTTTTATTTTATGATAGGAGTTTTTTATTGAAAGAAATCAGTATCACTTGCCTGAGTGTATAAAATGACTGATTAGTTCGTTTGACGAAAAAATGTTATAAGCTATTACTGCTTTGTTTTTCTTATCATTTTTCTATAGAAGTTAAAATTTCCAACTGTACCCGAGCTAAGTAACAAAAGTATATTTTTTTTATCTTGAATCTGGGGAAATTATATAAATGTATAATATTTCCTCTTGCTGGCCATAGCATACACTTATTAATCAGTCAGTTATAGTAATCTCCAAGATTATACATAATTTAGTCAGTAATTCAGAAAATATGTATTGCCTGAAAAATTTCAGGTTAAGTTTCTTGTAAATTAAATTGATCAATTGCTATGATCATTGGTAAAGAAACTTTTGCTCGTGAATTAAAGAAAGTTATAATTTGGTGCAAATAGTACATAGTTCCAACTAGTTAAGAAAATGTTATTTGAAGGATTTATTTTGGTAACAAGTGGAGCGGTCTTGCATCTTCTTGTTCCTCTTTTTAATTGCTAAACCCAAGATATGTAGAATTCTAATCGTAAGCAATTTAAAGTATGATTTCAAAATTATTGGGTGCTAATGACTGAACTGGTGGAGCATACAGTTGATTGAATATTGGCTAAGCACTACTAATTTGTGTTCCTTACTCTGTGGGGCCACTGGCAACATTAGAATGTGTATGAATTTCTGTTGGAAACCAAACACGGACTAGGTGTTTTCAGGATCTATTTTTTGTCCATATAATGATGCAAAACTAAAAAGAAATAACATGGACAATTGTTTTGTTGTTATCTTGTGCATTTATGTCTTTATGTGGCATTCAAAAGCTCAGCAATCTATAGAAATCAATATTCTGAACTGAATGCAAAATTTATTGAAAATATCTGGGGGAGAAAACAATATAAATTTGTTCCTATTGGTTTTGCACAATTTTATAGTCTCCATCATATTAATTAATTATTTGTTTGTGTTGCAGGTGGCAAAATCTTGTTTTGTTCCAGCGCTACTTGGACATGCCATTGAGGATGATTTTATACAGCCCCATCACTCTGATCGGATATTTGAGGCTTACATGGTAAGTATATCTAGAGTTCTTTTTGGCCACCTTCCTAGGAAGAATGTGATTATTTGTTCAATAATAATCTCAACCAAACAGACACTAAGCCTTTTCTTCTATTCTATGTGCCTTTAGAGCATGCTTGATGGTTTTGAAATTTAAAAATGTCTGAAGATGTTTAAGGTTGCTTAGACTGGGTGCATTTGGGGTCACGTATCTTCTAATTGTAGTATTATTCTATACTATGGCATTTTCTTTTTGTTTTTATCCCTGATATTTGAATCTTTAATATTGCTGTCCATGCTTTGTAGGGAGACAAAAACATAATTAAATTTGAGGGAGATCACAATTCTCCACGTCCTCAGTTTTACTTTGATTCCATAAACATTTTTTTTCACAATGTTTTGCAACCTCCAGAAGATGAGGTTGGGGAATCATATTTTGACCATGTGAATGATTACTTTGGTAAGGTAAAATCAACAATGCTCACTGGTTCCATTCTGTTCAAATTTCAATAGTCCATCTTGTACATCTTCTAAAAATTGGCTTTTCCCCCTCAGGATGTTTGGAGATCTGTGCACGAATTAGGCTACAGCATTGAATCATCATCTAAAAACAAAGGCATGACTCAAGTACCTACTTTCTCTTAATTATTTATAGTGATTTGTATGAGGATCAGCACTTAGTTCCTTTTCTCTTTTTGCAAATCTCTTATATGTTTATTTGTTAGTTGCAGAACCTTCAACAAGCAGTACGATAAATGCCATTGAGCAGGTTCGTTCAAGACGACCAATGAGTAGAATGGAGGTTTGTATTTATCAACTCTTAATTTACTGTAACATGCAAATATGTTTTGCCTGAGGAAATGTACCCTGTATTTTGAAAAGGGTTAAGATATAATTTTGGTTTATATTCATGTATTCTTTTTTTATTTGGTTCTTATATTTAAAAAGTTATTATTGATCCATTTTTGGTGTGTCAATGATTTTTACGTTAGTTGGTGAGAGCCTAACACTCTCCTTCACCTAGGCTTGGGACTGGCTATGAAACCATAGACCCTTTACCCAGGCTTGGGACTAGCTATGAAACAATAGACAGAGTTTCTTATATGAAACAGGTTTTTAATTTAGCTTTTGTATTGTGCAGATTGTTGTTTTCAATTTTGATTTACCACTTGTTGGAGTAATAACGAAGTGAAGTTTACAGACCGAATTGAAATGAATAGAGACCAGAAATTTACATTTTATCTCTGGATGTGATAGTCATTTTTCATTGGGCAAAAACTGTGTTATAACAACCATAGATGACAGAGATGTCACTAAATGATTGATCATATTGGGAATAAATTGATTTTTTCTGTGTCTAGGAACTGAATTAAAAATGAGTAAGGAGCAAAAAAAAATTTAACCATTAAAGAGTAGGATGATGATTTCATGTTAGCAAAGAATGTGCTGATAAAAAAAATGTTAGTAAACAATGTGATAATGTCATATTACGAAAAAGAAATACAAACAATTATATCAGGGTAGGGTCCACCACTATTTATATAGGACTCATTGATTTTATTATTGTTTCTTTCTCTCTGATAACATGGCATTATGATGCCCCGTACTAGCATTAGATGATCCTGATCCTAAAATATATTTTTGCATTAGAGTACTCAAGTCGAATGTTCAACTTAGATGATTGCATTTTGCTAACATTTGAGTAGAGTGTTTTGTGCGGTTTGCTAAAATCCGATGTATTAATACATGTCAAATGGCTTTTGCATGTGGCTGTTTGAGCTATATGATTATTTCAGTTTTGTTTAAATTCTTTAATTAGGTATGACTTTTATTTTTCGAAGTAATATATTGTATGACTTTTCTTAGGTTCCATCTGATATTTCTTCGAAAGATGAACATCATGAACATGAGGTATTTCCGATTCACTTTTTCCTTTCACATTATTGAAATGTTTTCCCTTATTCCCCATACATGCACTGTAATTCTTTTCTGTAAACTATATGCATATATGGCTATATTAGTTATCAAGCACCAAGTGGTGTTGGTGGTAACTCAGTAGCATCCAAACTACTAAAAAAAGGTGTGATTGGAATCATTTTTGTTTCCTGTCTTGGCGTGAAAATCGTAGTAATTGCCAATTCTAAAAATGTAATGATGCCCCATGACACAATCAAGTGTGTGTGTGTATATATATATATATATATGTATATATATATATTATATATATATATTATATATATATATATAATATTATATTCCCCTCTCTAGGCCCATGGATCTGACACTGCTGAGATTCCGTGGCCTGTGCTTTCTGTATCAAAAGTTTCTGTCAACATCACTCTTTTTAAATAGTTATTGAATTAGTGATTTTTGTAGGAATAACGATCTTATCCATTTTTTCTTGCAGCATGGATCACCTGCAATGTTTGCGTGAAATATGTTTTTATGATATATTGGAATACTTTTACAAACATGTAATAGAGACGAAGGGGACTTGGCCTCGTATCTCTTTATTTCTTCATGAATACTCTAATTTCATTTTTATAGCAACAAACCAATGAATTCTAAGTTAAGGCATAGACCTGCCTTTTATGTGTGATCCCTACATCTATTAAAATGCTTTTGCATTTTAGAAGTTTATGAAAAAGTTTTTACATTTTAAATGTTAAAAAATGGGGAAACTTGTGTTCAAATAATATTTTTGTTCCACTACCTTAGTTTTAGAGGAACGGTAAGAATGAAAAGATTCGTCCATATCTATTTATTCTTCCTGTTTCATCCATTTCATAGAATTAATATATGCTACTTTATCAACCTTTTGCCCATTTCTGTTCTATTTTTAAGATACACTAAAGGTTGAACAAATACAAAAATTTTAAGGTTCCATCTTAATTCTAACCTATGCAGCAAACTTGCTACAGTTTTTATTTACGCACGTGAATGACCACTACTAGTATATATGCATTTGCTTAGGCATAGCCAGTACCTGAGTTTCAAGAATGTAATTCTTTCACATATCTATCTTTAGTGGTGATGAAATAATAAATAAGCAATAAAGAAGTATACAATAAGGAAAGAGGGAACCAAACACAGAACCAGACTCACATTTTTCATGATTTTTTTGTGAAGCAGGAGAAGTGCGGTGATCATTCTCCATCTCCATCATCAATGATTAGCTTTGAATTATCAAATGGTGATCCTTTTGGACCCCATGTTCCAGCCGCATTGGAAGATGATCAATACGTTGAATATCAACTAGATGACCTTGCCGGTTTTCCTTCTACTTCAGAGGAGGAAGAAAGAGTGAGTCGACTTGATGACTTCTACATAACCTAACACCTGGTGAACATTTTGTATCTTAGTTACGTTTGATTTGTCCATGCTATTCAGATGTTCATGGAAGCTGTGATGGAGTCACTGAAGGACCTGGAAGTACGAAATTCAAATGCAGAACAACCAACAAGTAGTGTTAGTACTGTGTCTGTAGCAGCTATAGAGCCGTCACATAAAGATGCTTCCTCAGAAGAGAATTCAAGACCTATGGAGACAAAATCTTCCTCACCCAAACACAGTACAGATTCAAAATCTAAAACCACTTCCTCTATATCAGAAGAATGTGAGGCATTGAAAGGCGAGTCAAATTCCATTTCAGTAAACCATTCTCAATATGTGGTATCCAAGCCAAGTTCTGTACCAAGTCTTTCATCAGAAGCGCCACAGTTGCAGTCGCAGCCGCCACTGCCACTGTCACTGCCACCGGCATCAACAGACATGTCATCAGTAACTGAGTCCGGCAACACAAGCAATTCTGCTCATAGCGGCAGTTCTGGTAGTCTGAAGGGTTCATCAGAGACTGACATATCACACAATACTAAAGCCACAGTAACTGTTGTCAGGAATCCCGCAGGTCATGCCATGGACGGCTTAATGCGTCGTTGGGATTTCAATTTTTTCAAAAACAAATAGCCATCATGATCAGATGATTGATTCTCATTTATACGTTGTTTCTGTAACTAAAAGAAAAAAAATCATAGTTTGTACCAAAGAAATAGGTTGCTCGTGTGTAAAGTTGGTATGTTTAGATTCTCAACTAACAAATGAAACAATATTCTTTGACTGTAAGTGAGATTTGTCATATTTTGTTGTCTTTATGAATTTAAATGGGAAACATTGTCTCCATTGTACTCAGTATTTTTTAACAATATTCTGGGCTCTCGTCTTTCTTTCCCATCGAGTGTTAATTCACTTCACAAAATGTGTTTGTTTTTGTTAGAGTTTTGTCAACTATAGATGTTTAATTATGTTCTAGCCAAAGATATTTAGAGAGCTTAAGGTGGAAGAATTGAATGTGTTATTTATGGTGATGGTGTAGAGACAGTTAAATCCCCTTTTTATTTAGGGGTATTGAGTCTTGTCAAAGAAGATGAAACAAAGTAAGGTATTTTCCATTGTCTTATTTCTGTTTTAGTAATGATTGAGATTGAGTATCAGGGTTCAACTTGGCTTATGATCGAGACTTACTAAATTATTATTTTTTAAATAATTTAAGATCAATTTGCTAATCTAATTGTTTTGTTAATTATTAAATTATATTAGGATACTTTATGGAATCTTAAAGGAATCCTAATAAGAGATCTAATTAAAAAAATAACGTGTAAATCAAAACTTAATTCAAACTTTTAAAATATAAAAACTTATTAAAATATTTTCAAATAATTCAAGACTTCCAAATTAATTTTCACCTTTATTTTATGAGTGGGACAAATATTTGCTTTCAGAGAGGTGGCATAACAGTTTGGCAAAGGTGTGGTATCCTGAGGTAAATGTTCTGGACAGAATGTACAGATTTTCTGAGCATTAATTTTCAAATAAATTGTGAGCTGGGACTGAGAGCTGCATTATTGGAGTCATTGACATTTATTGTACTGATTCCATTTGAGCATTTTCTGTTTTTTGTACGAGGAGGAAAGAGAGCCAAGAATTATGTGGACAGCATACTGCAAAAGTATCATTTTTTTTCCCAAGCTGTTTTCATCTCTCAATTTTATTAGCTTCCTTGACAATACCGCCAAAACATTTGAAACCTAGGTAGGTAACTGGAAACCTTAGTTGAGCCAAGAAAAGCCCGGAATTTGAGTTTGGTCTAAATGTAGAAGCAAAATGGATCCTTCATAGTTAAAGTTACAACTGGGATTTTTTTATAAAATGAAAGAAATTGAAGCACAAGGCACGAATAAGAAGGAAAATGACAATAATTTTTTCAGCCGCAGCAAACATGCTTGTCCTTTGGAGAATCTACAACAGTTAGTTTTATCCACACACCTGCAACAATAGTGTCACTAGGCCAACGTGGATAACTGATTTTGTACTGCAGTAATATGGTCCATGATTGTTTACCTATCTTCCATCAATTCCAGTGCCATGTCAACCAGTGACTGAGTTGTGATATTGTGCCGGTTTAGACCAACTGTGCCAGAGAAAACATTAAAGCTTTCAAGCTCCGACGTGGTCTCTAAGACACCCTCCAACACCATTTCCATTCCCATACCCTTGAAGATGTCTATGTTTTCTGATTTGTCTTTCATCATCCAAACAGCCAACTCTATTACGAACCTCCTTATCCTTGGGACCTTGGTTGGGGGATACTGGTGTTTCTTGAGAATCTGGACTAATTTGTTTGCAAGTTCAGCCTCGGTGATTCCAGCTTCTTCAAATACAATGCTTGATTCATGAGTAGTCATGTATCTGAAAACATTTGCAGCTAGTCCAACCATCACTTCTTGTATCTTGTTTTCTTCTGACATAATCGCCCTAAGTATCTGCAGGAATGAAAAATGATAAGAAAACTCATGAACTTTAACAATTACTTTCATCTAACTTCTCTAAAAGTCAATGTGTATAAGTTTATTTTAATTTTTGGAAATATTTAATTCATTTTTTAGTTGTGTTTATGGATAAATTTATCTCAGCAAAACCAAAACACTCATGATCGCTTAAAATAATAATAATGGTCAGAGCTTAACACTTACTATGGGTGCTGCAGTTGTTACCCCCTTTAGCTGGTTGAACAATTCTGATCCACTGTAGATGCATAAATTTCTTAGAATTCTAGCTGCATTGACACGAAGCAATGGATCTTTCAATGCTTCTTCGAGCCTTTCTAGTACTCTCAACTTCAAAATTCGATGGCAGTTATTCTTGCTTTCCAAAACCAGCATTGCAAGGGCCTCACCAGCAACAATTTTTATATGTTTCTGATTTTCTGGTATGTTGTGCTTGAAGAAAATGTTGAACAGTTCTTTAAGCACTCCACCAGTGCCCCCTATTCTTTCCGTTGCATCCTCTTCCAATGCCAGGCTGGTCAAAATTTCTATGCCCAGTTTTTGTAGAAGAGGATGCTTCTCTCCATGCCTCAAAATGTCTCTAATGTTGCTGATGGTGAAAACTATTTCCGAAATCTCTCTTCGAAGATATTTCCCAGTAGTGCCAACTGTGCTAGCCAACATCTTCACCAATTGCAAAGATCTCTTCACAGTGACAACTTGGGATGAAGTGACATTTTCACTCTTCAGCAACCACTCTTCCGCATGTGTGAAGTCTATTATCTTTGGAAGAAGGCCCCTTGTGTTTCCAATCTTTCCACAGTTGTCAAGGTCACGTGCAAGTTTTTTCAGTATGAGGAGTCCCAGTTGGTTAAATGTACAGAACCCATAATTACGGTGATCAAATACAAGTTTCTTTTCCCCTATCTCATCAGCTGCAGGAATCACACTCCTATTAGTTTTTAGAAGTGATGATATTGATTCCATAGCTCCTGGTATTCCAGCTATTCGGAGAGAGTTCTGCTTCTTGCCAGCTAGTTTTGACAAAATCTCAGCAGCCGAGAGCCTAATCTCTTCCTCCTTAGGGTCTGTCCAATTCAACATCTCAACTAGTCTCTCGGCCACTGATATGTCAATTCCAATCTTTTGAAGGGTATCATCAGAAAATCTTTCACTCACTGAAAACTGTCTAAGAATTCTTGCTCCAATGAGCTGCTCATCAGGTGAGTTAGAAGCCAACAAGTCCATAGAGAAACTTACCATATCCATTTTCAAGCCGTCAAATATGCTTCCATTGACACATCTTGAATAGGCATCATAGAAGAACCTTCTAGTGGACAACATTCCCGATGGTCCCAACTCACACTCCTTGTTAACTTCTTCCAACAGTTTGCAATAGCTGACTTGCCACTCCCAATAGGCCTTTTCCATCAGGAACAGCAAAGCTTCAGCAAGAGCCAACGCATAGAAGATGGAAAGAGCAGATTTGCGGTTCCTCTTGTCAGTGTCTCCCTTTGCCACCTCTCCGTAGTTATGCATGACCAGCTTTATTAACGAGAGAACCACACAGGCTGTTGCAGAAAGAAGCTGTAGCCAATAGAGAAGCCTACTAACATGCCTTGAAAGGAAAAACCATTTAGCATATGGTAGGAGTGGAACATCTGAGCTAACCCACATCCTAGTTGGTGTCCTTGTTGGGGTAGTATCAGTTGCAACATATTGGTGGTGATGGTTCTGAATCAAATAATAAATATCATAGCAAAAAATATTATTAGTTATGGTCTTCCAATAGAAAGGAAATATTAAACAAAAACACAAGCTTTCAACATGGGTAAGTTTAAGCCTTTTAGATATAATCTCTATACAAATTGGATGCAATAAGATGTGTAGTAGCAAAGTCTTCGCAGGATGCTATAGAGTTTATTGATATGATTTACGTACCCACAACCAAGCATATCCTCAGTGATATATTTTTATAAATAAATATATACATACTTTAATGAAAGATAGAACATTTTGCTAATTTTGAAAATCTCTAATAGTATTTTGTGTAAAGGGGATTACAATACAACTACCTCACTGATAGACCAAGTGGCTTGGTGCTGCCATTCAAGTTCATGGCTCCTGCTGAAAATCCTGGTTCCTTCAACTACAAGTATGATGGTGATGAACCAGAAGTCAGTTTTTTCTAAGGTGATGGCGAAACCACCGAGAAGGACAACGGTTGCCCAAATGAAACCGAGGGTTCCCAACCCGGTTGCTGCTTTTTCAAGCACTGCAAGCTGGAGGGCAAAAAGGGTGAGCTTCTTTTCTGGTGCTGAGGTTGTTGGAGAGACAGAATTAGCAGCGCTGTTACTGTCCAACTTGTCTATGCTGCTGAGGCCACGAGGCTCAAACATGGTGGTGCCTATGCTGATGGTTTCGCTGAGACTCACCTTTTGGAGTTCATCCACTTCTACACGAATGCTTCCCGCTCCTTCCATTGCTAGCTGCAATGCAACTACTGATGTTTAACATATGTTGAAGGTTGTATAGAAGTGTGATTAGAGAAGGAGAGTTTTATACAAGAATGAGAATGGCAAGCTTTGGGAGCACGCTTATGGTGTGGTTTGGCATGATATTGTTGGGGAAAGAGTAACTTGAAGCTTCTCTTTCCGCCCATTTTGGAAACTCACTTCACCCACTAACTTGCCCAAAGGGTTAACGTTGCTTTCTTTTCCTAAATTTCCTCAAGCTTTCTTATTACAGATTATATCAAGCTAATTTGTTTGCAAGTTATGCATACATCAAATTTAAACTTTTATTTTAAATGATAAATGATAATAACCTTTTCACTACTTTATAACCTTAACTATTGCAGTAATAGTAACAGACAGACTAATTTCATATACTAGAGATAATATTAACTGATGTTTCAGATTTGGCTTATTGGTTCCTGCTTCTACACTACTCCTTGATTCCTGTTTTTTTAAATTCTGTTTTTGCTTGATTATCGTTTCCAAAATTTAATAATTATCTTTTTATCTTTCATCTTATTTTTTATTAATTTGGAGACATGTATTTATGGTGACGTAAAAAAGAAAAAATAAAATTTCATAAATATGCTAATAAAGTTAAAAAAAAAATATACATTATATTTCTTAAAAAAACAACACTAAAGAAACGGAAAAGAGTGTATTATTTCATGTCTGAATGCATCGAGTTTTGTCAAAGGTGGCGCACAACATAACCACAGATGCCAGAATCAATAATTGTCAAATTTCTTCTTAAAAAAAAATAATTGTTCAATGTGGGAGGAAATGACACGGCAATTTAATTTTTAGTGCACGCGTTAACTTTTTTTTTTCCTTTTCATTTAAATAATTTATTTTAACTTAAATAGTAAATAAATAATTGATATTCAAATCTTAGATACACAGTTGTTTTTAAATGGAAAAATAAATTATCACCAAACATTAATTGGATAAAGCATGAAAGCTTATAAACATATGTACACTATCCTCTAATTATTTGGCATTTGACTCTTTTTATGCCAATTTCTTCCTTAGAAGAAACCTGATCTAACATTTTGTTAATTTATAGCACTGCCAAATTTCTTGTTTGTGGATTGCAAGTTACATAACTAGGTTGTATCATTGGGGCATAAACCTTAGAGTATACGGTTGGATATATTTTCATTCTAATGTCATTCAAACTACAAATAAAATAAGACAAAATTTAAAATTATTGTACTATAAAACGTTTCTCTATACCATCATTTTATTGAAACTATACCTTAATTTCAGTAAGTGTAATATAAAGTTTGGTGCTAATTAAATTGTGTAAATTATTGAAATAAATACTTAATGTTAATTAAATTAATGTAAGAAAATATCGATATACATACATAAGTTTTTGTGATTAGGGTGTTCATGCGTGCTACCCATTTTATGCACCAGAAATGAGAATATTCGCTGTGATAATTCCCAATTTATAAAACAGAAATTAAGTTATTATAACTGTTTGTAGCCATTGATTAGACCTAACTTGATTTAATATATTTATATATACTTTATGAAAAATTAAATTTCCCACATTCCTAATATTTATTATATAACTTTGTCGTAGTTGAGTTAAAAACATACATTTCTAAATTGCTTTCATAAATAAATGTTGATCATCCCCAATAAAATTCATAAGACCTAATTGTGTTAAATTTCACAGTTGAATATAGACAATAAAAAATAATGTACCTTAGTTTTATTTTAATTTCATATAAAAGTATCTTTATTTTTTTTATCAATGATTGGGTTTTACTTTTCCAAATCTTAAATACTGTTAGTTTTTCCAAACAAGGCTTAGTTTTCAACCGAAAAATATTTAGTGTTTATTATTTCATTTACTCAAATTTTAAATAATAAGTTAATATTTTGCAGGCTAAATTAGTCCATAATTTATACTTAGATTTATACATTATTATTTTAATTGAGTTCTTGATATTATTATATTTGTTTTTAATTAGTTTCTCTATTTAACCCTTGTAATAAAAGATTAAGTCTTCAAACAATTTTCGTCACTTTATAACAAATTATTATCGGTTGAAATATGGAAATGTTGGAAGAAAATGAATTAGACAAAGATTCACACTGTGTTTGGATTGGAGGTGATAGTGTAGTTGAGAACAAATGAGAGGATGAGGGAGGGGGGGAGAGAGAGTTCAGTGAGTGAGTGATCTTCTGAAGGTTGAAGAGAAAATAGAGATGAGTGAAGAAAAAATCATGTCATAGTATATGAAATACCATTGTGCCCTTCCTTTTCTTCACTATTTTGAAAGTGAATTGATTTTATCCTGCACCACTCATGCACGACAACACCACTGCACCACTACCCTATATGACAACACCACAATTATTCCATTTCATAGATTCCTGACTTTGGCATAGAGAATCTCTTTGCCACCATGAATGTGATGAAAACACTGCCTCAGAGTTGTTAGGTCATAAATAATGTTGTTCATTTACGAGTTATATAAGATTTTGGGAAACACACAATGCATTTGAAACAAACATTTCATTCAGACATACTTTTGCATTGCTTGAGTGGCCTTGGAGAGTTTTGTGAGTTAGTAAAGTTCAAAGATAGTGAGTTTGTTATTGCATCTTCGATGTTAGGTTAGCCATTATATGAGTTTTCTACCATGCCTAATCGATTACTACTGAAAAAAAAAACATAACAGTTAATGGAGGATATTGGGATCAAAATTAATAACCTATTTATGCAGGTATTGTTTCAAACTTGTTTTCAATTTTATAAAATATGTTCGCACTATTTGAGTCATAATTATGGATATTATTTGATTTTTTAAATTAAGTATGGATATAAGTATGTACATGTTTGTTGTGTGCATTTACAATGCGTTGTCCTCCTTCTCATGCACATACACATTTTAAATAAACTTCACCCAAATTGCTAAGCTATTTTTCGTATTATCGTAATTTTGATTACATATTTTTTTTGTTGTTGTTAAAATGGATGGTGTATATTGCATTTTAGAAAACAAAATACATCAACTTCATTGAATCAAGTTGTTTTTAAAACACATCAATTACTTTTACTTTTTTTAATATTTTATTTTGTTGAGATAAGAATGTTTTACTCTCAATTTTAATTTAAACACTTGGTTTACTTAGTAAAATACTAAATTTTATTTTTATTATCTTTAACTCTTAGTTTGGTTTCATTTGAAGAATTTTTGTTTTTGTTAAAAATAAATCATTTTCTCATCATTGGATATTTAACACATAATCAGATCATTAAGATATTTTTCTTATAGATTACTTGATTACACACTTTTCTATTTTGTATGATTTCATTTAAATAATATTTTAGAAAATTGTAAAATCTCTATATTTTTCCACATCTAAAAACTAAAAATCTGTATAAAATATTAAAAAAAAAATATAAACATAATACAAATATGTCCACCACTCTTTCTTAAAATGTTACAAAATATATCTCTCTTCATAAAACTTTAATATCTACATAAAATTAAAATAAATATTCAAATTTCAACTAAAATAATTTCATCATCCAACTTCTCACTGAGGAGGAGCTTGATCACCTGTAACATCATCTGCTCCTGTGTAAATACACGATCATCACAGATAAAGAAACAACACAAACAAATAACAGGGTAAGCTAGCTATATAAAACAAAATTCTATATAAATTTCAATTTGAAATTAATAAACATAAATCATTAAGTTTCATACAATTTCTCAAATCATCAAGTGTCATACAAATTCTCAAATCATCAAGTGTCATACAAATTCTCAAATCATCAAGTGTCTATTAAAATTCAATATTCATCTTTCACATGTGAGACTTCCACTGACTCATATCACATAGACACTTGACTCTACTTCCGGAAGACTCGTGCGTTGACTTAGACTCAGAGATCGGCACCTGTCATACTAAATCACTGTGAAATCCACACAGCTATGCGCATAAATAATCTCAATATCATCTATCTCCTAGTATGACAAGGTTAACTCATATAACAGGTCAAATTAGTTATCTTTCAAACAACTTACCCATCCATATGAACCTCCTTCGACTCTCACCACCTGAATAACTTCATCTATATGATTCCATTATCTTAGTAGAGTCAGGATATCTCCTTCTAGATGAATCCCTAGTCAATGCACATCCTAAACAATCTTAACACAGTATTTTCTTTCCTGAAAATAATATGTTTTGATCTTACTTTCACATCATTGCACACTTTATTTAACACATCAATACACCATTCAATCATAACATATAATTTAAACTTTCTAACAACCCAAATATATCCAAAAAGTTATTTAACAATAATAATCCAAAATAAACTATGCTAAAATAATAATAATATTAATATATATATATCTAATTGGATTGATCGAAAATAGTTTAGTTTGATCTAAATTACACTAGAGAGTACCTAGGAAATTTGGATTGATCGAAAATATTTTAGTTTGATCTAAATCACACCAGAGAGCACCCAGGAAATCTGGATTGATCAAAAATATTTTAGTTTGATCTAAATCACACCAGAAAGCACCCAGTAAATTTGGATTGATAGAAAATATTTTAGTTTGATCTAAATCACACCAGAGAGCACTTAGGAAATCTGGATTGATCGAAAATATTTTAGTTTGATCTAAATCACACTAGAGAGCACCCAGAAAATCTGGATTGATCGAAAATATTTTAGTTTGATCTAAATCACACCAAAGAGCACCCAGGAAATCTGGATTGATCGAAAATATTTTAGTTTGATCTAAATCTGATGTGATTTCATTTGAACCTTTGATTATTTTGGGATGAGTTGACATTGGTTTCATAGTATTCAAGATACTTTCAAGAATAGGATCAAGTTCTAAAAGGCAATTGAAAGAGTTTCTAAACAACAAAACAAAGGTTCATACTCAAAATGCAAGATTTATGACTTGTAGTGCAAGAAATGATTATAGAATGAATGGGTAACTCTAAAACAGCAAGTAAACCCCAAGAACGACTCAAGAACAGTTCAGGAAACACAAGAACAGTGCCAAGAACAGAAAGTTAACGCAGCATACAAAGGATCTACCGATTGAAATGAGCTAAGCAACAAAACCCATGGAAAGGAACTTGAAAACAACAAGATTATCACATGTAATTGATACCAAAATGGAATGAACCAAGAACAGCAAGGAAACAATCAAACTGCACTGATTAAAGGAAAAATAAAGTGCAGAAAATGAAAGGGAAAACAACAAAGAACAGATTGCACCGAATGGAATAGAAAACACAAGCAAGAAACACAAAAATGGAAGAAAACGGAAGATGGAAAGAGTGACTTATGTGATTGTAGACCAAGGGAGGATCTTCACGCCACTTGGAGGGTGGTTTGCTCCAAGATGAGTGGTGGTGCCGCCACTTGAGAGTCCCAAGAGCTTACAAGATGAGACTAAAGAGAGAAGAAGAGTCAAGACTCACAACTTTCTCTAAAATTCACTAGAATTTCATTACTTTCAATTTCAACTTGTTTTACAATGAGGCAACGCTCTCCTTTTATAAGGTGGGAGATTACCGACCCTCTAGGTAAGGAAGGAAGGAAAGACTCCTTCTAGTTCCTTCTATGAACAAAAGGTGCCTAACTAGGCCAAAAGGTGACCTTCCTAGCCATTTCTAAGTAACTAGTGACTAAAAGTGCCTTTACATGTATAGTTTCTTTTGTTTCCTTTTTTAGGCACTTCCCTAAGGCTATCCTATCTTATTGACAATTTTATACAAGAGATATTACAAAGAGAGATTTCATTTGGCAATCTCTTCCCAATGATCTAGCCATGCTCCTAGTGATTCTTTGATTGGAGTGGGCTTGGACTTCTCCATGATTTTGGTCTTCTCCATGAGTTTGGCCTTCTTGTTCTTGAATGTTGGCCTCCTTTTCATCTTGATTTGCATCAAAATCACACCAGAGAGCACCCATGAAATCTGGATTGATCGAAAAGGGTTTTAGTTTGATCTAAATCACACCAGAGAGCACCCAGGAAATTTGGATTGAACGAAAAGAGTTTAGCTTGATCTAAATAATACTAGAGAGTACCCAGTAAATTTGGATTGATCGAAAATAGTTTAGTTTGATCTAAATAAGACCAGAGGGCACCCAAAAATAACAAAGTCCATGCTATAACTTAAAATTACTCTAAATCAACATCAAACAACCAATACTTAACACATTATAATTGTATAACAGCAACCATATATCAAATTTCACATTCAAATCTCAGTCATTTTGAAGAAAGTTAAAGAACAAGAACTTTGAGACTGATGACCACGTCAGCCCCACATCCAGATCTTCTAGCCTAGTGTTCTATTGAAAATTAAGGCTAGTTTCCCTTACCTGAAATTTAGCAAATACTCGCTAAGAGCACCAAATAGGTAACTTAATTTGCACCACAGAGTCCTAATAAAAAATCTAACTATATCATTAGGACCCTGAGCTAACAAAGATTAACCTTGAAGCTAAAAGGGTCACAAGCAAAGCAATGACAAAAACAACCTAACAAGTTCAAACTGATCGGGCAGTCTTGTAGTATTCACTGCCAGGAGTCTGATGGTGGATTCTAATCGTCGAACTGATGAGCGAGGAAGTCAGAATCTTAGAGAAAAGGGAGAAGAAAGGAAAATGAACTTTCTAGATTTTTAAAATAAACCTGAATAACAAAATTTCTATTTATGTGCTCTTAAATTTAATAATAAAATATTTATGTGTCATTTTAATTTTTACCACTCCTACTCTAAGACTATTTTTCTCAGTTCTTACAAAAATCCAATCCTCAATTTCACCAAATTAACACATTTGATAATTTTTATTTCTTTTATAATTATTTGATTTTTATATAATTATTATGTAGTGTTCATAACTTTATGTTTATATAATTATTATTTTAATATTTGATATTGAAAAAAAACTATTTACCTTTCTGACGTTGAATAACTGATAATATTACAATTATTTTACATAACTTTTATTTTTTAAAATATTTAATTAATATTTAAAATAATAAAAATTGAACACGCAGTGCTTCATAACTTTCAAAGATCATAATGTTTTTTTTTATCGGCAAAAGATCATAATGTTGTCTACTACAAGAGTGAAAAACATACACATGGAAATATTTAATTCAGATAATTAAGTCACCGTGGTTAATTTTGTGATAATAATTAAATAAAATAAAGAATATTAATATTTATTTTATAGAGACTTATATATCTTTTAATTAAATGATTCATGATTTAAAATCTGATTTGTAACAATATTTTTAATAAAAACTTTGAATATAGAATAAACTAATTTAGGAGATAAGAATTCGCATACGTGATTATGACCTGATGATATTAATCACTGTTTGATAAATAATTCATATGAATAGTAAAAAAATATGTAAAAGAACCTAATTAGAAATATTAACTATTAAATATAACAATCAAATATTATATAAATTTTGATTAATATTTTATTAAAAATATGAATGAACTGAATTATGAAAAAACAAAAACATGAAATAGATTTACGTATAAACAAAACCTAATCTATAAATTGCCTGCACCGATCTTCTCTGGGTTTCCTGCGGTTCTCTCCTATTTCTCCAGGTTATTATTTCTTCTTTTTGGGTTTTTCTTATCAAAGTTTCGTTATTTTCATATTTCTACCGTTTATTTGCCTCTTTGTTGTTCACATGG
>Ga0123342_1002384_pt1 | contig 31229 bp, 16 predicted proteins | sample Turbeawhitnodule_FD_89960 | JGI IMG/M metagenome (GOLD analysis project Ga0123342, IMG submission 89960) | Root nodule microbial communities of legume samples collected from Mexico - Turtle bean Mexico white nodule | ecosystem: Host-associated > Plants > Roots > Nodule | place: Mexico: Nepantla... | reverse complement strand
GGCCTTAAAAGTGATTGACATGAGGTAACATGATGGTTAATTATCTTTATAATTCTTTAACATATATGTACATCTTAAAACTAATTTATGTCAACCGTATTTTGTAATGCAGTTCTTCACGGATGAGCAACCAATGTCTTCAGAAGCCATAGCATATGTGAGTCATTCTTGGTCCACATATTTCATCAATTTTTATAACTCTTGGATAGTTGATGATCAATAGTGTAGTGTAGGAATTAGATATATATATATATATTATTAGTGTTTGTAATACAATTTTATGAATATATAAAATTAATTCTCTGAATTTATGTATTTTTCTAGCTAGTTTATAATTGAACAGGTTAATTTATATAGGAATTAACATTAAACAGAATGAACTAAAAAAATAAACGATTTACAACGGTAGCTATTTACCATAGGTGCATTTATAAATCCGGCGCAAGATTTACGAATCCGGCTATGGTAAATAGCCGCATTCGTAAATTCCATTTATAAATGTGGTCGTAAATGCGTTACTCATCCCTGTATAAAATCATTTAGAAGCATATATGAATGCGGCTATTGATCATAACCGCATTTATAAATGACATTTACGAATGCGACTAATTAGTCGCCTTCTTATATCTTCAATTTAAGACTACGTGTACAACAAATGCGGCTATATAGTCGTCGTTTTAAATGTAAATTAGCCGCCAATGTTTTTCCTTTCTGCACCAGTGCCTCCAAGGTCTTTATCCGAGTTGCGCTTTGAGCGGGCCTAACAGTCGAACTTGTTTAGTTGCACTTGTCTCCGCCTTTAACTTCAACTATTCTTGTGTCTGCTCTTCAAGAACTTTCAACCGAGCTTTTCCATCCATTTTTTTAGCCTACATCTTCTTGTAAGGATGCACAACATCCATGCACCTAGCCATCACCACCTCAATACCATTCAGACTCTCCAGTGGTCCCACATAATCAATTAACCCGGTATTATACTCATTGGGAAAGTCACCACTAAATGAAACTCCATTGGCCTGCATTCCTACATGCCAAAGGGAATTGGATCCCCAAGTATTTGTAAAGATGTGCTCAAAACAAGGAGTCTTGTTGCTTTTACCATGGTAGATACACTAGGTGGAGCTGGGGAGCTCATGCAGGGAGTACTATCCGGGATTACAGCATGAACGGGCTGAGAAACAACTTAACCTGAGCTTGTCCTTCACCAGTTTGAGCTGAAGGTTAGGGAATACTTCAGTTGCCTTATCTCTCACGACCTTCGAAGGTTGATCACTCAGAGTAGTCGTGGTTAACCTCAGCCGTTGGTAGGATCATGAGGACTATTGTTGGGATGTTCAACATCATTAAGATCCTTGGACATTTCCTCAGACAAGGCTATGATCTTTCTAAAATCAAAGATTTTTCCCATAATTTCTTTCACATGGAACAAATAATTTATAAACGTTAGGTAACATAGCATGGTCAATAAGGAAAGCTTAATGAAGTTAAATGATACATATAAGCATGGCAGAAGGGTCCTCAGCCAAAGGAGTATTTAGGAGGCCTCTACAATTTATAGGCCTTGGCAGGGAATTTATAAGTTCAATGTCACTCTTTTCCATAGAAGAGAGGAGCTAGGGAGATCTAGACTTGAATTTTGTTGGGTGTTGCCAGTATAGTGGAAAACAAGGAGTAAAGTTTGGATAAAAAGCAATCTTTTCTACAAGTCTTGAGGATGAATCTTAAGTTTTAAAAACTTATCCTTAAAGTTCTTGAACGATGAGGCATAAATGGTAAAAAGAGACCCGTATTGAGCTCCATTTAGAGAAATCCAACCAACCTCGACACCATGTTTCAGTTGATAAAAATATTGAAAATATTTACACTTGATTGAATACGAAGATGGGTACACAAAATTTGAAAGGCCTTTAGGAAAGTCCAACTATTAGGATGGAGTTGACTCATAACCACATTAAACTCTCTCAAGAAATGACATTCAAAGTCAAACAAAGGGAAGGAAATATCTAGTTCTTTAAAAAAAGTATTTGTAAACAAAACTAAAATCTTCACAATCTGGGCGAGATTTCATAGAAACACGGTCTGAAGGGGAGCAGAGTTTGGCAATGACAAAGTCGACCAACTCATCAGAACAAATATGAAAGGATGAAATAAATTCTCCATTTTTTGACTTAGAAGTAAAGTCGGAAGAATAGTGATTTACTTCACCAAGTACCCAAGAGTACTTGGGATCCATCATAGGGAGAAACTTATCTTTCCTAGTCTTTCTCACAACATCAATTTTTTGGGTTTCCTCAGTTTTGTCAAGGGAAGTCAAACACTTCCACTTCATCTTCTGGTTGAGGTAATCCCTTAGGATTTTTTCTGGAAGGTCCAACAACATTAATAGTGGAAGTTCCAACCACAACAATGGGACGAGATTCCACTTCTGGAAAATCACTCTCAGATAATAAGAGTGATTCAGAGGAAAGACTTACTTAGATAGGGTTAACTTCCCTACTAACTAAGCGGTTACCCCCGCTTATAGAGTAAGATTGAGAAGAGATAAAATGAGAAGACATTAGAGCATACCTGCGAAGAATATTGATGTTGATAGACTTTAAGGAAGGGAACTGAGGGACTGTAAAGCAGATCGCAAACGTCACATAAAAACTTCATGAAAGAAGACAAAAAGATGAAAGAGAAACACTTTATATTTAAGGAAATTGAAAATTTATAAAGTTTAAAAAACTATCACAGTTTTTCACTTTCAGACCTACCTCAAAAAGGTATAACCCATCATTAATGGGCTTAGATATTTATGGCATTAACTTCCAATTATTATTTCATATAAAATAAGGGACATAGTCAAAAAAATCGTTTTGAATAGTCGAATACTTGTAACATTCGCAAAACTCAACCTTAAAACATAGTACTAGTCGGATTGTCGAGCTTGGAGGGCTTATGTATCATGGATATCTTTCAACCTGTAAAAACCCACCTATTAATCTTATTTTATATTAACTACCTGCAAATTAGAATAATAAATATTATAACCACTTAAAGATATATATAATAAATCTCAGGATCATTTTATAAAACTCAACATTCTACCTATACGGTTATAGCGACACATGTTAAACTCTTACTATCTATAAATACAAACTACATGGAGTACTTTCACTCACTCAATACTTGATATTCACTTATTTATTTGATATCAAAATATTCTTATTGACTTAAACATGAAAGAGTTTTGGATAAGTTAACCACCATTCAACTTTTGATAATAAAGTTCGATAATTTTTAAAGAAAACTCAATCTTTATCACCCGTACCAACTTACAACATCAAAAGGTAATCCACCATTTGTAATATTTGAAAGAATCAATTCACATATAGTAGAACGTTATGAAATTAGGATTGAACCATCATAATACTTGTTAAACTAAAATGTGGTTAAATTTATTTTTTAAATAAATAATGTGAAATGTGAAATTGAATTCTTCTTTCTTCATATTTTGCTTATAGAAGCGCGTTTGTAGAAGAATACATTTACTTGTCAATAAGCAGCAGTTACGGGGAAGGTATCTTGGATTTTTCTTTTATTACTATTATATATTCTTGGTCTGTCTCCTCTACTTTAATTTGGCTAACATAAGTATGAAGCTTGGACTTTTTTTTATAATTAAGTTTGAATTTTAAAACATTTTATTTTAATCTCTTCAGATGATATGTTAGAATAAATCATATTACTCTCTTCATTTTAATTACACTCATAGGGTTTAATTACAAAAACAGTACAAAATAAAATGAAAAAAGAGACAGAAAATGGTGAGTAAATATGAATAAGATTATTATATTTATTTTTTAAAATTGATCTGGTTTGATTTTGTTAATATTTAAAGTAAAATGTTGACCAATCAGAGTCTCAACTCTGCGTCACCCTTCTGCTCTCTTTCTTTGACTAACACTGCTTTGAACGTGTCTAACGTATTGTGACGTGTTCTATTCTCTCATATCGTGTCGTTTATATATACTCCAACAAGCTTATCTCAAACATTATTTCTACACCCCTTCAACTTCTTCCATCTCCACAACATTTTCATCAAACATAACATTCTTCTTTTTCTGCACTGCACCACCACGATCTTCCCAATCCCTCTCATCATCTCTACCTTTTTCTCTTTCATTCTTGCCGCAACGATTGAGGAAAATACTACTACATGGCAAACGAAGTTTATGAGCGAACTCTGGAGGAAACACCAACATGGGCTGTTGCAGTTGTGTGTTTTTTGCTTCTTGCTGTTTCAATCGCCATAGAACATCTTATTCATGGTATTGGAAAGGTATGCTACGCAGAGTTTATTTATTCATGCTATACATGAAGCTGTGGGATTAATGTTTAAGTCTTGGAGAACATCAAACCCATCATCTAAATGAGTTTATTTTCATATAAAACATCAGGACAGATATCACTGTGTATGATCGAAATGAGTTTATTATCATATAGAACACCATGCTAGACATTAGTATAAAATTTGATATGACACTATAAAACTTGATATGACACTATGAAATCTGATATGTGATAATCCTAGAATCCATGATCGAGTTTATCTTTTTTATAGAACATGTTTGGCATTATTGTGAAATTTAAGATGACACTATAAATCTTGATATGATGACACTATGAAATCTGATATGTGATAATCCTAGAATCCAATAATCATCTTTCGCCTAGATGGAAAAGTATTAGGTCAAAATCTATGCATAAAAAAAATGAACCACAAATCTAGAACAATCCTTGCCAAGAAGTCTTCATTTTAAGTAGATAAGAAAATCAGACTCCAGTGAAAACATATTCTGTAAACTAAGTCATTAATCATTTGTTTTGAATCTTGTTGAGCTAGTTAAATTTGTGTATGTTAGTCAAAAGATATACTATTAGTGTTGTTAGCATAGAGTTCTGATAAAGTTAAGCACCATTTAGTATAATGTAAGTAGTCATTAGAGAGTTTTTTAGAACCTTTGTTATATACTCTATCTTTTTTATGAGATTCAATACTCATATATATCTGTCTTATAACTTGTTGTGTTCAACACTGACCTCTTGGGGTGTAATTTGCCACTTCTAATGGCAGTGGTTCAAGAAGAAACAAAAAAATGCTCTTTTCGAAGCGTTGGAGAAGGTCAAAGGAGGTACTTGTGTGGTATTCTTTAAAGTGTCATTGCTTAATTCTTGCAATTGTAGTTGCTGTTTGTTGCACGATGTGTTTGAGTTTCTAACTGAAGTAAATTTTCTTTGGTATTTATGATGTTCAGAGCTTATGGTGCTAGGATTCATATCCTTGCTCCTAAGTGTGTTGCAAGATCAAATTTCCAAGATCTGCGTATCAGAAGAAGTTGCAGCTTCGTGGCATCCCTGTGCCAACCCAAAGTCCTCAACTGCAACAAAAACTGATGAGGATGAATCTGATGACATTCAGATAAATTCTAGGAAACTCCTACAACTTTATGACTCCATACCAAGGCGTATTCTGGCTACAAAAGGTTACGACAAGTGTGCTGAAAAGGCAAGTTCATCATCATCTTCACTGTCCAAATCATTGCATTTTGAAAGAACAATTTTTTTGTCTATATCTGATAGAGGGACCATGTTTGTCTGATACCCTTTTAATCATAAAATAAAAGGTGTGCTAAGATAACTAAAATATTCTGTGGGCATCCACCGACTTAGCAAAATTATTAAATTAAGGTTCTCTTTTTCAGTAGTTTCCATCTGACAAATAGAATTTAGAGTTATTAAATTTTTGTTGCAAGTAGAAAAACTTAATATACATGTGTTTTGTTTTTCCATTTAAAACCTTTAAATGAACTTTATATATTAGCTAATTTTTAATTTTGAAAGTTATATGTAACATAGACAACGGACACTGATACGACACGAATACGGATATGGAGATACGTAAAATTTCTAAAATGTAAGACACGGGAACACGGATCTATATATTATATAATTATATAAATTGACAATAAAGATTTATGTGCACAAGTATGTTTTATATTATTTTTTGGAGCAGAAAGATGTTTTTCATGATTGATTCAGAATGATTTGTTTCTTATTTTTATAATTATAATAACAATTTATACAATAAAGTTTGAATTTTGAGAAAATTAATGTATTTTTCTTTTTTAAAATTGTGTTAGAACCGTATAGAATTGTCAGAAATCTAACAAATACTTTTTGAATTTAACACTTCACGGATATGTGTTCTACATCGGACAATGTCTGTCATAGGTTTTGATTGGTGGTTTTGCATTTGCAGGGAAAAGTAGCTTTTGTTTCAGCATATGGGATTCATCAGCTGCATATATTCATCTTTGTGTTAGCAATATTTCACATCCTACAGTGCATTATAACACTGGGTTTGGGAAGAACCAAGGTATTCCTCAGTTCTACCCCTTTTTTTGACTTCAGAAATTGTTCTTTGTTTCTCTCTCTGAATTTTTGGTTTGGTTCAATGGATGCAGATGAGAAAGTGGAGGGCATGGGAAAACGAAACCAAGACCATTGAATATCAATTTTATAACGGTAAGACTTCAAAATTCATAGCCTCCATGAGTTAAAACCATGTTGTGTTACTCATTTCAAGTGTCAATGATATTATCGTACGTATATCTATAATTAAGTAATAATTAAATGTTGACATGATATTTCATATCGTGGAGGTTGACTTTCCAACGGGTTTGGTAGGACTATAAGGTGGAATACTCAGTCTTGCATTTGTTTTTGGATGAAAAACACTAACAAATTTGATTAATTAATATTATTACTAAAACAAATCCTTAAATTAAAATTTAATTTTAAAAATTAAAAACATTTAGTTACGAATAAACTAGATATTATTTATTATTTTATAAAATTATTGACATATAAAATAATTTTTATTTTTAATAACTAACTTTAAAATTTAGTTAAAAGCTAAAATTTTGTTAACTAATTAAATATTAATTTAAAATGTAGTTTGTATTTTTTTTATTAATAATAAAAACCATTTTAGATATTAATAATTTTTTAATTTATAAAATAATATATAATTTAGTTAATATAATAATTAATATAGTTTTTTATTTAATAATTTAGTTGACTACACCTGATAATAAAGGTAATATATTTAAATTAATTTATTTGTAAGAACTATTACAAGTATTTTTATAATATCACTACCATTAAGATGCATAAAATAAGTATCAAAAGTATACATAATTAGTTCCATAATGAAAGTGTGGGAAAATCTTATAATATTATTTTAAAGTAAATATACTTATCTTTTGTTAGCCTTTTAAAAATAATTATTATGAAAATCATCAAAATTTAAAAAAAAAAAAATACCATATACATAATTTTGAAGACTATATATGAAGGCATCTTTATTCTAGTAATTTTATATATAAAAAAAATATAATGTAGTAGCCATGTTGATCTTGGTTTCATATAAAGGTATATAATGTGAAATGTGTTTTTTATTTCTTTCAGCCATTTATTATATTATATGGTCCATCTCTGACTCTGCAGTTTTTAAATGTGTACATATTACAGATCCTGAGAGGTTCAGGTTTGCAAGGGACACAACATTTGGAAGAAGACACTTGAATCCATGGAGTCAGTCAACAATTTCGTTATGGATAGTAAGCACAAATTTGTTTGATATCAATAATTATGCTAATCAAGTTCCTAAAACGAGTTTATTAGCCAAAAATTTTGAATTCAAAGTGTTTAATTAGTCTTTGACCCGTAAATAAAGAAATCTTCATTTTTCTAATTATTGTCTTTCTACGCTGATTGAATCAGGTTAGTTTCTTCCGACAATTCTTTGGATCAGCCACCAAAGTCGACTATTTGACATTACGACATGGATTCATCACGGTGAGTTATATTTAAAAGTTAAATTTTTTTTTTTAAATTTATAGAAATTTGTTGTAGTAAAATTAATTAATACAATTAAATTATTTTTAAAATATTAAATATGACAAAATTAGTAGACACTTCGTACCAATAACAGAATTATAAAAAAAAATAGTGGAATCCAGCAAAATTTATATTTCTCTTTCGGTAACAGAGTTGGTTAGAAAATGTGTTTACAGCTCAATTTGTTTTTTCACCTTTTGGGTGTTGAAAAATAGAAAGACTAAGATAGTTGAGATTTTAGGCGCATCTGGCACCGGGAAGTGATGCAAGATTTGATTTCCAAAAGTACATCCAAAGATCACTGGAGAAGGATTTTAAAGTTGTTGTGGGAATAAGGTATGCTTATGTTCTGTTTTTGCTTTGCTTTTATTCATTTACTCATCGTTTTAACCTCCATAATTTTGTATCTTGCAGCCCAGTGATATGGTTCTTTGCTGTGCTATTCCTTCTCACAAATACTCATGGTAAGCCGTTTTGAACTTCCTAAATTAATTTTATGCTTGAGGGACATTTTATAGTATAGTATGAGTTTAAACTTTATCTTATGAACCGGTTTTATAAGGTTGAGTTAGGTTTAAAATGTACTAAGAACCAAATTTAATAAGAACCAAATTTAATCTCGCATCTTATAATTATCAAACAATTTAGGGTCTGTTTGTCATAAAGTTAAGGAGAAATGATTTTTGTAGAATTTAATTTTGAACATATGAACTTGATTGAATATGTTCTGGCACTAGAACAAAGTTTGTTGTGAACTGTGATTGTTCCAGTTCATTCCACAATTCATAGCTTAAAGTATTTGTTCTTTGTGCAGGGTGGTATTCTTCTTATTGGCTTCCATTCATCCCATTTGTTGTAAGCACAAACTACTCATTATGTTAATGTTGCCTTTCTATATTTCATTTCTTGATGTAAAAGCATATATAACTGAATCAAATTTAATGTAAATTTCACAGGTAATCTTATTAGTGGGTGCTAAACTTCAAATGATCATAACAAAGATGGGACTGAGGATTACAGACAGAGGGGAAGTTGTCAAAGGTGCACCTCTGGTTGAGCCAGGAGATGACCTGTTCTGGTTCAATCGCCCACGTCTCCTCCTCTTTCTCATTCATCTTGTGCTCTTTCAGGTAATTTCACCATTTCTCTTCCTTACATTCTTTCATCTACACAATTCTTTAGCTCTCAAAATAAGTTTATTTGTTTGCTTCCATGTTGCAGAATGCTTTTCAACTGGCATTTTTCTCTTGGAGTACTGTAAGTTTATCTATCTTCACCAAGTTCTCTTCAACTTGTGCCTTAGATTGAAGACAAGTTTTAGTTTCTCATTTTTCCTAACTTCTCCATATTTTCTTTTTCAGTATGAATTCTCCCTAGACTCTTGCTTCCATGAAACAACTGCAGATGTTGCCATAAGACTTACAATGGGGTAAGTTTGCTTGTAATATATAGACCAACCAACCATTAATTTATTACATTGTATATAAACCTAACAATGAAGTGGCAATTTTAATTTGCAGGGTTGTCATACAAGTTCTATGCAGCTATGTGACATTACCTCTATATGCTCTAGTCACACAGGTCTCACTTGCTACAAAATCTATCCATGCTTATATATTTTTTCCATTCACAAAACTAAAAAATCATCCACTGATTTCATTATGTTTTGCAGATGGGTTCAACCATGAAGCCTACCATCTTCAATCAGAGAGTGGCATCAGCACTGAAGAACTGGCACAGCACTGCCAAAAAGCAAGTCAAAAACAGCAAGCAAAACACACCATTCTCAAGCAAGCCATCAACCCCAACATATGGTATGTCTCCAATGCATCTGTTGCAAAAACACCTTGCTGGTAGAAGTGACAGTGCACAAACATCTCCAAGGACATCAAACTATGAAAATGAACAATGGGATGTTGAAGGCTCACCTTCCACAAGCAACCATGCAGCAGCTGAAGAAACTCAAATGCAAGTCATGGAGCCAGGCTCAAGCTCAGCACCAGAATTTCCTACCAGCTCTCAGATTGAAATCAGAGTTAGTTCATCAGAGTTTTCCTTTGAGAAGAGACACACTGGTGCTAGTGAGGAGATATGAAGATAATGGTTTTTTATCAACCACTTCAAATGTACAGCTTATGTACATATCAAAGTTCAGATCAGATGCATTCTTTTGCATCAATGCAGAGCCGTTTGGAGAATGAGGCATAACCTTGTTGAAGGAACATATGAGGAAAGAGACTGTGTTGAAGGCATAATTTGTTGTTGACAGATCAATGATGTCTACATATGAGTGTACAACAACAAAATATGTTCACCTTCCAAGTCACTAACGTTGAGCCATGTTCAAAGAACTACTTTTTTGTGTATGTTTGGACATATGAACGGGGAATCGTTTTTGAATCAATGTGATTTTACAAATTGATTCCAAGTAAATTTGTGTTAATAATAACGTGATCTTTGTCTGCATAATATATCATAAGTTCATTTTATACGTTATCCTGATGGGAAAAAATTGTAATAATATTTGATTTTAAGTGTATAATTATCAAAATGTAAAGTTTACCACCTCTAAGGTGTATTAATTAATGTCATGTGATTTTGATTTGTTTGGTATAACTTTTTCGATGTGATTTTTTCTATGATTTTCATAAATTTAATAGCTAAAGTTAATAGCTATGACTTTTATATTTTAAATGTGATTATTCCTATCGTCATTAATGTACTAAAACTTGAAAAACACGTTTATTATCTTCCTCTCCTTTAATTATGTATGAAATATACACTGCAAAAATATATGATATTTAAAATTGCAAACTTTAGCTATTAAAAACCGTTACAAATGAAATTTAAGACAACTAAATTTAGCTAACAGTAACATCCTAAATCGATGTCAAGTTGGGAACAGAAAAACATAAATTATTTTTTAATTACTTTTTTGTATATAAGTGGCATAATATGACAAAAATAACTTAAAATGTTGAATATTAATTTGGAATAATAGTTTTACATTAGAGGAAAAGAAGTATATTTTTAGCTTCAAATTTGATTTTGGTCCTTTTATTTTTAAATAGATGAATTTAGTCATCCAACTTTAAAAAATAATATTTTAGTTTATTTTTTTTATATAATTTAACATTTAATAACGATTTTGTATCATCACCCATGTAATATTAATTTTTAAACATAAAATATATTTAATCCTATATTAAATACGTAATTACATTTTGTTTTCTTTTTATATAAAATTTTATAATTTTCATTTCCAAATGTATCGCTCTGTATTTATCTTGTGACAAAACATGTCACATCACTATAATATATCCATTAGCATCGTGTGACCTAATAATATAACATTTTCTTTATCACATCATTACTTTATGGTAAAATCCTAACCATAAACACTAGAATGGTAAAATTTCATATTACAAAATTAAGATGACAAAATTAAAAAACAAAATAAAATAGATATAGTACAATAACCAATAATATATTAGAATAAACAAAATGAACAAACTTTATTTTTAATCTTTACATTTGAAACTCCTGTACTTTATTCCTAATAAATATTTTAATTTATTTAAATCCCTGAAAATTTAGACTGTAAAAGCTAAAAATAATATATATAAACTAAAAGAAAGCACAGAAAGAAAGTAATTTATATTTATCTGACAAAAGAGAAACCTTTGGTTTTTGTAAAGATAAAGATTATCCAAGCCAAAATGCTCCTTAAATCTTCCTTGACCTAACAAAAATTCTATAATTAATTACTGTACGACCTGGGAATATCAATCACTGATGTTTGCTGAATTATACATTTTCCTCGGATTCTCTTTGCAACTCACGTCGTGCAGCAGCCAACCTCTCCGCAGCCAATCGTTCCTCCAGTGCTCGAGCACCTCTTTCTCTGCATCAATCAACAGTACCAGTTGCCATGCTAAGTTAATGTTATGCAGAACAGTGATTGCAACAGTTCTTATTGCTGCTTATAAAAACTCAAAATAATGCAAAAATATGAAGACAAGGAATTAAAAAGAATCACTCCCCGCTAGCCCCAGAAAAGAAAAAAAAAATCTGCCATTTTGGAATAGTATTAAGATGTTTTATCAAAAATATTAGAATAAAAATCTAGTCTCCGAGAAATAATTCTCCACTCTTGATCTGAAATAATGCACCAACATTAGTTAAATATGGTTGCTTTAGTTAGCGTTGCAATAACACGGAATACCTAAAAATTCAATTACATAGATTCTAGTATAACATAGATCTCACTAGCTTCCAAACCAAAAGAAAAGGTCTCTGGTAAGCCATCATTACATGACAAACAGTTTAAATATTAATAGACTGAAGCAAGGCTTTTGTTTCTAATACCTTTCCTTCTATATTTGTTTTTCATGCAGAGCATGAAGATAAATGGCAACTAGAAATTTGAGAATAACAACATTTTCCATTTTAGATAAAATAAAGCAAGAAAAAGTATGCACTCTATTATTTTTTTATTTCATTTTTCCTCATGCATTGCTTCACAGGTGCAATTTCTGCTTGACAATATATACTACTGGACCCAATCAAAATTAACAACGGAAATATAGAATCACCTTCTCCTAGATGCCTCAATTGAATCTGAACCTGGTAAAGGCTCACTTTCCAGAGTGTAGCCTTGCCCATCATTAGAAGTATCAGATCTTCCACACAGCATTCGGTGAAAAATTGATGCAATAGGATCTATAACCGGTCTACAAGACAGTAAAAAAAAAAAAGTTTCTTCATTTTTAGAAAGACAATTCAACAATTAATCACTAATTTTTTGTGCAAACTAAAAGCCAGAATTACCTTAACAATTCAGGGAAAAATGTGGAGAAAGCAAAATCCTCACTCGGGTCACCCCTATGTTTCGTTTCTGGTTTCCTCTGCCAGTATCTAAGGTAAATCCAGCTTATATATGTTCCAGATATAATCGTAGGAAGATATGCTGTAGCCTCTAGTGTCCAGAAGCTAATAGCAATGCAAAGCAATAAAGTGATAGATGGCAACCACTGAAGAGATGTAAGTGGCAACAAATTTAGGGCATTTTCATAAACCTATTATTGCTCATAAGTAATAAAGAAGAAGAGGATTGGTGTATCAAACCTTTGTTTTTATCTTGATGAAAGGAAGCTCTTGATCCGGTATAATTTGCTTGATGCCAACCAAGAAACCAGATATAACTCCATGAAATCCAGAAAGTGGCATGTAACTAGAACATTCCAAGAGGAAAATAAGATCAAAACAATTTGTTCAAGGTGGAAAAAGAAAATCGAATGTCTGTTAAGATTCAACAGATAGACTATGTCTGTTAATAAGATTCAACAGATAGCTTATGTCTGTCAATAAGATTCAACAGATAGCCTATGTCTGGGGGACCGCCAAAATGAAACTTCTGTTTTAATTATTATTAAGTATTGATTTTAGCTGATATCCTGAACAAAAAATGTTTTCTACATGTCAAAGCCAAAAGAGCACAACTAATCACACTTAAAATGGGCCTCCATTTAGCTTTTAATTATATAGTGGAGAGACAATGCAGCACAATGTGTGAGAAAGAGAGAAATATAATACACTAAAAGAAAAATAAAACAAAACATCATGAGCAGCAGAAGAAAAAAATGATCTCGGATTGTATTATATACATACAGGTAAGTCTCCAGCCTTGTAATGTAGTATAAGGCAATAGCAGTGATGAATACACACACTGAAGTTAGAAGATTAACGACAAAGATGAATTTAAAGAATTCCCTGGAGCCCCATACTGGTTCAAGCAGCTTCCCAATAAACAGGAGACCCAATGTGCTGATTACTACCTATAATATTGAAAAGTTTTTCTTAAAAGCAAGATTTACAAGTCAGGTAATAAATTAATAGTGTTCGGAAAACACAATGTGCATACCCCATATGTAGACTGTTCAACATAACCAGCAGTAATGAGATTCCAGGCAAATGGGATTGTCCTGCAAAATGAACAAACAGGAAAATAAGTTCTAAAAGAGAATTTTGAAATATCAATGGAAAGGTAAGCTACACAATCACACTCATATGGAGAACTGAACAAGCAGATAGCCAAAATGAAATCTGTATTCAGTTAACAAAACCTGAATCTGATCTCTTGTCTGAAAAACAACACCATTCCCAAAACCTAGGAAATTGTGTTAGCAGATAGATATTATAAGTTTTAAAACTTTCCTTTTATCAGCATTTTGTATAACAAAAAAGGGTAAAAGTTTTTATTACTGAGCAGTTATTAGATGTTTGAAAACTCTTCTCTCTCTATTTGTAAGTGTAGAGTTCTGATTTACATGTGTTTTGACATTTTTTGTAAAATAGCTTCATTTTAGATCAGATAGATATTTCTCTTGCACTATAACTTGTTAATTGTGTACATTTTTTACTGTTGGGTAGTTTTAATTTAAATCTGATCATTGTTACACACTCATTGTATTTATAGATCTTGAGATATCAAGATAAGTAGTATGCTATGCTAGTCACTCTGAGTTTACAGTTTAACTAATAATTGCTAGGTTCGTATAGTATTCATTCTTGCTTGAAGAGGCCATTGAAATTTTCTGAGTTCAAGAATAGCGCATAGGGTGGAATAAAACTTCTGATAAAGGTTAGCTCAAGAGTATGTGCTAGATCAAAGTTTAACCGACCCTTTGCTTGCTTTAAACTTTGTGCTCAAACAACAAAGTGTAAGAAGATATATTTGAGCACCAGGTCTAATATAAAAAGATGCAAGTACTTTGGTTATATTTTTCGTCTGATAAGCTTTTGCTTGAACAAACAATAAGCATACTTCGTCTTATAAGCCTTGAGCATTTGTGGTACACATCGAAGACTTATAAATGCTTATTCTTTGTGCAAGGAATGTTCGTCTCTTTGTTTTTCTCAAAAGGATCTTGCAACTTTTTGTCATCATTAAGATCTCTTGAAGAGCATGCTTAAAGTTGATTCACACAAGCAACTTATCTGAAAAAGAAAAAAAACAGTGGTGTCAGGACCTACGTGTTACACTAAGGAAGAAAGAAGTTATTTGCCTAGGACTGATAAGTCATGTCATGTATCAGAGAAGTTGCGTAAAGAAGCGATGTACATTTAATGCTACATGAAAAGCATTTAGTGCGTCTACATCCTTGAACGTGGTCAAACAACAGTTGACGAAGATGAAAGGCTCGCAAACCTCACAACGTCTCCAAAGGGATTTGCAATTGCTCTTTTCTACTCAACTCTTTATAAAGTGAAGTCATCTTTGAAGAAGAAAGGTTGACTACAACAATTACGACGAGAATGTTAAAGCTCTTGTAGTCCTAAGCAATCCTTAGCCTTGTATTTGTGAGGAACAACATTATTCGTGTTCGAGAGCAACCTAAAAGAGTGTTTATCATCTTGTATCCGTCTTAGGACATTTATCTCTTTCAGTGAGTGAAACTCGTAATCTTTGAGATCACAACCTTTGTAATCAAAGTGCTTTAGTTAGAAATGATTTTGTCCAAATAATACTCATGTTTAGCGAGAAGTAGCTGTAGGTAAACAATACTTGTGGTTTTAGCCAGGAGTAGCTGCATTTCAAAGGATACTCAGGTTTACCCAAGAGTGGCTACGATCTAAAGAATACTTAGATTTAGTCAGGAATGGTTAGGTCCAAAGTATACTCAGGTTTAGCCATGAGTGGTTGTGTCCAACGAATACTTGTTCAGCCAGAAGTGGTTAAATCCAAATAATACTTGTATCTTGCAACAGTAGTCTTCGTTGGTGAATCTTGATCATGATGATCAAGAACTGGATATAGTCTGAGTTTATCAGCCAAACTAGTACAAAAATATCTTATGTAAATCTCTCTAATCTCTTATCCTTTTTACATTACATGTTATTAATATTTAACTAATCTTGGAAGGAGATATTTATAGAAATGATCTTTGAAAGGTTTGTTGGATAGTGCATCTTTTAGCTTGTAGTTGCGTTTAACAACTCTTCATTAGACGCAATTCATAAGAAAACTTGCTTAACAATGCATATGTCCAATATTAAATTTCATATGTATCAGATGAAGCTTAGCGAAAAGCTTTTGAAAAATCTTAAAACACAATTCAACCCTCCTTTCTTATATATTTGGTCTGTTTTCACAGTATAGGTTGTAAAAACAATACTAAATCTAGTAAGTGTAAATTTCCACATCAAATTATCTCTGCTAGTGCTCCTTTTAAGAGCACAATCATCATTATAATAACACAGACTACCTCTGCTAGGATCTCACAATCATCATTACAATAACACAGTTTTAAGTGTCTCACACTTAGACACATCGATTTTGCTGTTTTGCTATTGCTAAAAGTTCTTCATGAGGAACTGCTGCTAGTGTGCAGCCACTGCCTTCTATTAATCTTTCAGTTTTAATCTGTCATCAAACACTTACGCCATTTGCATTATGAGCCACTAACTTGTACCTTGAGCCTAAGTTATGATCACCCAATTATATGCAACCATCTTTTAGTGTTTCCGATTGAAGTTTAGAACCTGTTTGGACGAGGTACTCCATAAGTACTTTTAGGAGATAAAAATAAGAAAAAATGAAATTAGTTTCCTCTAATTTATATTTAACTTATACATAAGCTTATGTAGAATTTCTATCACTTAGTTTCTCTAAATTTTTATTTTAATTTGTACATAAGCTAATTTAGTTTATTTATAGAGAAGTTCATTCCATTTTTTGTCTTTCTATCTTTCTCCCCAGTAAGCTTTTATAAAGAAGTTCATCCAAATAAACCCTTAATCATATGCCACTTTCCATTTAAATACTATTTTCCTAATCAATGCCATTCATGCACATATATACGTGTTCGAACAAAATTCTTGAATTTAATTGTCTGCCACTCTCGATTTTAAGTTCCACCCTCCTCCACACACACAACCCTGCTTTAAAATTTCAACAACTAAAACAAACACTGAGCAAAGTAAACAAATCACACACATTTTAATAATGCAATATGCGGTACCTGGCGGGAATAAGAGCGACGTAGGTAACAGCCGAAGGAAAAAACTGAACCGCAATGTGACCGCAAACCAGCACCACCGCAAGGCCCTTGCATAACCGAGTGAAGCCGGTGAAGAGGCCCGTGCCCTGCCACCAAAAACTAATCAAAAGATGGAAATTGAAATGGGGAAGGTTCGCAAGATGGAGAAGTTTCTAGAATCTGATCGAAGAGACAGCGGAGAGTTACCCCTGAAATCGCTGGCGTGCTCATGGACTTGGCGGTGATCCCAATCGGAAGAGGTTCGGATCTGATCTGATGGGTTTGTTGGTGCCAAAAACAAAGTCGTTTTGATGGCGAAAAGTGGAAAGGAAGATGAGGATCTGATCTAGTCTTCAGATACTTGCTTAGTCGCTTTACCCAAACACTAATGCAAATAAAATGTTATTAATTGATTTTTTTAGTAAATTACACTCTCATGGTTTTCTATCCCGTTTTCTCGATTTACATTTAAGCCTCGGTTTTTTAAGATTTTACACAGTTTTATTCCATTACTTTATTATTTTATCATATATAGATATAAATGATTATAATGCCTTAAAAATTGTAATAATGAAAAATTATGAAAACATGCTAGATATAACTGTGTGTTAAGAAATCTCAGATTTTAGTACTAGTTATTCTATTTTTTTCTTAATTACTCTTTTTTTTCTTAATTTAATTTGTTGATTCTGTTTTCTTATTATAAGAAAGTTTGATTGAATTCTTTATTTTTTTTAAAACCAAGTGAATATGGTTTTTCCCACCTCATACCATCTTGCATTAATAGTAAGAGACACGTGTAAATTTACATTTTTTTTTGTCAAACTATTGTTAATATTTGATAAAATAAATAATATTAACTAGATTTTGAAAATTAAGAGATTTAATTATTTTTTTATAAAGGAATTGTTTCTGTTTGGGTCAGATGTTTTCAGAATGTTGGGGTACCTGCTGATGTGATCTGTATCTGGGTCTTGATTCTCGGCTAGAATGTTGGGGTACATGTAAATGGTTTTCTACCCCTACATTTTTCTTCTTGTACTCCCAAAATTTTGTAAATTCCGAAACTGACCTTCACCTGTTATTTGAATTCGGGATCTGGAAGTGTGCTACAGATTTATCAATCTGGAAGTGAATCATGTTGTTTTCTGGATAAAGGGGTATTCTGAAAGCAAAGTTTGCATAAATTGTTGATTTCTGAATTGTTGAATCCGGAAGTCTAATTTATATTATGGATCGGTGGATCCTGAATGATTTTTTTCAATTATGGATTTCTGAATCCGGAATGCATATTTTGAATTATGGATTGGCTGATCAAGAATATTTTTTCAATTATGGATGTTTTGCATTTTCTAATTTTGGATTAACACTGTCATTCATGTACTACCCCGGAAACACCAATCCCGGAGATTACCGGACGCGCCAATCCAAAAATTTACTGGATTTCATAATCCGAAAAACAAAAAAAAAATGTACAGTTTTATATAGGGACAGTTTTATCTTTGTGCAACCTTATGGGGGTGCAGGAAGAAACTGCCACGCGACATTGGCACGATGTTGGTCAACTTATTTTTGGGATGGGTTGGGCCTTTGTGCCTTTGTGCCTGTGGGCCTTTGTTAGCACAATTTTGATGGTTAAAGTTTTGATATTGTGTATGGTCTTACTTCTAATACTCCTTAAACTTTTATTAAGGTGCTTAGATGTATATGACCAAAGGGATCTTGGTCTCATGTGGTATGAAGAGGTTTGAATGGTTAATGTTGGTCGGTATCATCTTGGTTGAGAGATATTGTGCAATTGACAATGTCTGTCATGGTTGAGAGGAAGCCGCCTTAGATTTCTTTTTTTATTCTTATTTATCGACCTTCATATTTGTTTTCCCTTTGACGAGTTTACAATGGAGGTGCTTGAGATTTTAAACGTTGCTTCCACGCAACTCCACCCGAATTCATGGGTTGCGTTATAGGCCTTTCACCTGGTATATGAGATGTTGTGTCTAGATCTCTCCCCTTCATTATTATAGTTGTCAACCAATTGATCTGATAGGTTGGTTTCCCTTGTGAGTCAGTTGGGGTCTTTCTTTTTTCACCCTTTGCTTCTTCCTATAAGAATTTTAAAGGTGGATTTTTTAAGATTTTGGTTGAACCGAGTGGCTCTAAGTTTTTCTTTGATAATAACAATAAACCTAAGTTTCTCTTTTACTAGACCTAGAACCTGGCCCGCTATCAATTATGGTCATAATCTTCCATGACTGTCGAAGACCGAGCGATTTTTGATGTGTTGGATAGGCTGTCGAGGAAGATGCCCACCTGCAAGATCCTTGTCATCTACAAGTCCCCCATCGCTGGGTGGATTTCAATGGTATGCATGATTTCTGTTGCGATGTGTTTCCTTAGTCGTTTTTAACTTTTCTTAATTTTCTTATGTTTTTCAGGCGTTATGGCTCAACATGCTCCCGATATGATGCAAGTGCTAAAGCAAGTTCGCAAAAAAAGGTGTAGGAAACCTGAGGTTGGTCTGAGAACTCCTGCCCCCAAGCCGACTGGTGTTATGCCAGCCTCTAACCTTATCATTGATTTAAGCCCTCCACCCATTACTAAGAAGAAGAAAACAAAGAGGAAGGAGAGGAGCGGGAAATCCTCGAAATCACCAAGGAAATCCTCGAAGAGGGTTCAACCATCTTCTGAGGGCGCTGACAACCGGTCGACCTTTATGCTGATGGGAATAATTTTAAGGTGGTGAAGATTCTCTCTAACCCTTTATGCATCTACAACTGAGTTAGTCTCAACCTACTTGGAGTGCTGGAGAGAGTAATTGGGTTGAAGTGTCTCAAGCTAACTTGACGAAATTAAAGTAAGAGTTGACCGAGTTCCTAGCTCTTTGAGGGCGGCTTTCGAAGCCAATTCTGAATTGGACATGAGGGCTCGGGTTGCCGAGTTCTTTGTGAGAGAGTTGGGGGCTTTGAAGACCAAGCATGCCCTATTGGAGAAAGAGCATTCCTTGCTCCAAAATGATACATTTAAGCTAGCGGCTGAGAGATCTAAGCTAGCGGCCGACATCAAGGAGCTAGAGCGAAGTCTCACTCGGATGACACTTGTTCGTGATTTAGCCGTGGCGAAAGGAGAGAACGTCGAGGCCGAGTCGACAAATCTTCAAGATTACATCCTCGTTAATCATGAAGAGGGGTTTAACCAAGTCATCCGGAAGGCGACTTTCTTGTATAGCATCACTGACGATGAAAGTAGGTTTATTTTGAAGGACGTTTACAAGGGTGAACTTATTCCCGTTGATGATGTCCCCGCGACCGACTATGCCAAGGATGTTGTCGATCACTAAGAGTGTAGCGACGACTGCCTCTTCCTCTTTTTGTTTTTTTTTTTGTTGTGTTGGCTTCGGTCAACTTAATATTTGTACCCGCTTTTCAGATAATATTTTCTTTTTTGTATAAGTAATGACCGAAACAGATTGCTCGATTTTTTATTAATGAAATCTTTTCTTGATTACCTCTTCATTATTGTTGTTACCGTTGTATCTTTGAATTTTAATTCTACATACTAATTTTCTATTTTCCAAGTATCGACCAATTCCATTTGTTTGTCAAGATGTCATTTTAACTTTGCGCATTGAGTGGGCTTAATTTGTAATAAGTCTCGGTTGGCTTAGACTAATGCTTTTAATTTTTGTATTACGACTTGGAGCTTGAGGTTCATTGATAATATCTCAGGTTTTTTCATTTCAGTTGATGCTTGATGCTTTCCCGATAGGTGCTATAATTTATACACTCCATTTTTTCCTTCGTTTTGTATGTAGAAAGGTCCTCCCCACTTGACTGAGAATTTCTCATCTGTCTTTCTTGCATCGCTGCGGAGTATCCAAACTAAGTCACCTTGGTGGAATGCTCTTGGTTGTACATTTGTGTTATATCTCATGGTTTCTCTAACCTTGCATGCCTCGTCCCTAGTTCGCGTTTTGTCTCTAAATTCGTTGATAAGGTCCAAATTTGTTGCCAAGCTTTTGTTATCGATGTTAAGGTCAAGCAGTTTCCACCTCAAGATGGCTCTCCAACCTCTACCATTATCATGGCATTTGTGCCATATGTAAGGTTGTAGGGCGTTTCTTGTGTTGCAAATATGGTCGTACACCAGTATGCCTACAAAACCTTTTTCAATTTTTTTGTCTATCTTCCCTTGGCAATGCTAAGTTTCTTCTTTAGCTCATTTAGGATTATTTTATTTGCGGACTCAGCCTGTTCATGTGTTTGGGGGTGTTCAACCGAGCTCGTTGCATGCCTAATGTGGAGCCTAGCAGTCCTTGTTGCATGCCTAATGTTCAATCTAATAGTCCCCGATTAATGAATTGTTTGTTAAGATGATTCTGTCTTAGACGATGCCATCAATAAAACTTTCAAATACGTTTTGATGATAACAAAAACCAAAACATTGTGTTTAGCTATTAGAACTTTAAGAATGCATAAGATGCAATAGGTTGTATAGATTATACATTACAAACATTAGAAGAGGAAGTCTACAACTAAACTCAATGAACCAAGTGTCATACTTCTCTGTTAGACAAAAACTAACACAATGTGCTTAAAGCTAAACATATAAGACGAAGTTGTTGAAACACGTTGACCGATACGCTATAAAGCATGAGCATTACATAGACTAGACAATAATCAAATGAACAAACAAGTGTTAGAGAAGTTTCCAAACTTAATCATTTCACTTCATATGTGCTTACAATGTTTATTAAAATATTTCCTAAACTCGTTTTGATTGAGGCATATAAATTATATTTGCATCAAAACAATGTTTTAATTGAGATTTTAAAATGTTTTCAAATAAATTTCAATAAATATTTCATGTGACTGACTACCTTGTCCAATATATTGAAAACATTCTTTTGAACTGAGTAAAATTAATATATCTTATTGAGAGATATTTTGCACAAGCACATTGTACTTTAATTAGACATTTAGTTTTTTTGTTTGAAAATGATTTAAAAAAAAGAGCATACATGTGTCTTTTAAAGGTTTTTCGAAACATATTATGTGGAATATATTCAAGAGATATTAAATTGCAAAAGATTTATTATAAACTTGAATATATTGTTATTGTTTGAATTAATATATAAAAATGGAATGTATTGATAATTCTAAAAGATATTAAGAGAATATTATTCAGTGGTATATTTTTTCTAAGATATTGAAAATATTAATATCTCTAGTAATCACAAAGGTTTCTAAATGTGTTTGTAGGAACCATCAACACGTAGAGGAGGCAAAAGAACATGTTTCCTTATTGATCCTCCAACGGGCATAATGAAGTTATGGCAGAGCGATATTCATGAGAATATATTGAATACATTTAAAGTTATTGTAAATAATGAAGAAAAAGAGAATCTCGTAAAAGACACAATTGAGAAGAATACAAGTGAGAATGAGCATTAAGACACAAGTTATTCCTTATTTAGTGTCTGATATTATGTGAAGAGTCAGCACAGTTTTGAATTTTTGTTTCTTAAATTCTCAGCACATTACTCTCCAAGTATCTCTTCTAAAATGCTCTCTTGCATTTTAGAAACTCAAGGAAGTTCGTATAACCTCTTTCTTGGCTCTTGCACCTAGAAACCACCTCTTCATCTTCTCCAAAACCATACCCATTTTGGTGCTTCCTCCACAAATCTACAAGTCTTCTACTGCCTCCATTTCATCCAAGGCCAAACTCAAGACACCAATGCATCATCTCGATCAGAGCAAGAATACACGATTCAAATCAGCCTTAATTTTTAAATTTTTTGTTGTTGTGTTCATTTGTGTTCATGGTTTTCTTGAGTTATCGCACCATGTTCTTGATGTTCTTCATTTTTTCTTTCCATTTTCTTGTATTTCCATTTTAATTATGTGTTTCCATAGTTTACACATGTTTTCCACCTTTTATTTTGACTTTTAACCGTTTAAATGTTAGAATTAGAGGCCTAAACAAGAGGGGGGTGAATTGTTTTCACAAGATTTTCTCAAAGTTTGAAGGTAGAGTGAAAAGTTCTGAAAAATCAACCAATTGATTTTCTGTTCAACTGAATAAAATTTCTGTTTTAAGGCTATTTTCAGAAAATCAACCTTTTGTTTTCACGAAACAACCGGTTGTTTATACCAGCAAAATATGAAATCAAGTTAAAACATAATAAGATAGTAGAGATAGAGAGAATCACACAAGAGGTTTATATTGGTTCATTCTTAACCAAAAGCTACATCCAGTCCTCGGCTAACCACTGAGAATTCACTAGGTAATCCATCCTAGATTACAAAACACACACCAAGAGTGATGATCTTGAACCCCTCAAAAACACACATTACTTTTTCGCAAAACAACAGTTTCCAGAAACACCTTTCTGAAACTACCCTACACAAGAACTCATGGAAATAAAATGTTCAAAGAGAAGAGAATAGAATACACCTGGGTATACAAAGCTTAAGTTTAGAAGAATACAAACCTTAATTCTATTCCACACACTTGAGATGACCCAAAGCTTTTGAAATCTTGAAAAAACGTTTTGAGCAATCTCACTTTCTTAGTAATACAAAGGAGCGTCAAACAACCTTTATATAACCTCAATCAAGTGGTCAAAGCAGTTAAATCAAAAACCAAAAGCAGTTGGAATCATTTAAAACAATTTAAAACACTTAAGAGAATTCTATTATGTAAACAACCAGTTGTCTTCCAAATCAATCAGTTGAAATAATTATTTGTTAAGGTTTCCAAAAAAATAACCAGTTGATTTATCGAAACAATCGATTGATTATGTTTGACAACAAAGATAAAGAAAAGCAAAGTTTTTCCAAATCATTTGAAAAATTACTAAGTGTCAAACAACAGGTTGATTCGACATTTCAAGAGGTTGCAATTTCACAACCTTTCAGAAACCCATCTTTTAAAAAGATAAAGATTCAAATAAACTTGGATCATCTTAAGGAGTGAATTAACAAGTTAAAAACTACTAGACAACACACACACCCAACAACAAGGTCTTCAAGTTTTCCTCATGAATTTGGAGACATCAAATTATCTTGTTCAACATTAAATTCATGTTTTACCACTTGTTCTTAATGTTCTTCATTTTCTTGAATTGTTCTTCACGTTTCTTTAATTATAATCGGTTAGTTCTTTATTTTCCTGATATTGTTACCGTTTATTTTCCTTTCCTTTCTCGATATTTTAAGTTTTCTTGCCCCATTACTTTCCTTTTTCACTCCGCACCAAAACCATCAAAATAGTTTGTTGTTCTTACGGTTTTGTCAACAAAATAGTTTGACATTCTTGTAGTTTTGTCAATATGGGTATTATTTCTTTGGTATATTTGTTATTTTGATTCAATCACTACTAGAAAATCATTAAATAGAAACTAATTTTGGAGACAAAAAATAATTAGTTATTATATTGATTAAATTAGATACTATTTTGTAGACTAAAAAACTATTGGTATCTAAAGTAATTTCTAAATTTCTAAATTAGTTTCTAAATTGGTATTCATTAGCTAATTGGTATCTATTTTGCAACCAATTTTAGAATCTAAAGTAGTTGGTAGTTAAAACCTTGGTAGGTAATTAGATACCAATTTAGAAACTAATTCATAAATTTGATTAATAATAGAAACTACTTTCGATACCGATAATTTTTTTAGTCTCTAAAATAGTATCTAATTTTGTCAATAGAATGACTAATTATTGTTGGTCTCTAAAATTAATTTTTGTTTAATAATTTTCTTATAGTGAACATATGTGTGCTATTAGGTGTTATTTTGTATTTCTTAACTTGTTTTATCATTAGTTTTTTCTAAATTTTATTTCAATTTGTCTTATATTTCTAGTTTTCGGCCCATACATAAGTGTTTGTTAAAATGCCTTTTAGAATGCACATCATGTGTTTGTGTCATAAAACTATAGCATAAGCTTTTGATTCTTTTTCTTTTGTAATCTTTGAGTTCTTGTGTTACTAGTTGTTCATTTGTGCACTCCATTACATCTATGTTCCATTATGTCTTGTTTTTTTTATTCTTAATTCCATTGGATTCCTAGGTTTTCTTCTTGTTAAGATTTGTGAATTTTTTTACATAGTTTTGCAATTTTATCCTAAGTTCATTGTTCATTGAAAACTCTGAAAAAAAAAATACACAATTACTTTGATATGTTGTTTGTACCCAGTTAAAAAGGTACGTCCAAAAACAAATATATAAACATCAAAAGCCAATACTGACTCTTTTTCTCAATGATGACGAGTGTGGATTGGAGGTCTGCCCGAGTGTTATGCTCTCTTTTGACATGCTCTAACTTTGTCACCTTAAAATCGGCCAACAAGTTATTGACTTTGTGGTAGTATTTTTATAGCATTGGGTCCTTTACTTGGAATTCTCAAGTGAGGGACACTCTATGTCTTATAAATTTATTCGAGTTGGGTATTATTGTCCGATAATAAATGTAGACAACGTGAACTATGGGGGAAAATATGATAAATGTTAACAACACTCAAATTGTCATCTTGTCCACTAGAAAATTTGCATTCCATCAGAATTTGTGGCCTTTTCATACTTGGGAAATTGATACAATAGGATTCTTTTCTTGGTGTTGCTGAAGTTTAGTAAGATTTGATGAATCTAATTTTACTTTATAATTTTTGAAGATTGAATACTTATATGTGTTTAGAGAATGCATTATGTTGATTATGACCATATGGAAGTTTCTTTTTTAATAAGTTTGATATCACAATTGCTATTAAAAACTCATTTCATTTTGTTTTAGAGCTTATCTTGGTGATAAGAAAATTTGAATTGATTAAAAGATGCTTTAATCTATTAAAACTTTCTTATTTGAGTTTGTAAAGAGCATTTTAATTGATTAAGTATTCATTTTAATATGTTAAGATTACTTAGAACTAAGAGTAGTTTTGTGGGATTACTTTTAATCTGTTAAAACAAGTTTTTAATAAATTAAATTTTCCTGTGCTTTTAGAAGATTTTTTAGCTACTCTATTTTAATTTTATAAAACCCATTTTAAAATGTATATAACTCTCCCATTATGAATCCTTTGGACACATTTTTTTGAACTTACATTTCTAATATCATTTCTGCAGTTGAGAGATTACAAAAGAAAAAGATAATGTACTATTTTTGTAGTTTTCTTGGAGTGATTACAAGATCATTCTCTCTATATAAGAGATAAACATAAAGGTTCACTTGTATTTTCTTTTGTTGTTGTGCTTGTTGTGTTTCAGGTGAATTTATTTTATCGTACTCTTTTCTTTTTGTGTTGTGTTGTTGTTTTGGATAGGGTTTCCAGTCACAATGCAATAACAAGGTGTTACTTGATTAAAATTCAATCTTATAGGGTTCAAAAGTTGATTTCATATGTTGGTTGTGTTGGTCGTATGTTTGTAAAAACATTGTCATAGTGTGAGCTTGACTAGTGTGGTTGGAAACTAGATGTAGTTCTTAGATAGAGTGAACCAATATAAAAAATCTTATATATATATATATTATTGTTTTCATGAACTATACTTGTTCTTAAGTGTTCTTGGTTTTGAAAAAGTTTTGTGAAAGCAACCAAATCCTAAAATTGATTGGACAATAGAGGTTTTGTTTTTAAAAATTATGGGGTAGCATTTGACATCAAGAGTTCGTTCTTGAAGATACTCAAGATTTGATCATGTTTTCTAAAAATGTCTAAGAACAAGCTTCCCTTTACTGAATGTGCATCTATTAATATACCACATATGTTTAAAGGTGTTAACTATCAATTTTGGAAGGTTAAAATGAAAATATTTATTGAGTCTTTTAATAGATGGATATGTGATACCATTGTAAATTCATTATTTATTCCTAAGCATTTATTTATTCCTAACCTTGGTCTCGTTAGTTTGAAACTTATGACTGCATGGCAAAAAATATTATAACATCTGCCTTGAATCTTTATGAGTTTTTTTATAGTTTCTCACTGTAGTTTTGCAAAGAAAATGTGGGATGTCTTTGAGGTCATACATGATGGAACAATTGATGTCAAGAGAGCTAGGAAATGCATTAATCCAAGAATATAAGTTCTTCAAGATGCAGTAAGGAGAGACCATAATTGATGTGCAAAAATGATTTACACATATTATAAATCACCTTATTAGCCTAGGGAAAGTATTTAATATGGAGGAGTTGAATATCAAAATACTAAATTTTTTGGATAGAAGTTGGCAGCTAAAGGTAACAACAATCTTAAAGTCTAAGACTTGTTAACTATGACAACTACATCCTTGTTTTGAAAATTAAGAGAACACAAGTTGACGATGAATAGGCTCAATATGCAAAATATTTGTGTGATCATTGTCGTATTCAATCAAATCAAATGAGTAGATAATCTAATGAATGAACATATTATCTATTGTGAAGTCCAAGATTGTCTACTACATAAAATGTTATGAAAAATTAAGTAAGATAGAGTTAATCAACCAGAGTCGTCTCCAAATGAATGCAGATGAAATTTCAATGAACCAGAACTTAAAAGCATATGTAGAAAGAATAAAATTAGAAAGAATAGTAAAGTAAAAAAGAGGTTGTTCTTGTAAATGTTGTTAAAGAATGAAAATAAAACAATTATAGAAACAAATTGATTATTACTTTATTCATAGTTGAATTTTTCATCAATTATCATATGATTACTATTCATTCAACTTGGAAACATATTTGAATTAATCAAACAAGCATCAATTAATTTGTTAAGTATCTCATCCATCTCTAAGCTTATACATGTGAGATTTTTATTCCTTTACCTCTTAAAAATTATGTAAATAAGTTAATAAGTATTCCAATTAAATAGGAGAACTGGATTATTAACAAGCATTCAAAAATAATCCAAGACCAAAAATTAGAATTCAAAAAAAACAAATGGTTTAGACTCTATTTACAAAAATTGAAGAGTTAAACTTTTAATTTAGAAGTTATTGCGAGACTTGTTATTTGGATAATTTATTTAGGTTTGAAAGTGTAGTGTTGTTTATTTGTTTAGGGTTTCAAACTTTATTTTAACTCATTTAAATCCATTTCTGACTTGTTTTTGTTAAAAAAAGTTGAAAGATTTACTTAAGCCCATTCATTTATGGTTTCTCTATAATTGTTCTAAACAAACATACAATTGTGAATACAAATTACATTAATGGACATGTAGGAGATATATTTTTTTAATTTCTTACATAACTATTTTAAATTGTTTTAACATGTTCTAATTGATATAGGGAAATTATTCTAAATTATAAATGTGAACTTCATGATGTATGTGTATATTTCATTTAGTTATAATTGAAGTTCATTTTTTGCATTCCTCTTCAAAAAAGAGTTAGGAAGATAACAATTAAAAGTCATGCAATTATAGTATGTGTTTACTTGTGTACTGAAGATATCACCATTTTTGGAATTAATATTGCTGAATATATTTATGATGTTTTTTTCCCCTTTATTACTAAATTATTTAAGTTCATTCCACTTATTTGTTTTGAAGCATTAAAATTGAATTCACGATTAACTATTTTAATTAGATGTGGGATTATTAATTGATGTTTCTTTTGGATTCTTAATTTTTTTAAGTCAAATAAGACATATTGTTTGATAAAATTGTAGGATGGAATGTACTTTATTGAAAGAGTAATAAGTAATAAGATGAATTTAATAGAAATAAAAAATTTGTTGTTCAATTTTAAAAAATGAAATGTTTATAGGATTTTTCTCTCTTATGTTTAATATTTGGTTTTCTATTCCTTAAATTATGCTTTCAAAATATAACATTTATAAACATTAAAAAATTCATTAAATAAAAATCAATTTTAGAGATAAAAAATAAGTAGTCACTAAATTTGACTAAATTATATATTATTTTAGAAAATAAAAAAATTACTTGTATGTAAAGTTGTTTCTATTATTAATAAAATTTATTATAAATCTTATTGATAATAAAAATTAATTTAGATGTCAATAATTTTTTAGTCTCTAAAAATAGTATCTAATTTAATTAATACAGTAACTAATAATTTTTTATCTTTAAAATTAATTTTTATTTAATGATTTTTTTAGTCAGAATTTGTTATTCGTAAAAGATGTTATTCAGTCTTTGTATTATTAAAATTTTAAAATATTATTTATATAACTTCAATCATCTATTTTATACACTAAAAAAATCATTAAAAAAATTAATTTTAGAAACAAAAAATAATTAATTGTTATATTTGATTAAATTAGATATTATTTTAGAGACTAAAAAAATTATTGGTATCTAAATTAATTTAAGTTTCTATTATTAATAAATAGTTTATAAATTAATATTTAATGAACTACTAAGATTTTAACTATCAACTTTAGAATTTAAATAATTGATAGTTAAGATCTTTGATACCTAATTATATACCAATTTAAAAACTATTTATCAACAATATAAATTAATTTAGCACACCTGGTTAATTTCATGTTGAAATCCAGGTTCAACTCCCAACTGTGGAATTTATTTTCAATGTTTCGTGTAATTGATGAAATATTTGTCTTAATCGATATATGAATAAGTATAATATACCTATGTATCATTTTTGTTAACTAGCTTAGATGTTAGTTGCATAGTGATGTCTAACATGAAAGTTTTTATACAAAAAAAATATAAATTAATTTAGATACTAATAATATTTTTAGTCTCTAAAATAATATCTAATTTAGTTAATATTTTTTTTATCTCTAAATTGATTTTATTTAATGATTTTTTATTAGTGATAATACTTATTAAATATGTAAATAAAAAAAGAAATATATATATATATATATATTATATTTCATTCTAGTAACTATAAATTCAATTATATTTTCATAACCTCAAATTTACAGAGACACAACAAACCACAAGTTTTATTTGTTCAACTTCAAATCACCCTTCTTCACAAACCCATTTGTAGATCTGAGTGATTTTTGAGTATCTAAGATGAAACCACCACCACACACACCCCTCCCTAATATCCACAAGTGGTTCCACCTCATGAATCGAAACGGATGAACAAACACCAACGTGGACCAATCACATGTTGTCCCTAACATCATCACCCAATGGCATTCCACTTTTGGATTTGCCTATATCCACACCACTCTTCTATATTCATCACTCTTCTGTTTATTCCAACATTGTCTTTCCCCCATTTCACACACTCATCACCAATTCTCACAACTCTTCTTCACACTCAGAAAATGGCAGCCAACACATTGATGAGCTCTGCTATCACAGCCTTCCCTTCTTTACTTTCTTCCTCAAAATCAAGGTTTGCCTCTTCAGTTCCCATTTCCAGCTTTGGCACCAATGCCTCTTCTAGGTTTTCCATGACTTCTGACTGGATGCCTGGCCAACCTAGACCCCCTTACCTTGATGGTTCAGCACCAGGGTATGCCACATATTCTCCCCTTTTTCTTTAGTACAATATTCTTAACTTCAAACATGTTTTGTGTTCTTAAAACATTGTTCTTTTGTTGTTGAACTACACTTTTACTATGAACTGTTTTAGATGAATATAGTTTAGTTTCTCAAAGTTTGCAAAAACTAGTCTTTTCAATTTGAAAATACAGGGTTGATTCTTTAAATCTACTGTTTAGAAATTAAAAACAATTTTGAAAAGTATTTTAGTAGAACTTAGGACTCAAACAACTTTTCTCAAATTTAAAGATTTTTTTTTTAATTGAGAAACTGAAATTAGATTAACTCCAAATTTTAAAGACTAAAAACATAATTAAACATATTTTGTTGCATTCAGTGTACATGGAAGGGGACTTTGTTCTCAGACACTCATATAAACTATACGAACTCCTAAAGAATTTACTCGAAATTAAATTTTATTTACAAATTAAAACTGATATATTTTTAAGTGAAAGATTTAAAAGTACATTGGTTTTATTAAAATGCAAAAATTGAAAGTAAGAAAATTAAATACAGATTGATGGTGAAAAAAATCACTTTGGTGTGCCAAAGGCAAATTAGTGATTTTGAATGGTTTTTGTTTTGATGTTGATTTGTGCATAATGCAAGTTGTATTCTCTTTCATTTGTTTCAGTGACTTTGGATTCGATCCTCTTGGTCTTGGTGAAGTACCAGAGAATCTTGAGAGGTTCAAAGAGTCAGAACTCATTCACTGCAGATGGGCCATGCTTGCTGTTGTAAGTGTCTCTTTTGAAATAAGAGTTTTGCTTT
>Ga0123342_1002383_pt1 | contig 31233 bp, 22 predicted proteins | sample Turbeawhitnodule_FD_89960 | JGI IMG/M metagenome (GOLD analysis project Ga0123342, IMG submission 89960) | Root nodule microbial communities of legume samples collected from Mexico - Turtle bean Mexico white nodule | ecosystem: Host-associated > Plants > Roots > Nodule | place: Mexico: Nepantla... | reverse complement strand
TGTGTTCTTGAGGTGTTCAAGATCAACAATCTTAGTGTTGGCCAAGGAGAGTGTGTTTCTTGAGGTGTTCAAGGTCATTTTCTTGGTTGTTGTGTAAGTGATCAAGTGGTGATTGCTTAGTGGTTATCCTCAGGGTTTCTGAGAAGACTGTATGTAGCTCTTGTTTGGAGTGAACCAGTATAAACAACTGTGTACATTTTCTCTATCCCTATCTCTTTAAATTCAGTTTTTTTATTTTGAAACTGGTATAAACAACCAACTGTTTCGCTAAAACAACCGATTGTTTTTCCAGCTTTGTGCTTTTGCTATTTTATTTTGAAAAACTGAATCCTTAATCAAGGTTCTTTTGAAGAATTTTCATTCTAAGCTTAAAAGTTTACGAAAATCTTTCTTAAACAATTCACCCCCCTCTCGTTTAAGGCCATATATTCTAACATGTGTGTGGATACTAATGGACTCCTGACGTGAGTGATATGGAACTATGCCAATAGATTTCTAGCATGAATAATGTGAAACATGAGATATTTACATCACATGAGTGTTAGATTTGGAATGAATGAAGTGTAATGATTCATATTATTATGAATGAATGATTCAAACCTAAAGTTTTATCAAAAAAATTTAAGAATCACTAACTTACCATATTTTTTTATTGATGTTGTTTCTTTTAAAAATTTGTGAAGATTTTAGTGTTATATGAGACTTCAAAAATAAAAATATAAAGTTTTCCTTTTTATTTTTTATGCTTTGTTTGATAATGTATACATTTAAAAATCTTAAAATGTACAAGCAGAGGTTTTGGGGATAAGATCTGCATATGGAAGGAGCCACAAGTCGTTGACTTAGGAGACTCTAGAAGTTCCCCGAGTAGTTGCATACGAAGTACTAGGGGACGAACTAGCTATAGTTTCACAGGTCGACCTCGCGGAAACCTGGATTACCCTGTATCAGCAATACTTGACTGGCGGTTTGCTCCCTACAGAAGCTAAGATGATCAAAAGGAATATGGGGAAGTAGACCCTGGTCGATAGCAAGTTTTTTCGTCATGGATAAGCTCGGCCAACCCTCACGTGTGTTAGTGGAGACCAGTATGTCTATATAATGGCGGAGTTGCATGAGGAAATTTGTGGTAGTCACATAGGTGGTCGAGCTTTGGCGTTGAAAGTCATCTGAACTAGGTTTTATTGGCCAACCATGAAGGAAGACTGCGGGGGATACGCTCAGCAGTGCGAGCAATGTCAAAAACACGCTGATTGGCAATGCGCCAACTGAGGAGCTACGGTCGATTTATAGCTCGTGGCCCTTCCACACCTGGAGAATAGATATCTTGGGTCCCTTTCCTTTGATGATACACTATATGAAATACCTAGTGGTGGCCATCGAGTACTTTACAAAGTGGATTGAGGCCGAGCCAGTAGCCTAGATAATTGCTCACAAGGTACAACATTTCGTTTGGAAGAATATAATGTGTCGTTTCGGGATTCCCAGGCATTTGGTATCAGATAATGGGACACAGTTTGTTAGCCAACAACTCGGTAAGTTGTGTTCAGAGCTCAGGATAAAACATATATTTGCCTCAATGGAGCATCCTCAGACAAATGGTCAGGTGGAGTCAGTCAACCAGGTGTTACTAAGAGGCTTGAAGAGGAGGTTAGAGAAAGCTAAGGGTACGTGGTCGGAGGAGGTTCCTCAGATTCTGTGGAAATCCAGGAAAACTCCCCTCGTTTTCAAAATTTTATGGTGGAGGAATCCAACAAAGGAAAAAAAAAAAAGCAAACCTGGATCTGCTAAAGGGGGTCCGCGAGCAAGCCCATGTCAAGTCGGAGGCCCTTAAAAAAAGGACAGAGCTGAGACAGAGGACTAAGGTCAGCCCAAGACAATTCCAAGTTATGGACTTGGTAATGTGAAAGGCTCACCCTTACCAGTTGGAGAACAAGTTATCTCCAAAATGGATCGGGCCGTTCCGTGTGGTTGAAGCGCTCGGAAATGGAGCATACAGGTTAGAAACCTTAGAAGGAGGAACCATTCCTCGGAAGTGGAACGCTGCAAATTTAAACTTTTATTTTAGTTAATTTGCTTGATCAAATGCTTATTGTGGAACTATGTGAATGTGATGCTTAAAGATGACGCTCTTTTTCCCTTAAAGGGGGTTTTTTTAACGAGGTCATCTAATGAAAAGTTATTCTTAGAGAATAGTATATTGTTTCCTTTATGTTTGCTTGGAAATCGGCACATGATGCGACAACCTTTCTCGGTAGTATCACCCGAGTAGGCGCCTTGTATGTGAAACGGTTACCTATGGGTGAGTACAAAGCTGAATCGTCCTAGTTGGGGCACGATAAGTCAGGTTAGCTCGATGTATAATGCATCACCTAAGTCTAAGAATTGTGTGAGACGAGTAAACGTCACACAATAAGTCGGGTTAGCTCGGTGTATAAGCCATCACCTGAGTCTAAGCGCTGTGCGAGACGAGTAAACATTGCGCAATAAGTCGGGTTAGCTCGGTGTATAAGCCATCATCTAAGTTTAGGCGCTATGCGAGACGAGTAAACGTCGCATAATAAGTCGAGTTAGCTCGATGTATAAGCCATCACCTTAGTCTAGGCGCTGTGCGAGATGAGTAAACGTCGCGCAATAAGTCGGGTTAGCTCGGTGTATAAGCCATCATCTGAGTCTAGGTGTTGTGCGAGACGAGTAAACATCGCACAATAAGTCGTGTTAGCTCAGTGTATAAAACATCACCTAAGTCTAGGCGCTGTGCGAGACAAGTAAACGTCGCACAATAAGTCGGGTTAGCTCGGTGTGTAAACAATCACTCGAATTTGGGTGCTCTGTTAGATGAATAAATGTTGCATAGAAGAAACATTTAATAAGTCGGGTTAGCTCAGTGAACAATTGTTCACTCGGGTCTAGGCGCCCCGTGAGATGCAAAAAGTGTATGTCATTGAAGCTCGGACCACTACGAGTTTGATATAAAAGGGATTCCATAGTAGACGTGGTGCAAAGTTGTGACCAAGGTACAAGCAGCCCTTAATTGAGTATAATTACAAAAAGTGATTCGTTAAATGTTAGAAATTCATGGTACTGCGCTTGTTTAAGGTAAAAGTTTAATTGCTTTCGATGATTGTGTTTGAAATTTGTCTAAATTAAGCGATTAATTGCATTGTTACCTTCGTTACTTCAAGGGTTGCGTAATAGACATTAAGACAAAACTTAAATATATTGTAGTACATAAGATAATGTCAATGAAACGTGAAAATAAATTGTTCACTAGCAAAGCACAGTTAAATTAGTTTTGTGGTATGCTTGATCACTCCTCTTTGAGCTCCCCATCCACCACGACCTTGCCCGGTATTAGTTGTGAAAAGTTCACTTTGGGGTAGAGACTGGAAGTTTGCTCTACAGCAGCTCCAAACCTCACCAGGAAGGCTTGGGTTGCTTCCTCTTTGTAGACTTCGATCTCACTAGAAGGATACCCAGAGTTGGTGGCCCAATTTTTTGGCCTAAAAAAAGTATAGGAAAACCTCCACAAACGGCGTAAGGTCGAACTGCGAGCAAAGAATAGCCAATGCTCGAACGAATGCCCAACTATTGGGATGTAGCTTAGCCAAAGCGATGTTTAATTCGATTAAAAGCTCTTTTTTCGAAAAGGGTGAGCGGAAGGCGTAGACTGACCTTTTTGAACATGGTTGCATAAAAAAAGCATAAGGGTTTTCCAGGATTGGAAGACTCGTCACAACAGACTGGTTCATTTTCTCTATAGGGAACTACATGTATCCTATCATTTTCCCCACCAAAACAACAACCACTTTTCCTAAGGGTTACTATTCGATCAGAGGCTGTAAAGGAGGAGGTCTCTTTCAAAAGGTTTTGGGGAGCCCAAGGGTATAAGGCATTGTAATCCATGATAGGGTTTATCTAAAAACACAACATACAGGCAGGTTGCAAAAAAACAAGATTCAGACCAAACAGAATAAGTAATAGCAAACTAAATGCATGTACATTTGAAGTTTGACGATACGAATAAAAGAGGAATAGTCATGATCATTGGCGGAAAGTGTAAATTTGGATGCAAACCCGACTCAAACAGTATAGATACAAGTACTCAAAGGTATAGAAAGATTGAAAAGAGAAAATACATGTTGAAGTTGAAAAGAAGAAACCTTGAGGATGGAAGGCGCGAGAAGAATGAAGGCGAGCTCGAAGGAGAGGAAGGGTTTTGAATTTAGAGAAATGAGGCAGTGTGGCGTGAATGAGTGTTTGGCATCGTATACACAGAGAGAGGAATTTGAAACGCTAAGTTCTTCTTCACCTTTGATGTCGTGCCACATGTGTGCTATGGATTAATTAAGGTGAGACGTCATGTCAATGACACTTCGTGCGTTGTGCCTACCTAACCCCTGTGAAACCATCATGTCAACCGCCGAGGCACTTAGACTCTTTGCTTAGCCTAGCTCAGCTCGAGCCAGGGGGCTTGTATACTGGGCAGGGGCTCGGTCGTCGGCTTGTTCCAAGAATAGCTCAGTCCTCAGTGTGGGCTATGGTCAGCTCGGCTATTGGACCTGGGTGGAGATTATGTGTTTGTCCCAATTGAAGGAGCCCGTCGAAAATGAGCACAATGTGGCTGCCATACGAAGAGGTGGGGCCTGTTATGTGTATGTGCTTATAGATAATTATGTATGTTTGTTGCTTGAAACGTGTGTATATGTTGTATGTTGCTTGAAATGTGTGTATATGTTGTATGTTGCATGTTGGTTACATATAAAATATTTTTGTTGATAGATGTTGATAATAACCGTAAAAGATAAGGGTGCGCACTTATAACAGAACATTGAATAATTGGTGCCCATAACAGGTGGGTTTTCTGTTATGAATAAATGTGCTCAATTCTATTTCAGTTAGGATTTTATTCCCATGAGCAAGTGTTGTTGGAAGGATGGTTATAAAAAGGGAGTGGATCTCTAGGTGAAGGTACGCATTTTAAGACACTTTACCAAGTTGTTAGATGAGTCGCAACTGACTTGATCGTCGGAGTGTAATCAACAAGTAGGGCACCCTCTGTCACAACGGAGTCATATTCTAGTACAACTAGGAGACGTGATTCTAATTACCAGAGAGAGGCAGTCAATCGACGAGAACAATAAATAAATATATATATATATATATATTAGTTTATATTTAAATTATTTCAAATTAGGACATTTAAATTGAGTCTCCATCTTTAAAGATGTATATTATAAAATCTAATTATTTATTTATTATCTTAATAAATATTTCTTATTTTTTGTTAAAATTTTTATAATTTTATTGAATTTATATGTTAAAGATTAATATGTAGTATAATCGACTTTATATAAATTACCTTTATTAATTTAATAAGAGATCACACTAATTATTCGTACAATATATATTATTTATTTTTTATGATTTTATATGTTATATTAGAAATGAAACAATTAAACATACTCTATATTTATTGAAGTTATATTTTAACAAAAATATTTATTGATATATAGTTAAATATTCTTAACACTTATGACTTAATAATATGCAAAATATAGATAATTATTTTTTTTTTTAAAAGTTGATGTGAGAGCCTCTTGTCATTAGAATTTCTTTTTTTTTTCACTATATTTAAATTTAATTTTTATTGTAAATTTTGTATTGCAATTTTAAAATATTATTAAAGACAAAATAGGAAAATTGTACCAATGCTAATATATATAATAGAATGAGAAATTGTGTTAATTACAATGGCACAATTAGTTATGTTTTAATTTTCTCAAAGGTTCTTTGAATACTTACTAAGTTTTAATTTTCTTAATTAGGTTCTTTGAATACTGAAAGTGTATAAATTTTTAGTCTTTAACTATTATAATGGCACAATTTAATTTTTAAATAATTTTAATAACATTTCAAATACTAAAATTTCCACAACAATAAGAAGAATAATATGTTCTTACCAATTCAGATCATAAAAATCATAATAAAAAACATAATCATAAAGGGTAAAATGGAAGAACTTAAAATATTCATAAGAAATATTGCATTGAAATATTGAAAGAAGATTGCAAAAAGAATTACAAAAATCATGGAAGATAGTTGCTCAAGACGAAAATAGTTTATTTCATAATAAAACATTTATACAAGCTTCTTAGTGAACTCTCTACTCCACTCTCCCTTCTTCTCTGGAAGAGCTTCTTTATAGAAACATATTACAATGTTTACGACAAATAGATTTACATTATTGTTCATACATGTTTACATTATTGTTTAGATTCTACATTATTGTTATCTTGAAAAATCTTTTGCTTCTTGTTGTTATCTTTAAAAATCTTCTACCTCTTGTTTCGTTCACTGTTGCCAGATGCCACAATTACTGTTTTTTTTTATTATTTTTACTCTTTCTTGATGGCAGACAATGTCTTGACACATTACGGTTAATAGACTCTTCAATAATACATGTCTTCATTGTAGAGATAAGAATTGGACTGTAATGATTCATCATTAGTACTGGCTTTGTCCGAGCCTTTTGAAGAAGTAGCTTTTTGAAGAGCTCTTTCAAACTCTTCTTTTGAGGTTGTTGATGTTAAGGCTTCCATTAATTGTGGTTTCTTTGCTAAGAATAGTGCATATTGTTTGAGTGCAGGATTTTCTTTGTTGCCTGAATCAAGCTTTAACCATTTTTTAATCCTGTTCTTGCATACTAAATTATTATTGAACTTTTTCTACCATTTTATCTTTATCTTTCTTGACAACATTTTGATTTCGACTCCTTCATATGGTTGTACCAAAGTATAATCCTAGGCTAATATCCAAGTAATAGCTTGAGAGGCTATGAAAGAGATAACCCTATATCTTGGCACAATGTAGAATTTTTTCGAAAATACGAATACACATCATTTATTTCTGTTGGAAATATTGAAGGTAATGGTCCAAAGTCAACAAACCATTTTATAAACTACATTGGGAATTGTTCTTACCGAGTGATGTTCTCGCTGAGTTGTAAATTAAGAAATCAGTTTAGCTCTCCCTTTCCTCTCAATATCCCACTTTTTCATTTCTCCTTATCTCTCTTTCTCTCCAACTTTCCTTTCTCTCCAACTCTGCTTTCCCTCCTACTCTCCTACTTTCCTCTCTCTCCTACTCTTCTTTCTCTCAATCTCTTTTAAAAAATCTTGTCCCTTTTTTCCTAGTCACTCACCCCTTTTATCCTTCTTCCTCCCCTCCTATGTTGGGTATTTCGTTGCCCTTCTTCCCACGTCTCCGTTCCACCTTGTCCACCTTCCCCCACTTATCTCTTAAATCCAACATTTTCTCTCTCTCCTAAATGCCCATGTTCTTTCGGAGGTCATACTGACCTTCATCCTTTGTATCTTATCCATGCCAAAATATAAATTATATTATATGTTTTATCCACGTGGAAATATGAAGTTTAATTGACCAACTATAAAGGTTGAGCAGGGTCCAACCGATCAGCAACCGATCTGAATTGTTTATCCAGACAGTACACAACCCCTAGCCTCTAGCCTAACCATGTTAGGTGAAGAGGTTTATATACTTGAGGGTTGATAACTTGTTTATTTCACGTGTTCCGAGGCGACTGGATTCAAATTTCCACATAACCGTCAGCAAAGTCATTGTTACACGTGTTTAGTGCTGGTTGGTTCGTTCGCAAACGTTTCCACTTCCCTGTAAGAAAAACCCCCTTCCGACAAGACGTGTGTCCTTTCGCGAAGCATGTGATTGCACCTGAGAGAGGCATAGTGTCAACTGTTCAACGGTTGCTGATTCAAACGCTTCGAGTTCCGCGAAAAGAAAAAAAAAACTTTTCTAAGCATCATACCACTTCCCTACATTTACTTTTGCATTACTTATTTGATACAAATTGACAGATAACTAAGGACACAACAAACATTTCCCAAAAGGGCCAGTCATCTCAAGATACAAAGTCAGGCCCACCAAGCCTTGAGAAAGAATCAACAAAAGAAGAAGAAGTTATAAACCCGAATATCAGAAGTTCTTCCTTTTGGTCTTCTTAAAAAATAGAATATGTTTGTAAATAATTTGGGCTCACTTTAGGGGTCCAAATAGCAAAGATAGGCTAGAATAAGGTGCCTTTAGCATAATAAGGGGTGTAGGTGTCATTTTAGCTTGTTCCTAGCCCTTTAGGAAGACAATTTGACCTAATTTCTAGAAGGACAAGCCTAGGTGCGGGGTTGACTTAGTCAAACCCTAAGGTTGCCCATTTTTCCCTTTTCCCATCCTACCCGTCTTGCTTATTTTCCAAGGCTCCTCCGCCTATAAATAGGAGGCCTATCCATTGTATTTTAAAAGTTGAATTTCAATGAAGTAAAGAAACTTTGCACAAATTGTGTGAACTCTTAGTGAGGCTTATGTCCTCTTAGGTTTGAGGTCTTACTTGAGTGATTTGGGAAGTTCTCAAGTGGCAGCCAACACACTCATCTTGGAGCACATCACCCTCAAGTGGCATGACATTTCTCACCCACCATCATAAGTTTTCTCATTCCATTTTCCTTTCCATTTCTCCATTCCATTTTATGTGTTTGTCTCTTAGTTTCTCTTCTTTGTTGCTCTTGGGTTTCAATCATAATTATGAGTATGGTGCATCACTTGGGAGGCCATGACCATCGTTAATGTTACCTTGTGCCCATTTTCAATTTCGCAATTGTATCTCATTCTCACCATATCTTGTTTTTCATCTTTGCCTCTGTTAAGTGCACATTCGCACTTACTTAACCACTTGGTTAAGTTCGTGTCAAGTGGGAATCTTCCTTAGGTCCTCACCATTAATTGTTAAAAATCTCAATCTTAAGTAAAAGTGTCACCATAAATGAAAACATCTAAAATCAACTCACATCATTATTCCACCACCACTTCTAAGTTTCAGTTGCTTATTTTCGACCTTTTCTCCTCCATGACTCCACCGTCAACCAACCATCTTCTAGGTACGTCCCCCCCACTCGTTGTACTCCCATACCCCTTTTTAGCAGTGGATTTTACTGTTCCGTTCACTATCTCCATTTCCTTATTGTGTAGTGTCTTATTTTCCGGGCGTGTAGATTCTATGTTTTGTTATATCATGTTTGCTTTCATTCTTTGCTTGATTCATGGATTACTTTGTTACGTTTCCTTAGGGAAAAAAAGATTTTCTCAAGGAAACCTTTGTTTACATTTCACGCGAGAGAATTTTAAACCCCCGAGAGTCGTGCGATTTGAGCAAGACCGATGAGAATTTGGTCAAGGTTGTACCCTATGAGCCAGGTGAACCCGTTTTCAATGACGAATCTTGTGACCCTTTTGGTTCATTTTGTTTTCTCTATGACACTATCTTTAAAAAATTGTACCTTCGTCTCCCTTTGACCATTTTTGAAAAATAACTTTTGACTGAGTTGAACGTCTCCTCGACCTAGCTGCATCCGAACAGTTGGGCCTTCATCCGAGCTTTCGTTGCCCTTTGTTCTCAATTCGGAATATCTCCGATGTTGAACATCTTTTTCTATTTCTTCGAGTTCAAGAGTTCTAACAAGTAGTTGTGGTCTTCCTTCAATAGTTGTGGAGTTGTGGAGGAAGAAGTATGCTTTCTCTTTTCCAATCTTCATATAAAATTTTTAAAGAACGCTTTGTAAAGGTTTGCCCCTTGCCTAACAGTCTGACCCTCCTAGAAGAATTTCCTTTGTATTGGACTGTAAACCTTGCTTTCAAAGTGCTCGCCAGCTTGACAAACTGGATTCGATGGAGCGAGGTGTCTGCGAGTTTTTGGAAAACCTTCAAACTGTTTTCGACACTTCCTCCATCTTGAAGCGGGAATACAACTCGAACTGCTAAAGTATTATATTGGTACATCGCCCTCTTTGCCAAACAATCTTCTTGGGTTTATTTGTTATATATTTTGTTCTTTGGGTTTTTAACGATTTCTACTTCTCTTTTTATAGACAAGATGTTGTCTTCCTTCAGTAAAGCTAAGCTAACCGATAGGGTGAAGAGGATCGAGCTTCGAAGGCCACATTGGTAGCCACCCCTGCTGCTCCCGACGGGATTCACATACAATCTGACCTGGACGAACGTACTATATCGAGGGGAAACTTTAAGAGAAAAAGATCTGAGGGTCTGATTCCTGCTCAACACTCTAGTTTCGATGTCCAGGCTCCTGACATGGTGATAATAGAGACCGGTCAACTGAGTACAACCGATTGTGTCAAAGGCAAAGCGAGCTTCTAGGATGCTGATTTTGATATGTCGAGGCACAACCAATCCCAGTACTTGTTGGAGGAAGACATCTCCAGGCTGAAAGGTTCAATGGTGGGTCTACTCTGTAGGAATGCCGAGAACTTGCTCGGCCAAGCCACCGCCCTAGTGTGTATGGCTAATGTGAAAGCGAAAGAGGATGTCGTGGCAGAGGAGAAGAAAACTCGGTAGTTGGCCGACCTTCAGAAAGAGGTTGATAGGCTGAAGGCAGAAGCTACTGAAGTGGATTGTCTTTGTGCTAATGTCGAGCGACTGGACCAAGTTAAGTCTGTTGGACCAAGTTAAGTCTTGAAATACGGGTATCCCTTATCGCCACTGGCTGAGAAGAAACATGACAAAGTGGATATCCTCCCGGTTAGACGTTGCACTTCATTTACATTGGTAGAACTCCTCATTGCCATTATTGCTACATATCTGTCAGGGTTGGCCTCTATACCTATTTTTGTTAACATAAAACCTACAAAACTTACCAACTCGCCCGAACACCGAACACACACTTCTCGGGATTCAATTTCAAATGGTGCTTCCCAATCCTTTTAAACAGTTCTTCTAGATCCGCTAGATGAGTTTCAGGTTGTTCTAAAGTCATAGCCATATCATCTACATAAGCCTGCACATTCCGCCCTAGCATGGGTTGTAAGATCATATCCATTAAATGCTTATATGTGGTTCTCACGTTCTTCTATTCGAAAGGCATGACCTTGTAACAATAATTCACCATATCTTCCATAAATTTCATTTTCTCCTCATCTAGGGGGTGCATCCCAATCTAATTGTATCCCGAAAAAGCGTCCATGAAACTGAGCAAACAACATCTTGACGCACTGTCCACCGAGTCAATATTTGGTAATGGGTAGGAGTCCTTTGGGCATGCATTGTTGAGGTCTGTGAAGTCCACACACATCCTCCATTTTCCGCTTGCCTTCTTCACCATTACTACATTCGCCAACCATTCAGGGTACTGTATTTCTCTTATATGGCCAACCTGCAAGAGCTTCTCAGTTTATTCCTACCATTATTTTTCTTCGTTTGATCTTCGTCGCCTTTGTGTCACTGGCTTGGCACCAACTTTCAGGTTAAGAAGATGGCATAGGAAGCTACGATTGGTACCTGGCATGTCGGCTGCCAACCAGGTGAAGGCGTCCATGTTCTTTTGGATTACCAAAATGTATTAATAAGCCCAAAGGACTCATAGAAGTAGCTCATAATAAGGATGACGAAGGAAATATCCAGTTCTCCAAAATAAAATTCTGCAAGCTCTAACCCCTCAGTAATGGAACCAATCTCTCCATAAAAAGATAACATTTTCAAGAATGTTTGATCCACAACAATATAGTTATTATGATTACATGGATGCATGGATCAACATATTATTTGTTAAACCAGAGAAGCATTCTTGGGTTATCCAGTTTAAAAAGGGAATAAATTTAAAATCCCCAAGGTGGTTTATAAAATGGTTTGTTGACTTTGAACCATTACCTTCAATATTTCCAACAGAAATAAATGAAGTGTATTCATATTTTCGAAAAAGTTCTACATTTGTACCAAATATAGGCTTATATTTCATAGCCTCTTAAGCTATTACTTGGATATTAGCCTAGGATTATACTTTGGTACAACCATATGAAGGAGTCGAAATCAAAATGTTGTCAAGAAAGATAAAGATAAAATGGTGGAAGAAGTTCAATAATAATTTAGTGTGCAAGAACATGATTCAAAAATGGTTAAGCATAAGTCAAGGAGCAAAGATAACCATGCATTCGAACAATATGCATTATTTTTAGCAAAGAAACAACAATTAATGGTAGCCTTAACATCAACAACCTCAAAAGAATAGTTTGAAAGCACTCTTCCAAAAGCCACTTATTCAAAAGGCTCAGACAAAGCCAATACTAATGATGAATCATCACAGTCCAATCCTTATCTCTGCATTGAAGACATGTATTATTGAAGAGTCCATTAATCGTAATGTGTCAAGACATTGTCTGCCATCAAGAAAGAGTAAAAAAAATCAAAAAACAGTAACTGAAGCATCTGACAATAGTGGACAAGACAAGAGGCAGAAGATTTTTTAAGATAACAAGAGGAAGAAGATTTTTTAAGATAACAATAATGTAGAATCTGAACAATAATGTAAACTTGTCTAAATAATAATGTAAATTTATTTGTCGTAAGCATTATAATATGTCTATTTAAAGAAGCTCTTCCAGAGAAGAAGGGAGAACGGAGTAGAGAGTTCACTAAGAAACTTGTATGAAAGTTCTATTTATGAAATAAACTCTTCTCGTCTTGAGCAACTGTCTTCCATTATTTTTGTAAGTCTTTTTGCAATCTTCTTTCAGTATGTTAATGCAATATTTCTTATGAATGTTATAAGTTCTTCCATTTTATGCTCTATGATTATGATTTTTATTATGATTTTTAAGATCCTGAACTGTATTTAGTGATTTGTAGACCAAAATTTATATTGTTTATATGCATACTTTGTATTTTTTAGTTATTGGTATTGACCAATTATGTAATGAATTTTCTATTTCTACTATTTGCAATTCTTTTTCTTTATTATTTTCTTGCATAGAAGATAAAGCTTCTTGTTGCGGAGTTTTTACTAGAATCTGTTAATCTTTATTTCTTAACCCTAAATCTGTGAAGGACCTAAAGAAATTTGGTATTCTAGTTATTTATAGTTTCCATGTTACGGACCACCTTAAACAACAAATTTATTACTTTCCTATACTTACTACCGGATCAAGGCTAACAGCGTATAAACACCTTTTGGAGCTACACTAAAACTTTTGAAAGAAGGAAGAATAAAAAAATCTTTTATGTCCTTAAGGCCTTTTAACTATATTTTAACAAAAATATTTAATGATATATAGTTAAATATTCTTAACACTTATGACTCAATTATATGCAAAATATAGATAATTTTTTTTTAATCTATGTGAGAGCCTCTTTTCATCATAATTTCTGTTATTTTTCACTATATTTAAATTTAATTTTTATTGTAAATTTTGTATTGTAATTTTAAAATATTATTAAAGACAAAATAGGAAAACTATACCAATGCTAATATATATAATAGAATGAGAAATTGTGTTAATTTCAAAAAAATTTCTTCGAAATGTTTAAACCGTGTGATAGTTACTTAAGTTTTAATTTTCTCAATTAGCTTCTTTGAATAGTGAAAAAATGTATAAATGTTTAGTCTTTTATCTATTATAATGGCACAATTTAATTTTTAAATAATTTTAATAACATTTTAAATACTAAAATTTTCACAACAAGAAGATCAATAATATATTTTAGAAGAAAAAATATAAAGAAATTACTCAATTTTCATGATTTAAAATGAATTTAGGCATAAATAAAAAAATAAAAAATATTTTCTTTTGTTTTTTCAATGTTTTTATAGGGAAATTGTCTAAACAAAATATAAAATACATATCCCAAATAAACAAAAGGTTTTCTTTTTTTCTTCAATGTTTTTATAAAAAAATTATCTAAACAAAAGCTATGTCTGTTTTATTTATCGATTAAAATAAATATCCCAATTTTTTTATCGATTAAAAGAAATATCGGAAAAAAAATATTGATTTTTTTCTGGAAGTTGAAATCAAAAAGCATAACCTAACCTTGTTCAGTTCCTCAATTCCACCATTAACGTACCCTCTTTACCCCCAAAATACATTTTATTCATTCACCACCAGACTTGCCGATTACGCTCTCTCAATTCAATTCACTCTCAATTTTTCTTCACAACTCTTCAATTTTCTGCATTCTCTCTCAATTCACTCTTCCCAAACCCAATCCCTTTTTCACAATCTCCTCGCGAACCCTAATCAACCGCAATCACTTCCTCCTTCGTTCGACCCCTTGCTGAATATCTCGTTATTCTTCTTTCAACTCAAGCTCGTGGTTTCTGCTTCTGCACTAATTTATACCCCCTTTCGCGGTTTCTAGAGGTAAGCCCTAAACCCATCGTAGTTCATTTAATTACTTGTTTTCTCTCTCTCTTCTACTCTCTCATGTTTTGAAAGAATGAAGGAGATGTTTGGGAAAAAATTGCGGGAAGAAAACGTGTTATTCTGTGGTTTGTTTGAGAAGTAAAATTAAATATCGGAATAAAAGTATGGATTTTGATGGGTGTTAACTTGGTAGGAACTTTTTCTATTCATATAAGGTGTATAATCTTTTTTGTTTTTGATTTTGCGTGCTATGCATTATTAACATTGCCTTTTAGTGTATGCCTATTGCTGCATTTTCATGTGCAATTTAACTTGCGGTGAAATGAATTTAAACTGATTTTAAAAAAAAAAAGGTGACACAAGTTTGGTTTTCATATGGCTCTGACTCTGTTGAATGTTAAATCTGGTTCTTCTTATCTTTGTGTACTTGTTTGGTTTGTTGATAGTTATGTGTGAATGATTAGCTTTTCCTTGGAATTAAGTTTTGTTTTATTCTAAACCATAAACTTATTAATTAAAAAAATAATGACTGACGTTAATGACCTTGATCACTTCCAGGAGTCTTGATATAACTTTTAATATTGGAGTAACCTTCTCAAATGTAACAAGTTGAAAGTTACTTTCGAGCACAACTTGTTTGTCATATTTTCGTGAGGCTAAATACAGTTTCATGTTTGATTGAGCTTCACAGCCATTGGTTTTCAGGCATCTCATCTTCTACACTTGTGTCTTCATTCCACTTAGATTTCATTACACTTTACCTTTTCGATTATTCATTAATTTTTGTGCCTGTTTTTCTGCATGTACATCTCTTTCTTTTTTACACTACTTCCACGGTTTTTTAGATTTGGTCTGCAATAAGTTCAAGGATTTTGCAAAACGAAATCTGGAACAGGGAATGTACTGTGTAATTTCTGTGGGTTGTAAACTTGTTATTTTCTTTAAAATTTACAGGTTTATCTGCCCTAAACATGGACGAGGATCAAGAGATGGAGAGATTTGGAACGGAGAATGATTATGAGGGTGGTCAATGGATTGGTGGCGAATTCTACTACAAGAGTCGTAAAGAAAAACGCACTCAGACAAAGGATGATGTTCTTTATGGAGTTTTTGCAGATTCTGATGACGATGATGATTATTCAAGTAGAAAACGGAGGAAGGACCGTGATTTTTCAAAGAAGCCAGATCTAACAAAGCCTGTGAATTTTGTGTCTACAGGAACTTTTATGCCCAATCAGGAAATTGATAATAAGTCCAAAGAGCAGAGTGAGAGAGACGGTTATGCTAGCGAGGATAGGCCGGGGTTAGGTTTAGGTTTTGGTATGGGGTCTGGTAGCACTTCTGGGTCTGGTTTAGGTTTTAATTCTGGCAATGCTGCAAATGGTTCCGAAATAAATGATGATTCTGATGAGAATGGTCATGATAATTTCTTGCCTACAGCATTTGGGAAGAAGATTAAGGAGGGCGCAATGAGAAGGGAAAAGGAACGGGAGAAGGAGAGGTTGGAGAAGAAGAGGGGGAAGCATCAGAGTTCAGTTCAAGATGGGTCTAGTGATGTGGGGAAATTTGAGAAGCATACGAAAGGGATAGGCATGAAGTTGTTGGAGAAGATGGGTTATAAAGGAGGCGGGCTTGGGAAGAATAAGCAGGGTATTGTGGCTCCTATAGAGGCCAAATTGAGGGCCAAGAATTCTGGCATAGGGTTTAACGAGTCTAAGGAGACTATGCCATTGCCAGTTTTGCAGCAAGAGATGAAGAATGTGCAAGAGGTCTCGCAACCTGTGGTTAGCAAAACGAAGGAAAGGTTATGGTCAAAGCAAGCGAGGTTGAAGAAAAAAAAGGAGGAAGATTATATAACTGCTGAGGAGTTGTTGGCAAGCAAGCAAGAACAAGAGTTGGAGGTTGTTCAGAAGGTATATGATATGAGGGGCCCACAACTTCGGGTATTAACAAATTTGTCTGATTTGAATGCCGAGGAGAAAGCAAAAGAAAACGATATCCCTATGCCAGAACTTCAGCATAATGTAGCATTAATAGTTCGGTTGGCTGAGGCTGACATCCAAGAGATTGATAGAGATTTGAGGAGAGAGAGGGAGACGGCACTTAGCTTGAAAAAAGAAAAAGAGAAGCTAGAAACTGAGGCAGCGTTTCAGAAGAAGCAGCTGGATAATATGGAGGAAATTATGCATGTGTTAGACCATGTTGGAAAAGAAAACACTTTGGGAACATTAACATTGGATTCCCTTTCTCGTTGCTTTAGGGATTTACACAAAAGATGTGCTGATAACTACAAATTGTGTAACTTGTCATGCATTGCTTGTTCATATGCCCTACCCCTGTTTATCAGAGTGTTCCAAGGATGGGATCCTCTTCAAAATCCATCTCATGGGTTGGAGTTGGTTTCAGAGTGGAAGGGATTGCTTCAAGCAGAAGATTCATTCGATATATGGGATGTATCATCACCTTATACTCAATTGGTTTCAGAGGTTGTATTGCCAGCTATAAGAATATCTGGTATAAATACCTGGCAGGCTCGGGATCCTGAACCAATGTTACGGTTTCTGGATTTGTGGGTAAAGGATAAGTTACTTCCTCAATCAGTCCTTGCCACCATATTAGACAACATAGTTATGCCAAAACTATCAAGTGCGGTAGATACTTGGGAACCACACCATGAGGAAATTCCTATTCACACTTGGGTGCATCCATGGCTACCAATGCTGGGGCAAAAAAAGTTGGAGGGTATTTTCCAGGTGATTCGTTTTAAATTGAGTACTGTTCTTGGTGCCTGGCACCCAAGTGATGTTTCTGCTTATGCTATATTGTCTCCTTGGAAGTCTGTATTTGATCCGACTAGTTGGGAACAGCTTATGCTTCGTTTTATTGTACCAAAGTTGCAGCTTGTCTTGCAAGAGTTCCAAGTGAACCCAGCAAGTCAGAATCTTAATCAATTTTATTGGGTAATGAACTGGGCTTCTGCTATTCCTATTCACATGATGGTTGATATGATGGAGAAATTCTTCTTTTCCAAATGGCTTCAGGTTCTGTATCATTGGCTGTGCTCAAATCCTAATTTTGAAGAAGTTACAAAATGGTATTTGGGATGGAAAGAACTTATTCCAGAAGAACTGTTAGCAAATGAAAGTATCCGGTACCAGCTTAATCGCGGTCTTGATATGATGAACCAGGCTGTTGAAGGTATGGAGGTGGTCCAACCTGGTTTAAAGGAGAATATAAGCTATCTTAGGGTACTTGAGCAGAGACAATTTGAGGCTCAACAGAAAGCAGCAGCCTATGCTCAACAGCAAGCTGCTGCTAGCTTGGGTGGTGCAGTCAATGCCGATGGCACTCATGAATTGAGCTTGAAAGAAGTCATTGAGGCTCATGCTCAGCAACATGGTTTGCTATTCAAACTTAAACCTGGTAGAATGCACTATGGTCATCAAATATATGGGTTTGGTAATATCAGCATAATAATAGACTCTCTTAATCAAAAAGTATATGCCCAAAATGAAGAAACGTGGTCTATTGAATCTCTTCAAGGCTTGCTAGAGTTGCATAATAAATCCCTTAGTAAAAGGCGCTGAATTCTGCATTGGCCGATGTGAAGTATCTGAATTCTCAGGTACTCTATCTAGTTTACGAGTTGTATTCTCTTGATTACTTTGTAGGCTTGGGATGTGTACTTTTCCTGTTTTGTTTTGGGCAACTTTATGTCTGATCATAAGCAGAATAGGTATGGAATATTTAATATATGCTTTCTATGCATATATTATATGCTTTCTATGCATATATTATATGCATTGATATGTATGTTACGTTAATAATTTTCAATGCAAGGTAAAATCTCTTAGGTGAAATTCAGAAATAGTGTGTGGATTTTGGATTTATTTTCTTCTTCTTCTTGTACTTGTTTCGTCATTTAATTATCAAGTAAACTTGCTGTTATTAATCTTTGAAGGTGTTTAAAAACCATGGTGCTTCTGCTGATGCATCAGTGAATCATTCTGACAGTCGGATGATGACCCACTAGTTATTCCACCTAGTGTTTCTGTGTGTCTTGCAAGTATGAAACATCATTTTGATCAGACAGGATAACGTTTTATTTGTGAAATTCAACATGAGTATAGTATCTTTGGTTGATTCATCTCCAACTTCTTTTCACTGGTTCCTTTTGCTGCTACATTTCCTTGACATGTGAATTTTTCCATAGTATTGTACTGCTCACTTCCATGAATTAGATGCTGAAAATGTATCATTTCATTATTTGCGAAGTCCTATTGAGCCATGTTCAACATGTTTAGTTTGGATTCAATAGAATGCATCTGATACAAGGTGTGAAATAAAGGCGTAATAATATTTGTTGTTTTCTGGAACTTGATGCTAGTATCCAATATGGGGTAATTGCATGTGGCAAACATGTAGAACAAGTAGATCGAAATAGTCTTAGCCTGTCGGTGCCAAAATAGTATTTTTGGATATAACTGTATTTTCCTTGGCAATGAGACCGGACATGGACTGTGCTTAGAAATTATAATTAGACATAGGGATGCCAAGTTCTTTTTGAGAACTGTCACTGTTAGGTGTCATAAACATTACCGAGTAGCAAATACTTTTCATGCATCTTCATGAGCGGTAAACTGTGTGAACTAAAACCTTATACAGTGATTTTCCTTGTATCATACTTCTTAATAGTCAATTACACTTACAGAAATAGGGAGGCTCATTGCTATAGCACATAGCATAACATACTCTAACCTCACTTTATATTATATATATAATATTATAATTAATAATCAACAATTAAACCTCTATTATTCATGAAAAATTAAAATACAACTCATACAAGCACAACTCCATCTTCATCTAAAGTTTTCAATAATGAAATACATTGAATTATGAAAGACTTAAATCATAGACTTTCATTTTAAACTTTGAAAGGGCTAAGCAGTCTGGGCACTGACATGTAGGGATTTGAAGTGAGAGGCTGAAGCTGAGAAGCAGAGTGTGAAACACACACAGACACGCATCGCATATCATCAACAGACTGCTGGCTGGAAAGTTCCCTGTGTTTCTGACCTTTGAAGGTGAAAGAAATATGTGCTAAGATTCATTACTGATCAGAGCTGGTGGGAAATACTGCGTTCTGCAGAAGTCAGCAGTGGTGCTGCAGCAGATGAACTCAGAACTTGACCAGTAGCTGCAAGAGGATTGTGATATCCTTGTAAGGGATAGACTAACATCACTTTAGAATGATGTGTCAGACACTTTTTGGACATGATATGCCTTTGGCATGTGTTGGACACTTGTCTACTTGTTTCAATAAAAAATATTTTTTTAGTTCGGACACCTCTCTAACATGGTTGGGACATGTGCCAAGAAAGTGAGTCTGACACCTATGCTTGCCTAGACACCTCTACCTTTGCCCAAACACATCCCAAACACTCTCCTATAATTTTTTTTAAAAGTCAACTTATAAATATTGTGAGGCTCCGCATTTTTTTCAGAGGTTCATTATCACAAGACTAAAATTGTTTTAACGTAGAGTTATTATTCATCTTCTTGGGATTATGAAACGATCATCATATGAAAATTATGAAGTTTAACTGTCTAATATATATAAATCTTAATTCTCGTGCTGCATTTTATATTTTGGACATCAGTCTGGTGACTGTTGGAGGCAGTGCTTCATAGGTGGATATTGACGGATAATAAGTAATATGTATTAGGTCCTAACAGACATTAGAATTCTGACGAATTATTATCGTGTAGTACATAAATAGCTTAAGCTATGCTGTGCACATAATGGATTTTGCTATGCTATGGGTTTAGCATAACACTGATCCTCCTTGTATTGCTGTAATATGCACTTATGTCACTCCATTATCAACCATATCAAACATGTGCTAGTGTGTCCTTTATTCGTGTTTCTTGTTTCCAAATGTTAATCATTATTTATTTTCGTTTATTTTGCAGGCAGTTGAACATGGAGGTTTGCTGAAACTAATGCTCAGGAAGATGTCTTCGGTGATGAACAATCCACCATTCAACTATATGATTCATCCCAGTCCACTTCTTGGTAATGGGTCAGAACTAGCATTCACTCATTGCTTTATACTGCTAATACCTCTACTAATTGGGATTGTGGGTTTTGAGCTGGGAATGGATCTTACATATAAATCCTGTGTTTCCCGAGGATGGTGCAATGGTTGTAAGGGAAGTGAAAGTGGAAGTTCCAGAGTGAGGATAAAGCGTGTAGAAAAATGTTGGTAACCTAATTTCTTTTATTCACATGTATGAGAAGCTTTTTTGTTACAGTTTTATACTCTGAGCCTCCTAGTGAGGGAGTTTTGGTTCTCACATGTCATTAATCCTAGTCCTGAAATCATGAGGTATTGGAAAATTGAAACAAACTATTCATGGTGTACTGAATCATTGAGAAGACGATAATGCGGAAAGAGGAAAGGCAACTACATTTTCTGGTCAGGTGTCTTTTTAACCCTGCTTATGCATCAAGAGACAAAGTGAGGGTAAATTGATTTTAACAATATTTAGAATTATTCTAGATGATCTAAAGTTAATTCAGGCATTTATTAAAAGCGATTTTAATTTACTGTGCGTCATATTCTATAAAATCACGTTTAAATGTTATTGAACGTGATTTTGTATAATTTTTCATCTTTGGTGACTATGATGAATTAGTTCAGGGTTTAGAGCATGGATGTTAAGAAGTACACCAATTTAGATAAAGAATGTTGAACATGCTGTTGATTTATGATTTTTTATTTAGATTTTATGATGTATAGTAATATTTATTAATATAATTGATGAAAATTTAGTTATTGTAATGTGATAAATTTCATTAAAAATTATTTTTTTACTATTAGTTAATTTTTTTAATTTATAATAATGTTTTAATTTTAAAATGATATCAATTATTTAAGATTTAAATAAATGGTTAACGATCAAAATTTCAACTCATTGTAAAAATATAGTATACTTCATAAAATTAATTTTCATTATTTTCTTATATTTTTTTAAAAAATATGTTCGATCACATCTACCTAATGTTGGTAGTGGTTGTTTTCATTTTGAATCGTTGTTCCCCTTTCAAAATATGTAGAGGTGTGTAGTTTGAATTAGGACATGAAGATACGTGAATTGTTAATATGTAATTTTCTACATTATTATAATAAACATCAGTTTGATAATTATGTGTCCTCCATAATCACATTATGCAATATACACATTCCTTTCTGACTAATTTTTTGTTGCTGTGTAAATAACTCTTATTTTCTTGTGGCATTAAAATGGTTTTCACAAATGTGGTAAAATTAGGATAAATGTCATTGCATAGTAACATATTTTTTGACCTCACAATACCAAAAGATATATATGTCAAATCCACAACTCTTGCGATGTCACATGATTGTTGGGTTAGCATGATCATCACAGCAAAATGGATCTTTCTATGTAACTAGCAATTTTTCCATTTCCATTCCCATTCCCATTCCCAGTGCATGCATCAATTCATCCTAACATATCCGCAAAGTTACGAGTCGCTCCAACTTGTAGTAGTCAGTTGATGAATTTCCAATTATTGCGTACAAATACACTAGCCAATATACGAATACCAGTGGTGCACTTTGCCAAGGTGATAAACCTCTTCTTTGTTTTGCATTTGATCTCAGTGTGAAGTAGTCATGTGAAACCTTTTATGATACTATGTTTCTCTGTACATAAGGTTCTTAGAAAAATAGTTCATTAAACAATAGATCATGACTTTGGTAATGATTTCGATGTACAACCTCTGTTCTTTATTTATCACTACTAGTGTTTGACTTGATGTTGTTACTGTTGTCTTTGAGTTCTTTCTATATGACTTGATTCAACATTGTCTAAATTGTTGTTTAAAAAATTCATTATGTGGATAATTGAAATGTTTAAAGTGTTACAGAAAGATGCGAGAATGAGATAATATCACATAATTATATAGCTTCATAACGACTAGTTTTTCAACGACTATTTTTATAACTAAACTAAAAAAATAAGAAATTTGGTAAATTTAACAATAATGATTAATTGACATATAATGACTATTTTCATTGCTTCTTTGACATGTTGGATGTGTTTTTCATGAGAATTCATATTCTAAACACATTTCTTACAACTTCTTTAACTCAATAAATTCATCTAGTTTGGTGTTATTTTCTTTCTTGAACTTTCCATGTTAGACATATCAATGATATGGGGATTCACAATTGCACTTGTTTTTCATTTACTCTTTCTTTTGCATGTCTTTTGTCCTATAGAGTGAGATAGTCGTGATGGTGTCACATTTTTATCAATTTCAAAAGGTGTCTTCAGATTAGTAGATGATGAGTATGCACATGAAGAAGAAACCTTATTCTTTTTTCTTTTTGAAATTTATCCACAAATCTTGATTTTTTAACAATGAACACCCTTTTATAATGTGTGAATCTATACTCAACATTTAAAATCTACTCACAATAGTCAAAGTTTTCTCACAACAATCAAAACTATTTTCATAATGACACATTTGCAATTTCACAATTAGAACCCAACAATTGTTTTGTTAATATCTTAGAAAGCACATTTTGCAATCAAGTGACATTTATTTTACTTTTCACACAACTTTCATAAATCTTTTATACTTTTTTTTATCAACAAAAATAATAAACAAACGTAGAGCATTTTAAGGATGCTCCAACCCTATACACTGAGATTATGATGTCAGCATAACCTTCCAAAACAAAGTTCAACCCAAACATTGACCTTCATGTCTTTACAAACATGCCTCTACCTCTCGACATAAAGGCAGAAAATGGATCATCAATAATTCAACTAAATCCAAACCCAACATCAAACTAACAATGTATTTAAAGAGCATCAAAAAGTTGATTCGAAAACATAACTGAAAAATTTAAATATTAAAGCTAGCCAAACACAACTTTTGTGAAACCACATAAAAATCTTAGAATGACAAAGACAGTCCCCAACCAGCATAAACCTTCCATACTACCTCTCTCCCAAGCCATAACCTTTCCTTTGCCTCACTCTTTATGATGGAGGCAATTTCTTCCTGCACCATATCATTTATGACATGCACACAACGTAAAATTTAAAATTCAACCTTGTTCTTGAATTTATTTTTGCTGATGGATGCACAAATCCAGAAGTGATTTTTATACATTCCAGATTTTAAAATCCGGAAGGTCATTTTCGTATTTCATTTAAACTTCTTGATGGGCATATCAAAAAGTGAGTTATAAGTTTCAGATTTTCATATCCGGAATGGTGTCTTGTAAATGGTGTTGAGGAATGAGATTCAGAACTAATTTATGTTTGCTTACAGAACTTGACATTCGGAAGGTCATTTATGTTGTCCAGGTAAGCTTTTGGATGGTGACATATTAGTTCCAGATTTGTATATCTGGAACTTTGTGATTTGACTTACAGATATGAATATCCGGAAGACAAAATTTAAATTATTAAGGATAAAACGGACATTTTACGTTAGTATGTTGGGTGCAGGTCTGAATTGATATGGTGTAGGGAGAATCAGCCTATGATGGAAAGGTTTAGACCCAATATCATTATGGTTAGAAGAATACATGAAAGTTGGCTCTCTGTTGAAGATAATAAGCCCAAAACTCTTTTTACATGGACTATCTCTTAGTGGGCTTGAGTATTTAGGCCTAGTTGTGTACGTTATTAAGCTTGTATTTGGGCCTAGTCGTATAGTTTATTGAATGTGTATTTGGACAACATATTGTAGACTAGAGTGTGTATAAATTAGGTCTAGGTGCACATGTAGCTTAAATGTGTTTTAAAAAACCATAATTGGGAGATTCCTCAGCCCATTTGTTGCACATGGAAGACAAGTTTCTCTCCAACTAGACATTTTAAACACATTTAGCACATATTAAATATGCTAGATCCAGTTGCACACAAGGAAAGAAGTTGGTGTACATTTAATTAATGGAAGAAAGAAATTGGCGCTTGAATTTGAATTTCAAATTCAAATTCAGTGCACACTTCATTCAGGTCAAGCTCTCCCTATAAATATACATGTAATCCATACACTTTCACACTTTCAAGTGCTATATGAGATCGATGCTATAAACTCTCACTTTCTCTTCTTTAATGGTAATTTTTGGAGAATCCTCTTTTAAGCTTTTTGAAAAGGAACTTTTTTTTTGTGTTAGGGTCCTCTAACTTTTCTTTGAAGTTAGACTGGTCATCTTTATCCATGCATCATTTCAAACACTTTTTCTTCCACTAGCCTCAATCTTCATTTGACTCATTTCCCTTCCCCTACTCCTTCCCGCAACCCAACCTTCCCCTTCCCTTCTCCTTCTCCATCCTATAAACCAAACTTTCCCCTTTTCTCTCCTTCCCATTCCCCTCTCCCTCCCATGACACCAACCTCTTATTTCCCTTTCTCCCTCTAAGAAGCCTTCTGAGAGTGTTGTTGTGCGAGACCACTTCAAATTCCGTGTGAGAGTGACACAAACATCGTGTAAGATCATCTCAAATGTTATGCAAGACTATAAAAAAATGTCATGTGAGAGCGACGTTGCAGAAGAGGAACAATGTGTGAAAGAGATGTTGCGCGAAAGGGACACTGGCAACGAGATCAACAACATGTGATTTTTTTTACTTCATTAGAATTTTTTGATTTCATCTCCTCACATGTCTTGTTTTATTTGAATGTTATTGTTTTTTCATTTTGATTTGTTTGTATGTTATTTTCAGGGATTGATATTTTTTTTTCATAGTTTTAATATTCGTTTCTAGAAAAAAAATAAAATATAGTGTTTATTTGGAAGCAACAATTTTTTTATTTTATTTTCATATCATTTTCCTCCAACAACACAATTGCTTAAAAACTTTAAGCAATCGTGTCTTTTTGCTAAGCATCTCCTATTGGGTAGTTTTCTTATTAAATTGCCATGGTTTTCCCAATAACATATGACAAACTTTCATGGGTACTACATCACATAAAACATAATCTTTCTAATTCGCCATAGAAAGACTGTTTTACCTGCTTATTTATAGTTAAGTCCCCATCTTCATTCAACCATTGAAGTTTATAAGGTTTTGGGTGGGGTATAACTTGTAGATCAAGCTTTTCAACCAACCTAGTGCTATAGTAGTTGCAACAAGATTCACTATCAACAATGAGAGAACAAGTGTTTTCTAAAGTTTTACATCTTGTGTGAAAGATGTTCTTTCTTTGTGCTTCATATTTCATACTAGGTTGACTGTTGAGGGTTGTTCTAATCATCAATAATTCCCCCTCACATGGATATGCTCCCTCACTTTTCTCTTTTTTCTCTTCTCCGCTAGACTCAACTTAAGATCATGGTTCTCCTATTTGGGCATTGGGATGTTATGTGGCCTCTACCAAGACATTTAAAACATAGTATGTCTCTACTGCGGGTTTGTGGGGTAGACACATCCTTTCCTAGGTTGTTGAGAGCTTCTTTAGATTTATCTTTTGAAAAAATCTCCTCCCTTTCCTTTTTGTCCTTCTTGGGATAGGAGCTAGAATAAGAACTCTCTTTGCGACTTGATCCTTTTCTCAAAATTTGTTGTTCAACTTTTATACAAAGTCGGATCAAGTCATTCAAGTCCTTATAGGGCAAGAGTTCCACTCTATCTCTTATCTCAAGATTGAGACCACTAAGGAACCTAACTATGGTGGTGGTTTCTTCCTCCCTAATAGAGACTCTCATCATGTAGAGCTCCATCTTTTGCCTATACTCTTTTACACTAATACTCTTTTGCTGGAGTCATCGGAGCTTGTCCATCAACTCCCTATATAGTAAGAAGGAATATGACGGTGCCTCAAGACTCCCCTAAGTTCATTCCAATATGTTATGGGAGGGTCCATGTGGAGGTGCCTTTCTCTTTCTTGTGTTGTCCACCAATACATTGTATTAGATTGAAAGCTTAAAGTTGTTAAGGGTACCTTCCTTTCGTCACTAACATGATGACAAGCAAAAAGTTGTTATATTTTCATTTTTTCCCAATCTAGATAAGTTTCAACATTTTCCTTCGCATAAAAATAAGGTAGGTCTACCCTAGTCTCTTTTGGTTGGCTTTCCCTTCTAATTCTTTTAGGTATAGGTTGATAATATTTATTAATTCTAAAAATCTCTTCCTCAGCATGGGAGTCACTAGACCTAGAACTAGATGCATGTGTTTTTTTCAATTTTTTAATGTATTCATCTTTTTCTCTAACAATTTTCAATTATTCTTCTAAAATTGCAAGATATGCATCTCTTTCTTTCTTTTCTTCTAAAACTTGAGCCTCATGTTGCAATTGTCTTAGTGAGAGCGATTGATTCAAAAGATATTTAGTAGAGTTCTCATAACTTTCAGTATATTGGAAGAATGCTTAGACATGTTAGAATTATGTGTTAAAAGTAATTCCCAAAGAGAAAAATAGATGGAGTGATGTAGGTAATTTCCTAGGAAAGGGAGGTAGATCTATAAGATCTCTTAAGTATCATGCCTTTCCTTTCCAAATACTATCCCACAACACTTTTACAAATATTTATCTAAGCAATTTACTTAGATCACAATCAAAGATGAAAACAAAAATTTTATGCAAAAAATATGTAAAGCAATAAAAACACAATTGAAAATTGTTATCTAGAAAGCTTTAAAACTAGGTGGTTTCCTAGGTAAGGCTTCTTGGCTCTTTGAACCTTGAAGACACACTCACCGAACTACAAACACAGTTAATCAATTAAGTAATCAAATTTTTGCAAATTACAAATTAAAGAAATACAATGAACAATTAGATCAATAATTTTTATGCACTAAACTTTAAATGCTTATTCTATTCACTCTACCACTTGTACCTCCTTTTGTATTTTTTGTATAATTTTTCTTGTGAGGTTGTTGATGTCCCTTGCTTTGCCTCTTTAGAATATGCAACCTAAGATACTCGGTTTTACCTCTTTAGAAATGTGGCTTGCACAAAAAAATTTTAGCTCCACAACTCACCAATGCAAATTAGGTCACTTCCACCAAGAGAGGTCAAATAATTTGAAAAGTAACAAAACTCAAATTTAAAAATAAGGACTACTACAAATGGAGTTTATTTTTTACATGACTTGAAATAATAATCAAAAGAAATTGACAAGAAAAAAACTAAGGTTCACCAGAAAAGGTAGCACTCAAATTGAATCCTAGAGAATAAACTAGAATAGATGAAGAAAACAAAAATTGCACTACAAAATATTTGTGTAAATTTTTCATAACTTGCTGAATTTATGCTGGACAAATTACTTCAAATTAGAAATTGAAATTGGAATCACAAAAACTTCAATGTTTAAGCTTAATGTAGGTGTTGGAATTTCACAAAAATAGTGTGCCAAATAATTGCAATAATATTTTCAAATTCGCTGCCAATTCAAATTTTTTCAGAGTCAGATTTTACACTCTATATGTTTTTCATTTTTCATTTTTTTTCTATTTTTAATTCTGATGTAATTCTTTTTTAAAAAATTTCTTAACACATCAATGTACTTAAACCCAAAATTTCACAATTTTTCACCAACACAATTAATTGTAATCAACGTTTTCAGCCAGCACAGAAACTGTAAAACAAAGGAATCCTACACTAGAATTAAAAACAGAATTGAAAACTTCAAAAACACAATGGAATTAAGTGGAAATTGAACTTGAATGGAACTAACAACAATTTTGAACTCAAATATGGAAAAATTAAAATGAATCAAAGCTCAAAGTCAAAATTAAAATTGTACTCAAGTTAAATCAAACAACCAAAATTAAAAACAAAAGTACTTCATGGAATTGATGACAATTTTGGATGAACATGACTTAGACAATACTTGAATTGATTCAAAAATTAAAATGACTCAACCAAACTAATATTGCACAAATTAAAAACAAAAAATAGTACAACTCACTCAATGGAAACCTATAAAATGCAAAAACGGAATGTTCAAAACAATTGAACACAATTACATCAAACATAATTTTCCAAACAACAATATAAAATGAAATTGGAATTAAAAATAGCAAAACAAATCACAAAATGATGAACAACATGGAATTAAACACAACCCAAAAAAAAAAAAAGAGAAGGAACTTATCTCTTGAAGAACCATGGCTCATGATACCAAATGATAGTGCGTGCCTTCATTTCGAATTGATTTCTTGATTTTTTGAGAGGATTGATGAAATCCTGATGGAGGGAATGGAACAAGGATGGCTCCAGCTATGGATTTCTTGAACGTGCATGAAGAGTAGGGAGAGTAATTAGTTGGACCATATCAGTTAGAGAGGTGAAGGAGAAGACCAAAGGTTTTTAACCTAGAGAGGTTTAGGCAAGAGAGTGCAAGAGCTGGCAACTTGGCAACATAACACTCTAAAATTGATCTTCATAACTCATGAGCCAAGAACCTCAATTTATAGGAGAGAGGGCTGAACACTTTGGAGCCAAATTTTGAAAATTCAAAATAAACTGTCCAATGAGAAGGTGCCATGTGGACTCATGCTTTCCATGTTGAACTCACACCTTCCATGCTAAATCCTCTCCACTCCTAGGCTGCCATGTGGACGTCCATGTGCTCTAATATACCCTATACATTTTAGGGTTACATCGGGCTTAAAGAAGCCCAATTGTTACCATAACTAGTCACTTTTAACCCTGGCAAGACCTATTTTACTATTGGTCCAAATACAAACCCCAAAACTTATGCTACTTGGCCCAAATATTTGGTCCAATTGTTTTATGCTACTAGGCTCAATACATGGCCCATGAAATCCTAAACAATTTTATACAATTTATTGAAGCTAAAGTTTGCACAAAAATAGTGTTCACTAGTCAGCCGAAACTTAGTCTTCTTGTGTTCTTCTGACTAAAGCTCTAGTTTATGTTTTGAATGAGTTGGAGATCTTCTTGGATATGTTTGTACATTCCTTCATCCTAGAGTTATCCTCTTAATTGGGCCTACAAAAGTAAACAAAAGGCCAATTAAACTCATATTTGCAAATAAATTCATAAACAACCTCTGTTAGATTTATTGGCTTAAACAAGAGAGGGGGGTGTATTGTTTGTCAAAAGATTTTCGCAAAGGTTGGATAAGAATGAAGCTTTATCAACAATCACAGAAAAACCAATCAAGGAAGCCAATCAAACAATGCAAAAGAAACTGTTTGCAGAATTTCAATCGATTGAAACTTCATTTTAACCGGTTGTTTATGGTAGTAGCAAAACAAAATTAAAACAAACAGCTTATAAGGAGTGAGAGAGAGAGAGATCACACAACCAATTTGTACTGGTTCACTCAACTTTGAACTACATCCAATTCGCAAAACAACTATTGGGTTCCACTAGTAACCAATCACAGATTACAATACACACAATCACAAAGAGGTGATCTTGATACCACAAGAACCACTCACCCTCTTTGCCTTAAACACAACCTTAGTCATAACACCCTTTGACCTTACAGGTTTACACACTTCACAAGTTTTATAAAAGAACAAATACAAGAATCAGAAATGAACAAATTACACCTGATTTTACAGGAATCAGAGAGCTCCTAAGATCAGACCTTGAACCAGTGCACAACTACTTAACAATCTTGCAAAACTTGATTTTAATCTCTTCTCAAAACAATTTCAATCTCACTGTAAATGTGTTTTCTTGTTGTTTTTGAAATACAAGGAGAAGCCATATTTATAGCTCTTAAAACTAGTCGTTCTAGGCAGTAAATCATGAGCCAAAACAATTTTGATCCAACTGAAAATAGATCCAACAGGTTTTTGAAAAGCTGTTATGAAATGTGACAATCAACCGGTTGAAAATTCATTTTAACCGATCGAATTGGTTAGGCAATTATTTAACCAAGACAAAAACAATTTTAAAAACTTTTAATCCAGCTAAGTGACAAATAACCCATTATATCGTGGTTTCAACCGATTGTTTTTCTCTTTTCTTAGAAAAAAACTTTTCTCTTTTAAAAAGGATTGAACTAGCTTGCAAGGGACTAGGATTGATCTTTACAAGAATTCTAAACACCCTAGACTAAGCTCAAACCAAAAGCAGCACAACTTCAATCTTCATCACAAATTTGAATCATGAAAGCTCCCATGTTCTACAACCTCTAGGTCTTCATCCTCCTTATTATGTGGTTGTGTGTGGTTGGGGGTTGTGCCATTAGAACCAATAGGAAGAATGTAGAACAATGAGGGTAGGAAGAACTTACAAAGATAATGAGTGAAGAGAACGTTCAAAAGAGTTGAAAAGAGAGCGCGAAGGAGAAGAAAGAAAACATAGAGAACAAAAGCATAAGTGGCGTGGAGCTTCGAATTAGGTTAATAACGAGGGTATAAACAATGATTGTAAGAGGAACCATTGTCTATTTAAATCACAGAGGGAATAGACAATGGTTGTTGACGATTGTCTATTCCCTCTGTAATTTAAATAGACAACGGTTCCTCTTATAATCGCTGCCTATCTACCCATTTTAATTTAAAAAATGCCACTGCGTTTTGATAGACAACATTTGGTAGTGAAACACTTTTTTGCACTGGTGAATGTATCATACTAATAATTATATCTATAAAGAGTGTCTCATGGGTTAAGACACTCCAAATATTTTAGTTATATTTATAACATTCTCTTTTGTTAATAAAAGAAATTATGATTTAAAAAAAATGTCAAACTCAAGACAACATAAAACACAGGAAAGCGAGAAGACAAATATGTGTGTTCAATCTTTTAGGATTGGTTGCGTAATTCATATTAGACATCGAGTTCGTTGTATTTTAGTTAATTATTATAATTTTCTATATATAAATACTGTTGAACCAAGTGGTGTTCAAGCTTTGAAGAATCCAAACCCTTTGAAGGATGTTGAAGCCTTGGTTGTGCTTGCTGTTGCTGTGCTGGTTTAGTCTAGTTCTGGGGTAGTTTGAGTGTTGT
>Ga0123342_1002382_pt1 | contig 31236 bp, 19 predicted proteins | sample Turbeawhitnodule_FD_89960 | JGI IMG/M metagenome (GOLD analysis project Ga0123342, IMG submission 89960) | Root nodule microbial communities of legume samples collected from Mexico - Turtle bean Mexico white nodule | ecosystem: Host-associated > Plants > Roots > Nodule | place: Mexico: Nepantla... | reverse complement strand
AACCTGAAGATGTTTAGCGAGACGCTCTTCTTGAGCTAATAAGAGAGCTTCGATTTCATTAATAGTGTACGCCTCTTTGCGGGACATGATGGATGCAACAAAAGGGTCAAAATCAGCAGAAAGACCATCTAGAATTGTTTCAACATGATCTTCAACAGAAACAGGGGCTCCTATGGCAGCAAGAAGATCAACGATCTTCTTGATATCCAAGAGATAGGTGGAAACAGAGCGCTCATTCTTGGGGTTCTTGAGACGCAATATGAACTTCTTGATCTGTGCACGTGTGTTGGCAGCGAAAAAGGTGTGAAGAACATCCCAAATCTCAGCGGAGGAGTGAAGACCCACCATCTTGGTGAGGAACGGTGTGGTCATGAAAGCTAACATCCAAGCCACGAGCAAACTATCTTGCTGTTTGTACCGGGTAAAGGCAGGATTGACACACGGGGTGGAGCCCTCAGTGACAGGTGGAAGAACAGAGGAAGGGACACAAGAGCCATCAAGAAAGTGAGAGAGGAGTAACCCATCAGTGGTTGCAAGGACCTGCTGCTTCCACAGCAAAAAAATTTCTTCAGACAGTTTCAACAAAATCGGTGTGGTAAAGAAGTGAGGGGAAGGAAAAGAAGAGGAAGAAGAAGAAGAAACTGTGGATGTAGCGGAAGACATGACAAAAAAGAAAAACAGGGAGCTCTTGATACCATATTAGGTCAAGTGAGCAGAAGAGAGAGAAAAGGCTTATATTTCATTATGTATATAAAAAAACCAAGTATTACATAAGGTGTAAGGGTATATATAGGAATACCCATGCAGTTACGTAAAAGTCAATCTGTTATACACTTAACACGTATAGTACATGACGTTGGAATTGTAAAATTTGGAATGGAAAATTGTATTCTAAATTTTACAATTCGAAAATTATATTCTATTCACATAAAAACTTTATGAATTGTATAATTTGGAATACAAATTTATATTCAGAAGTCATGTTCTGAGTCGAGTACATCACTTTTGAATTGTACAATTCAGACAAAATAATATAGTTCAAACTGAATTGTAAAATTTGGAATAGAAAATTGTATTTCAAATTCTAAATTTAAAGCAAAATGCAAAATGTGAATATAAAATATATGAATGTAAAATGCATAAATGTAAATGGAAGAAATGATAAACAAAAATTGAAAAGAAATAAGAGAATTGAAGCATAGACTATCTAAAGAACTAAAAATGTAAAAATTGGAAACAGAGCATGACTAAAATTAAAATTGCAATTGAAATGTAAACATGGAAGTTTAAAGGAATTTCAGTAAAGAGAAAAAAATTTCATTCGAGAAACGCAAAACATCAAATAGAAACCATGATCAAGTCATCTTCAAGAGTTGAATCTAATAAATCCAAATATGGATTACTTGTTTAATGAAGAAAACATAGAACCAATCAGTTTGTATATTCAAAGAAAACAATTATTAATCGAGACCAAAATTTCTAAAACAATTCTAAAGAAGAAGACAACATAATATCGTCTAACATAGTTTTGTATTCGATCTTATCCATTTCTAGAATTCAATTATGTTCCAAATGTAAAATTACATAAGTGAAAGTGATAATGAAAAGTATAAGACAAGAAAATAGAAGAACTCGAATAAAAAAAACTAAATTACATTAAACTGTAAAAATAGAAAACTAATTAACTACCATCTACTCCTAAGTAAGTTGTCTCAATATCTAAATGCCTAAGTAGGTCTTAATTGTGTTTGTAGTTTCCTATTTATAAAGTTTTGAAAATACAAAATGGATGGGCCTAAACAATTGCATCGAAGTGGGCCCAAGAAAAACTACATTACAAAGGATTTCTATACTATATTGTCTTCCAGCTCCTAGACCATCTAATACTTCCCCAGTTTAGTAGATTTTTGTGATTTGTTCTTTAAAGCTCAACACTTCCAATCTTCATGGTCCAATTATCTTCATTGAAGATCCATAAGTCAGAAATCTACTGCAACAAATATCATCTTGAAAGGTTATCATCATTGAATCAATTGATCAGACGGTCTATACAATTTTTTCAGCTAAAAACACAGTTTTTATACCATATTTATTACAACTCTAATTTGTTAAGTTAGTAGATGATCTAATACCCATAAGACGATCTCATGATATGAGTGTCTATATGTTTTGACGATAACAAACACTATAAGGTGTATTGTGGTATAGAAAAACTCCTTTATGTGCAGTATAAGCTTAAAAAAACATTAGAGAAGATGAGCAAGGCTAATTGTCTTTAAACACATCAAACGATGCAATAGAAAAGACTGTTAGACGAACCAATGGCACATGCTCACATCAAAAGACTATCAGACGATCCAAGTGCTTAAAACTCATTAGAAGATCTCATCAGACGAACTCCTTGGATACACAAAGTAGACGATATCGAAGCACTTCTACAAGTCATTAGATGAATCTGAAGATTACACATATTAGACGATACAAGTATCTTCAACTCGTAAGACGAACTAGTACGTCATGGAAGTGTCCATGCTTAAATCTTTACACTCTTAGAATATTTTATGACATCGCATTTATGTTTTCAAATCTTATTTGACATTTCTATATCTTAGAAACCATTATTTTCAAATAAGATTATTGGTTAAATGATTTTGGAATGTTTTTTTTATTTGAGAACGTAACATAGAGAACTTGAAAAATCTCAAATACCTTTGCTTAAATGTTTAGTGAATAAAAAGCATTTTCCATATTGGTTTTAAATGGTTTCAAATACAACTGGGCAAATAAAATTAAATTTAAGATTGTATTAGAATTTTTTTTATGAACAATATTCTAGTGTAAAGATTTTGAAAAAAACAGAGCATGAATATTTTCTATATCAAAGAATTTTTTGAAATATGCTTAGTTGAATAATATACAGGTTAAATGTAATTATGCTACAACTTTATGATTTAATTAACTTGAAAAGATTTTGAAAGTGCTTTAAAGATGAAAAAAATCTTGGAAAAAAAAGTCTCAATAATTAGAAGATATTATAAAGATTCTTTTTAGTGATACCCATGTTTTATTATATTAATTATAATGTTCACTGATACTAATTTTGTTTTCAAATATTATCAAAGGGACTTAAAGATGCAAATAAAGATGAAAGACAAAGTTTCGTTTCTTAGTGTCTAATGGAAAGATGATAGAGCAAATGAACAAGATTCACACAAATGATGAATGAAATAATTCAACGATTATTTAAATAGATATATACAACGGGCTAAATACTTCGAAGAGCAAACAAGAAGAAACGAAGGATTTAAGACGCATATATGAAGTTTCCTATTTCATTGTCTAATACGAAGGAGAAGATGAACAATGCAAATATAGGAAGATCCAAGTTCAAGAGATGTTCAAGCTTCAACGAACAAAGTTCATACAAATGAAGAAAGTATTTGAAAATTAAATACATGACACAAACGCAAAGATTCCATCAAAGCACATATTTACATGTGCAACGTCAACTACGTGGAAGATCATGAATAGTGCAGAAAAAGAAATTATTTGAGTCAGAACTAATTAAAGTTTCAACGTTCAAATCAAACAAAGTCAAGGAAACATTTTGAAATGTTTATAATGACTCAAGAACATGTAGATTGCATCATAGCAGAAGTTTCCATTTCAAGTGTCTAGGGCATTCAACGAGAAAATCAATGTGTGAGATTTGAGTAGATATTCAAGTAAAGAGAATTCAAGTATAAACTATAATATTTGAAGTATCCAAAGAAAGAATTTAAAATTTCTCACATGCTCAAGGCACACAAAGATCAATTAGAGCAAGACTTACCATATTGAGTGTCTAACACATTGAAGAAGAAGATCAACATGCATTTTGACCAAGATATTGAAGTTAAGAAGATTAAAGCTACAACGTTCATATATGAGGAATGTGAGGAAAGAATTTGAAATTCCTCACACGTCAAAGATGCACAAAGATCAATTATAGCAAAATTTTCTATATTGAGTGTCTAACAACTATATCGAAGAATGAATAACGCAAAGCTTCAACAGTCACATTTCTTAAGACTATATGAAGACCTTGAGGATGAAGAGTACAATAGAGAAATGTACATAAAGAAAAACAAGCTTTCAAGAAGCGCAAAAATGTGATTCTAGTTGTGTGATTAGATTTGTGCTATAGAGTTTACATATGCTATTGTAGAGAGAATTATGAGATTAGATTGTGTGCTAAGACATTGTAAATCCTTCACACTATGAAGTATGCCCTTAGATCTTTCATTGTTCTATCAATAGAGTGGTTTCTTATTGTAAAGAAGTATTGATCTCAAGGGGAGATTATAACTGATTGCTTGGAGAGGTAGAGAATATTTGGTGACCTATAAAGGTGTAAAAATATTTGGTGACATGTAGAGGTGTAATAACACTGGATGACCTAAAGATGTGTAAGAATACTTGTGGACTTGAAGAGGTGTAAGAATATTTGTGGACCTAAAGAGGTGTAAGAATACTTGTGTACTTGGAGAGATGAAGAATAATTAGTGAAAGACTCTTGAGCAGGTTGCTTAAGGGGACTAAACATAGCCCTTGCTGTTGGGTGAACCAATATAAATATTTGTCTACTTAATTGGTGATACTCCGAGAATTGAGTTTAGGCTCCATTCAACCCCCTTCATTTTGGAGTCAATTGAACCTTCATAATTTTCTACAAAAAAATGTAAATCTATGTTAAAAACATAAAATAAGAACATAAAAAACCACTAGGATGTACATTTAATCTAGAAAAATATGGAAAAAAAACAAGAGTTATCATCGCTATAACTACCATACACACTAGAATGTCAATAGTGTATAGAATGGCTACTCATTTTTTGTCAAAAAGATTTTCTCAAAGTTTGGAACGTTTTCAAAGAAATGGATGACTAAACTTTCCACAAAAGATTTTCAAATGTGTGTGTATATATGCATGTACTCCTAAGAAATAAAGGAAGGTCAGCTAAACATGGGTTAGAGGCTAATAATGAATACTTAAAATAAAAAGTTCAAAGTAAATTAGATGAACTTCTAAGGTGAAAGTCCAAATGACACTTGTCAACCCCTTATAACACTTCCACAAGTCTAAGCACTTCTATTACAATGTTTTAACTTGGGAGATGGGATTTTACCAAAGACATTTTGCCAAAAAGAAAAAAAAAAAAAAACATAAAAATAAGAATATTGCAACATAATTCCTTAACAAAACAAGTTACAACACAAATGCGAAATTTGCCATAAATTTAGTGACGAATTTAAGTGTTTGTGATGCAAATTTTCATCACTAATATGCTTTAATCCTTTGTTTGCTTTTCTTTATGCATTTCATTAAAAATCTCAATTGTGCTTTCTTCTCAAGTATTTCCACTTTTCAATATTTACTTCCTTTTCTCTTTAAGGTCATCACAAAAGTAGCTTCAATAAGTCTTGCACCAACACCTAAAATGCTACCTTAGGAAGAGGTGAGTTTCTCAAGATACAAAGAAAGAGTCTATTATTTTCAATTCCAATTAAGAGTAAGAAATTAAAATCAAGAAAAGATCAATTAGGAATTAAAAAATTTCAAATGAAAGAATATAGATGACAAAACTCAAAGAATTCAAAAGTAGTGACAAGCAAAAATTAAGACAAATTTAAGAGAAGACACACAAAAGAAACCTAATAAATAGGTTCAAAATATGAGTAATAAAACAAAAATAAAATACAAGTTAAATCAAGAACATATAAAACACATCCAACTATAGTTGGAATTAAGAATAAAATTTCACTCAAAGATGTTGTCATAAGACAAGTAGCAAAACAAGCAATTGCATATAAGAATATAAAATATAAGTAGCAAAACAAGCAATTGCATATAAGAATATAAAATATAATGTGAGTTGTCTTATTATTTTGTTTTTTTGTTTGTATTTGGTTCTTCTCTTTTATTTTTCTTTTGTTCTAAGACTTTTCTCGCTTTTTTCAGATCATAAGGTCATGCATTTCCTTTTTCTCCATTCAAATTTGCAAATAAATCATAACTAAGGCTCAAATTAAAGTACAAATCAATTAGCAAATGCATGTATGGTGTTCAAGCAAGAGATTCAACTTAAAAACCCATAGAAAGTGGATTAAAGTGTCTCAATGTACAACAGGTAATTAAAGGGAAAAAATTTAGAATTTTTCTTAAGAACTAAAAGCAAAGGAGAACTTAAATCAAGAAGAAAAAAAGCCAAATCAATTAGGTTTCACGCTTTTTTACTTAGGAAAGTTGTGTAAAAAGTTTAGGACAACTTCTAATGAAATTATGAACAAGTAAATGAACTAAACAAGACTCTAAACAACTTAAAAGCCAAGTAACACATGCTAGAAACAAATTCAAACTATGACAAAAGAAATTAACAAAACATGCAATAAAGATTCCTAGATCATGATATTGATTCAAGGCAATTAGAAGCAAAATTTGAATCAACTAAGAAGGAAACTAAACATGTATTAAAGAATTTAAAACTATCTTAAACACAAGGGATTTATGAACAAGACTTACCAAGAAAGAAAGGATGATTTATCTCTTGTAGACCTCTATTCCAACTCTTAATGCCAAAATGATGGAAGCACGACTTGAAAAACTTCTTAAAATTTCCAAGTCTCTTAAGAGACTTGGTTTGATCTCTTCCAAGAAAATTACTCCCGTGTTACAACTTCAAGAATAAGAAGATTACTAAAGCTCATCAATTTTGATTAAAAGGTGAGTCTTACATGCACCAAGGAGTATTATCACAAAAAAATGTGGAACTAATAAGGCTATGAAGAAGCAAAAATCGAAATCCCTTCTTACCTTGCTACAACGAACAAAATTGGCCTAAAAATGGTCTCTCTCAAGTGTTGCTTCCATGCTCTCTTCTTCATCTGTTGGCCAAATTTTCCATGCTTCTCTAGTGTTCCTGTCAAACTATTCAAGCCCAAATAAAGGCCACATATCTCTCTACAAAAATTTTAGGACAAATACAAGAGAAGCTACACCTATACAATGTGCCTAAGACTAAGAAGAATGAAGAAAATTCCTTGTATTCTACTCTTCAAGTATAAAGTTTTCCTCCACAAGACTTCATCTTCTTTTGTCCTCTTAGTCAAAGATTTTATGGTCGAATGGTTTCTATAACATCCATAGTTACCTTACCTAATAATTATCATGAAATTTAATATAGATATATATATATATAATCATATAATTTACATGCTAGTAATGTTGTATTACAAAATAATATCTCATTTTATAGGGATTTTCAAATAAATACATCATAAAACAAAAATATTTCCCTATTTTTTATATAAATTCCTTATCTCACAGTTGAGATTCATCACTTGTAACTCATGCTCGCATGTAACACACGATCATCACATATTTTAAAGACAAACATAAATAAAAAAGTAGGGTAAGCTAGTATTTTTAAAACTTTCAATATGATTCTATAATCGATTCATTCAAGACATTTTTTTATATCTCTTAATTTACATTACAACATATTACTTAACAATAAAGTGTCTATTTTCAATTCTCATATCACATTCACAATTCTTGTCAGAAATCCACTGACATATAGAAATTTGACTCTACTTCTGAAAGACTCATGCGTTGAAATTAGACTCAGAGATTTACACCTGTACTTACTATGTTGTCCTCACAACAAAGTCTCCACACCAAGAAATCCATCCTCATATGACATAGCTAAATTTCTTATGATCCACCTGATATCGTTCTCCTCACACCATATGATAGATCATAGAAACCCCTTTAACCTCTCAATCCTTGAACATCTTCATCTATGTGATTTCAATGTATCAAGAGAGTCCAAAATCATCATCTTCAACTCTTCATCAGTCGATACACATACTCTAGTTATGAAAATCAACACCCTATCTTTTATCATAATAAAATATTAACTTGATTTATACCCAACAAAGCAACAATATGTTTAAGACTAGGATCCACGATTTTTTTTTCCTTGATCATCCTAAGGAAATCATTAGTTATGGTCAACTTACCACAACTAATATGGTAAACATGGAACTCTACTCCCAAGTTAAAATATCTAAACTCTCAATCAACTTCTTCTCTTCAATCATCATAACTAACACTTGAACTGACTTTCTACTTAGAGCATATGCGTCTAAACTTGCTTTCTTTGGATGATACATCAACTGGAAATCGTAGTCCTTTAAAAACTTCATCCCTCTTTTGTACCCCATGTCCAACTGCCTCTGATAAAATAGATATTTCAGTCTTTTATGATCACTGAACACCGGAAACTAAGCTTCATAAACACTGGAAACTGAGCTTCATATAAGTAATGTATCCATATTTTTAAAGCAATCATCATAGTTTCCAACTTTAAATCATGAGTATGGTAATTTCTCTCATGAACTTTGAGTTACCTGGAAACATAGGCAACTATTTTTTTCTTCTGCATCATAACACACCACAATCCCTTATGTGAGGCGTCACAATAAACCTCAAAAAGTTTCCCTGTATCTGGAATTAGCAACACCGAAGCACTAGTCAACCTTTTCTTCACCTTTATAAAACTCTACTCACACGTGTTCGTCCAAGCAAAAGGTTGATCTTTGCGAGTTAGTTGTGTCAAAGGTGCCACTATCCTAGAAAATTATTCAATGAACCTCTGATAGTATCCAACCAAACCCATAAAACTCATAATCTCAATAACTGTCTTAGGGCATTCCCACTGAAGCACTATCTCCACCTAGGTTGGATCCATTGAGATCCCATGAGTTGATATCACATGCCCAAAAAGTTGATTTCCTTCAATTAGAACTCACATTTGGACAACTTGGCATACATCTATTTCTCCCTTAAAATCTCCAAAATTGTCCTAAGATGTTCCTCTTGAGTCCTTGAATATACAAGTATGTTGTCTATGAAGACTACAACAAACTTATTTAAGAAAGGACAAAAAATTCTATTCATGTAATCCATGAATAGATTTGGGCATTTGTTACTCCAAATGACATCACTACACATTCATAGTGAAAATATTCACCTTTTACCAAAATTTGATGGTACCTAGATCTCGGATCTATCTTCGAAAATACAACTATCCCATGTAGTTGATTAATCAAATCATCAATTCTTGGTAGGGGATATTGTTCTTGATTTTCAACTTATTTATCTTTCTATAATCCATACACAACCAAGACCCTCTATCTTTCTTTTTAACCAACAACATTAGAGCCCCCATGGAGATACACTTGGGGTAATAAATTGTTTCTCTAACAACTCTTCAATTTGTTTCTTCAACTCAACCAACTTAGTTGGAGTCATTCTGTAAGGTGTCATTGATAATGGTCCAACTCCAGGCACCATATTAATGGAGAAATCTACCTCTCTCTTAGAAGGTAATCCATGTACTTCTTCTGGAAGCATATCCATGAACTCTCTCACTACTAGTATATCACCCATCTCATTTTCATTCTTAATTCCTATATGAGTTAAGATTACAAAACATTTTGCTTCCTATTTCAAATCATTCCAAACTTGCTAAGCATATATCAACTTTAATTCCTTGAAATCTAAAAACACTACCTTTTGTTGACCACAATCTATGAGAATGTGGTTAGCAGATAACCAATTCATCCCTAAAATAACATCTAGCTCTTGAAGAGGTAAGCATATCAAATTGACTTTAAATATGCGTTCCTCCGCTACGTTTGAGCACTCAGAGAAAACTACCAAGGTCAATATCTTCCCTGATGTGGGTGTAGAGACTAAAAATTCAAATGGTAACTCTTTAACTAGCAGATCCAACTTGTCCACACAAAAACTTGACATAAAAGAGTGTGTCGCTCAAAAATCATACAATACCTTCACACATATACCAACTATGAAACAAACACCTTGTACAAAGTTACTTAATTGGGAAGCCTTTGCTTTTGCCAAAGCAAAAACTCTTCCAGCTACCTAGGGCATACTACCCTCTCCTCTTCCTAGTTGAAAACCACCTGTGGGAAGTTCCTTTTCTTGGTAGGACAATCTTTTGATAAATGTCCTCCCTTCTTACAAGTAAAAATCTTCCTTTTTAAAGAAAGTTGAGGATAGTCTCCCCTCCAATGTAGTCCACCATAGTGGAAACATATGATTCTTTTTAGATGTTGTTGGTGTGGCTGTGTAAAAGCATCTTCTTTGTGTTGTTGAGGCCTAGAGTGGGGTTTCTACTGATGTATCTTGGTTTTCCTACTAGAAGAATCTCCAACACGTGATCTGATTACCATGTTGTCATCTTTCTCTAATGTCTTTACCATCTTGGCCTTCTCTACTAAGGTAGGAAACTCCCTTATACGCATAACTTTTTCAATTCATGTCTCAAACCTTCCTTAAAATTTCTACACCTCCAAGCCTCAAAGGTAGCTTAGGTGTAGAATTTGGCTAGGTATTTAAACCTAGTGGCATAAACATTCACAAACATCTCCCTTGTTCCAGCTTGAGGAACTTTGCCTCCTTTGTGAACTATGCACTATCTGGAAAATACTTTTCCAAAATCCTCACGTTGAAGCTTTCCCAATCTAACACCTCAGTCATGCCTCGCATTAACTGTTGAGTCCCCACCCATCAGAACTTTGCTTTAGCAGACAACATATAGATTACAAATACTAACTTCTTATCTTCAAGTCAAGAGGTTGCCTTGAAAATCTTCTCCATTTCTCTAATCCACTTATCAACTTAGTATAAAGTAGCATTATCAATGAACTTAAGAGGGTTGTGCCTCAAACTCATTCAGTCCCAACTGGTATTAGGCATGAATGACAAAAGGAGTGGTTGCAGTTGTTTTAGTAGTCTCCCAATGATTCAAGAATGCTTGATGGTTATGAGCCACCGTCATGTTTTGTTGTCGAATTGCACTAGCCATCATTTCTATGGCTCTAGGAATTTGGTTCATCTCAAAGGAAGGTCGAGGCAGGGTGGGAGGTCTAAGAGTCATTTTATAAGGCATGTAAGAAAGATTTAGGATCAATCTCAACAACTCTAAAACAAGTATCAAACTTGAGCAAGGTAGTATATATTGACCTTGCAAGTTATATAAATTACAAATTAAAGTATTTATTTTGGGTGAAGAATTTAAATCAAGTTAACATTGTTACTTAAACTATTGATATTTTTGCTCAAACTACAAAATTTCGCTCAAGCAAAAATATAACAGAAAACTTACCTTACTCTAGGGTCTATTTTTACTCATGAGAACGAATTTTCGCCTAAGCAGAGCAACTTTTGCTCAATCACAAACTATTTTCGCTTAAATTCAAATAGTATTGGAATTAAACCCTTGTCTTGGGGTCTATTTTTGCTCAAACAAAGGGATTTTCGCTTAAGAGGAGCAAGTTTCACACAAGTGCAAGCCATTGTTACTTAAGAGAAAATAGTACTAGAATTGAACCCTTGTCTCAAATCTATTTTTCGCTCAAGCGAAGAGATTTTTTCTTAACAATAACAACTTTCGCTCAAGTGCAAACCATATAAAAAAACTTATTTTTCTATTTATATGAACTTTTCACTTTAATAATAAAATATTCAACATTTTAATTATATCACTTCTACTCTAAAATTATTTTTTATGTCCTTACAGTTTCCATTAGAAGGTGTTGGAAATTGAAATTTGAAAACTTAAATATAGATCAATGGCTAAGATGAGGTTCATGTTTCACATGCTAGTGTTACACTTATCATGCTTAGTTTTCTTCCTTTATTTTGACTTAGTTAGATTGAACTTTAATTAAGTTCCAAGTGGACTTGATTAACTTCAAAATGTTCTTTACGTCCTTATCTTTCAATGTCCATCTAGCTTTATTGTTTATTGTGGTTAATAGGCTCAAAAGATAATTTTTATTATTATCTATATCTATTTTATTCTTGATAAAAAAAATAACACATATTTTATAAATAAAATAAAGAGTAATGAAAGAAAATTTTAATTCTAAAAAGTACAAAGTAATTTATATTATAAAATAAAAATTTATTTATTTATTTGAAACTAATAAAAATCTTCACCATCCATACACTCATAAATAATAACAACATTATATCTAATTTTATGATGATGTGACATCCAATTATATGTTTTATTTTAAAAATATAATATTTAAGAGTTTGTTTTAATTTTAGTGATAAGAAAGAAACTCATCCTTACAATTAATTATTTAAGAAAATTATATAACTTCATTTCATAAGCCATTAATCTTTTACGAAATGTAAGTCTTTTATGAATTATCATTGGATAATAATATGTTTTTTTAATTTGATTTTTTATCTAAGTATTTCAAAATAATAATTATCACTTCACACTTTATACATATAAAACTAAAAAAAGTTTTTAATGGATGTTATTTAACGAAGGTTAATATAATCCTAGCGATTGATTAAATTAATTGAGGTTATTTTAATCTTCATTAAGTTTCAAAGGTTATTCTAAAATATCAGCAAAATAACGGAGATTTTTTAACCTTTGTTAAATTTCAAAAGTTTATTTTAAGAGCTCAGCTAAATAACGAATATAACACCCCGAAAATACATCTAACTATTTAAATACATGTTCTACATATTTCTATACAAACTTGAGTTTTTCAAAATATTTCTATTACAAGATTATGACTTATAGAAATACAAATATTTACATATACATAGCTCAAAATAAAACTCTGAAACCTTTAAGGCTCTCCTGCACCTGTATGGTCATCTGCTCGTGTACATAGTACAATCATCGCAGTTCAAACACAACACGAAAAAACAAGGGTAAGCTAATGAAAAGAAATTTCATATCTTATCTAATTTTTGCAAAAAAAAAAACAATCAAACAAATCATTTATAAACATTTCTTTAAATGTTGTCATATAAAATTTCAATATCAATGTCATCATTCATATATACCACACATGGATCTATTTTCAATCACAATCATTGGATTTCATTTCAATCTCACTTCATCTTTCGGCAGACTCATAAAGTATGCCCCTACCAGAGACTAACACCTGACCCAAAGATTACCAGCGAATCCAATAGAAAGGATCAGGGTAAGTTCAAACATCCAAGATCGAGTGTCTACAGTGGGACCCGGTGTGTATGAACTCCCTCTCGGCTTCTCACCACCTGATATCTTAGTCTACATGACTTAGATCATCAGTGAAGCCAGAGGATCTTCGTTAAACATAGGCTTTTCATACTTAATGTACCATCAAATAACAACTCATACATTATCCCAAATGTGTGACATCAATTTCATACGATTTTCATCATACAATATCATTCAAAAAGTGATCCACAACAGTCAAAAGTCTATTTGACATAAAAAAATAACTCTTTAATAGTAAATCATCAAAACCTAATATTTCCACCAATTTAAATAATATGTAAACAAACAACCCAATATATAAACACACAACATCCCTGCAAGAGAAATTGAAATAGAGAACAAAGGATCTTTAGAGTAAAAATGAACTTACTCTGTTTGAAAATCTGATCGGGTAGAAATGTTCCTTAACTTGCCAACTACAACGTGGTCTGATCAGATTCTAAAATAGATGAAGATTGGGAGATAAAATTAAGAGAGAGGGAGAGAATAGAATATGGAGAGAGAGGGAGAGAGAGAAGTTTTGTGCGTGACGGGGGCTTTGGCTTCTGCTTCTTTACTTTTTTTTATACTGTTACAACGAAGGTTTTTTTAACCTTCGTTAAATTTCAAAGGTTTATTCTAAAACCTTAGCAAAATAACAGAGGTTTTTTTAACCTTCATTAAATTTCAAAAGTTTATTCTATAATCTCAACAAAATAATGGAGGTTTTTTTTAACCTTTGTTAAGTTTCAAAAGGTTATTTTAAAATCTCAACAAAATAATGGAGGTTCTTTTAACCTTTGTTAAATTCCAAAAAATTATTGTAGAACCTCAATAAAACACTACAAATTTTCAAACTTCAATAAATAAATATAATTAAATCTATTTATAAATAAATAATTAAAAACTATATATTTTAATATATTTATATATTTTATAACTAAATTCTCTAAAATTTTGAAAGTGTAACTTTACATTACAAATAAGTTTTCTAAAGTTTCAAAAATTTATTTTAAAAACTCAGCAAAATAATCTTGGATAATAAGTATTTCAACAACTAATCTTGTATAATAAGTATTTCAACAATATTTGCATATTTCTTATGATTGATGGTAGTTGGTTTATATAATTCCTAGTTTTGTTTCTTACGAGCTCATACTTCAAAAAATATGACTTATTTTGTTTTCCCTTTTGATGTACGTATATTTTATGTGCAATTTTAGTTTCAGTTATAATTGTTAATATTTAATTCTCATAATTTGAAACATTTTAAATTAAGGTTTTTATTTTAAAATGCATCCAATAATTATTCACTGTGAAAGTGAGAAGTGATAAAGTTAATTTCTCCTCACAATATGTTCTTGCAATCTTTGAAGCCCTCGTAGCCAATAACACACATGGTTTTGAAGCTCACATCTAACTGATAATGCAACTATTTAGGATATATATAAAGAAGTGATAAACACTAGTTGTTGTTGAGCTAGGTAACAGTGACTTGTGACACGAGTTGGGGTAGTAAGGTGATGGAAGAAACAATATTGGTGTAAGAAGAATATAGTGTCTTATCTAGTGTTGTGTCTCCTTAGATATAATAGACATAAGTATGGTTGAATTGCGATTCCTTGCTAGGACTGCCGTCAACGACCATTGAGGCTGTGTCAGAGAGCAGTGTGTCTACGGTGGAAGAAAGAAATCAAGAGGATTGTTAGAGATGATGGAAAATGGGCTTGAAGGTTATTTCAGATGACAAGTCATTTTATGTAAATTTTGAAAGTCGTGGTATTTTACGGAGGTTTTGAAACCTATGGTATTTTACGGAGGTTTTGAAACCCATGGTATTTTACGGAGGTTTTGAAACCTATGGTATTTTACAGAGGTTCTTAAACCCGTGGTATTTAACAGGGGTTCTGAAAGACTTTTCCTAAGGTTTAAAAAAACCCCGGGAAACACGTTCCCCATGGATGATTTAGCGGGGGAAACTGCAACCCTAGGTAAATGACTTAATAGAGGTTTTAACCCTGGATAATGTAAAAATAAACCCCGTTAAAACTATTTTTTCTTGTAGTGTAAGATTAATATGTTATTTTAGTTAAGTGAAATTTTTATACTCATTTTATTTCATTCTAGTAAATAATTTTAAGAGTATTTAATATTATTTAGTGTCACATTAATCCCACACATTCATGAAATATTTTCACTAAGTTAGTTAGTAAAATGCTTGAAAATTTAAAATATTAATCTTAAAGAAATGGATTATAAGTCTAACTCAACTTTACAAAATTAATTTGTAAGGTGAGGTTTACAACCACTTACATACTACAAATTGATTTTATTTTTAGTCGATGTAAGATCTCCAATACACATTCTCTAGAATATGAATCTTTGATGAAACCAAACCCTGTGAAGAAAGCTTGGTGTTGTGCTGCTTTGATTGAAACTTAGTTCTAGGATGTTTAGAATTATTGTAAAGATCATTCTTAATCTATGCACAAGCTGAATCAATCTGTTTTGAAAAAGAAAAATGTTTTTCAAAGCCAACTTAAAAACAATCAGTTGATTTCACGGTTTAGTTGGTTGTTTTACACCTAGCTTGTTTGAGGGTTTTTCAAACTGATTTTGACTTGGTTGACTAACTTTCTAAACCAATTCAACCGGTTAAAACGACATTTCAACCGGTTGATTGTCATATTTCTTAATAGCTTTACAAAAACCTGTTAAACCTGTTTTCAATTGATTTGAATTTGTTTTGGCTCATTATTAACTGCCTAAAACGACTAGATTTGAGAGCTATAAATCTGATTAACCTCCATATTAAAAAAACACATAGAAAGTGAGATTGAAAATGTTTTTTAAAAGAGATTTGATTCAAAGTTTTGCAAGATTGCCTATAGGTTGTGCATTGGTTCAAGAACTGATCTTAGGAGCTCTGTGATTTCCTGAAATACCAGGTGTAATCTATTCCTTTTGATTCTTGTAATTGTTTTCCTTTCTATACTTGTAAGTTTGTATATCTGTAAGGTCAGAGGTTGTTCTGAATGTGGTTGTGTGAAAAGCAAAGAGGGTAAGTATTCTTGTGTGGTCAAGATCACCTTTTTGTGGTGTTGAGTGTTTGTAATTTGTGATTGATTGCTAGTGGAATACCCAGTGGTTTACTGTGGACTGGATGTAGCTCAGGTGTTGAGTGAACCAATATAAATTGATTGTGTAATCTCTCTTACTCATTACAAACTGTTTGATTTTATTTTTGTCTCTGCTGCTATAAACAACCGGTTAAAACGAAATTTCAACCGATTGTTTTTTTGCAAACAGTTTTGATTGCTTTGATTGTTTGGCTTCCATGATTGCTCTTTCTGTGATTGTTGATAAATTTTCATTCTTGGCCAATCTTTGCGAAAATCTTTTAACAAACAATTCAACACCCCCCCCCCCTTCCCTCTTGTTTAGCCCATTAATTCTAATACATTCCTCACGTCGAGACTCGTCAACTTGTGCATGACACTATATATTCATGGGTGGTCTCATAACGGGTGTCACGATAAGTTCGACAAACTCTCGCTAGGACATATACTATGAATTGATCTTATCTCTAGTTGATGAGAGATATCTACCACTAAAAAATAGACTTTATTAAACCTAATTTAATCTTACAAAACTAATTATAAAAGTAAAATTTACACATTATGAATTGACTTATCTCTAATCAGTTTAAGATCTTCAACAATTAATAATAAACATAGCTAAAAACTAAATTTAAAAAATAATAACATTTGAATGGTAAAGATAAATATGTGCTTGGTAAAGCATGTATAATTAAATTTGAATAACTAATGGGCAAATATATATCAAAAACTATTTATGATCGATGAGTTAAAATAATTTTTGAAAACTGTGAAATTATTTGACTTTATAAGGAAAAAGACAACATACAAAAAAACGTAGGCACGCAGTGTAGTTCTAGAAAAGAAAGAGAACCGAAAAAAAAAATGAAAAGATGCTTTCTCCCAACTCATTTGTTTTTATTGATATATATATATATATATGTATATATGAAAAAAATTTATAAAAAGGCAGCCTATATTTTCATGTATATATGTGAAGAAATACATTACAAACTACATAATTAATACAATTAATACATAACTAATTTTATATATAAATATTTTAATAAATTAAATATTTATGTTACATATATGTTTGCAATATAATGAATTATAACGTAAATATTTATTTAATATTCATGATTTTAATTGTTATAATAATGAATAATTAAAAAGATACTTAAATAATAAATAAATAAAAATATTAACAATAAAAAATATATTTATTTTAAATATTTTTTTCTCCTTATGTTTTTTACTTTCTAATTTTTCATCCTTTAATCCATAAAAATGATATGAGAGAGTGTGGTAGTTTTGGTGGAAGTAAATCTAAGCATCCATGTTATGGTTATGTTGCTTTTAAGCGAAACAATAAAGATAGAAAGAGAAACCATAAAAGCTGTTTCGAGGGTGTCCCTTTCGAAAGGTGTGGTGGAGGCATGTAAGGGATCTATCCCTCAAAGAGCATCTAGACAAACACACTCCCCTTTTATTTTTATTTTATACATATAAAAGTAAAATTCTCAAAATTCATGGACAAAGTTTAAAGTTACTTCTTTTTTATGTTTTGACTTGAATTTTCCCCATAATAACCAAACTCAAGTAATATTCCAACAATTTCCGTTCAATATATTATTAATTAACTGACAATTTATACTAATTCTTTACTTTTATTTTTTTTATTTTGATATTTGATTACTTCATTATAAATTTATCTTTCAAACCATGCTTAAGAGTAGACAAAAAGAAGTTATATTAGTATATAGAGAAATGATTTTTGGACATCCACTTTTCCTTTGTTCTAGATTACACATAGAAGTAATTTGGTGTCAAATAATCAGTACTCTAGTATATATTAATATAAATATGTAAGCCGTTTTACAATATTTGCTAGTTAATTTTTTTTCAGAAATGAAGTTGGAATTAAGATCCTAACTAAATGTTTAAATGATAAAATGACCTTATATCATGGTAGAATTTATGATAAAAAGAGTAAATATATTTAAGGTTTGTTCATGTAAAAAAAAAAAGGAAATGAAGAAAGTGAAAGTTTGAGTGAATTGGTGAAAGTGGAAAGAGGGAATGAAAATTGGGTGTTGGTTGTGATGTGTATTATGTGGTGTGTTGTGTGTTGTGTAGTGTGTAGTGTGTAGTGTAGTGTGTTGTGTAGCGTGGTATAAGAACAACATCTGAAAGAGGGGCAGTGATGCAGTCACGGATATTTAACACCTCCATTCCGACCAAACACTGTCACCTTTACCACTGCAATCAAGAAGGCCTCCCATAGGGCCAGAATGAATTCCTCTTCCCTATAACTGTTATCTCTTGTCTGCCTATGTGCTCTTATATGGAGGAAAATCTGTTCAAAACTTTGCAACACGACACCACTTAAGGTGGTTTGCCCAAGACCAAGAGGGTATTAACCAACCCAACCGTATTCTGCTTCCACTTTCGTTACTACATTACATAAGTGTAAAAAAGGAGCTCAATTAGCAAAAAGGCAAAAACTGCTGTGTGGAGAGAGATAAAAAAAAAACACACACACACTGAGAGAAAAGATGGGTTAGGCTGAAAAGGGTGTTGCTATAACATTCTTGGTTTGGTTATGTTTAGTTTAGTTTGCTTGGCAGAGAGTGATGGAAGTGGGAAAATTGAATGGCATGAACTTTTGGAAGAAGCAGAACCAAGTTTCAGAGTCGTGGCAGTTGCACAAGCAACAAGAAGGTGAGAGTGGAAACAAACAAAGCTGGGAGTGTAAGGAATCATTAACCCATTAGGAATAAGTGCAAGGCTTCATCAAAAGCTGGAAGAGGAAAATCTCAACACCAACAAGGCTCTGACTCTGGATCCTCACAGGAATCACCATCATCATCATCATCATCATCACCTTCATCTTCAGCATCAATCTCACCATCAAAATCTGGTCTTCAACACAACACATGTAACCACCCAGGAGGAAGAAGAAGGAGAAAAGCAACATGACCAACACCAATCTCATACCCACCAATTTCAACACCTCCATCATCAACAACGACAACATGAACAACAATCTTACAACACGGAGCTCTTAAACCCACTTCAGCTACCAAAGAAACGCTCTTTCCTCCCTCCTCTTCCACCACCGCCTTCCGCGCTTACTTCAACCGAACATGCGAGAAAGATGGGAGAATCACAGAACCACCTTCTCCTTCACCAAACAGCAACACCGTCGAGATCGACGATGAGAGGCGGCGGCGTCGGCGAGATCGTGGAGGTGCAAGGCGGCCACATTGTCCGCTCCACCGGGCGGAAGGACCGCCACAGCAAGGTCTGCACTGCAAAAGGCCCCAGAGACCGCCGTGTGCGCCTGGCGGCGCACACCGCCATCCAATTCTACGACGTCCAGGACCGCCTCGGCTATGACCGCCCCAGCAAGGCGGTGGACTGGCTCATAAAAAAAGCTAAGGCGGCCATCGACGAGCTCGCAGAGCTCCCACCGTGGAACCCGACGGCCACGTCAATGCAACCGCCTCAGCAACAGGAAATCGTCCTCCGCGACAACAAGTCTCTCTCTATAGAAGACCCAATAGCCTTTGGCAGCCGTGGCGAGAGCAACGTTGTCTCCGGCGCTACCAGAGTTCAAGAACAATTTTCTCACCAACAGTTGGAGAGTGAAAATGCTAACATGAGCAACAGCAAGTACAACAGTGGTCCTGGTTTTCTGCCACCGTCTTTGGACACTGATAACATTGCTGAGACAATCAAGACTTTCTTTCCCGTCGAAGCTACCACGACGTCATTTCAGAGTTACCCTCCGCCGGCACCGGATTTGAGGCAGCAAGATCTTCGTTTGTCGTTGCAGTCCTTTCAGGACCCTATCATGCTTCAGCAAGAGCCTCAGAGCCACCACGAGCCTGTGCTGTTCGCAGGAGCGACGCTCGGCTTCGACGGCGGTTCCGGCTGGTCGGAGCACCAGCACCACCACTCGGAGGAGCATAGGTTTCTCTTTGGTGGCAACAGTGGCCATGGCGGTGGGTTTGTGTTCAACACGCCGGCGCCGGCGTTTGGCCAATTTTTTTCTCAGAGGGGACCCCTTCAGTCCAGTAACACCCCTTCAGTTCGTGCTTGGATAGACCCTTCGGTCGATCACCACCACCACAACCATCACTACCTCTCGCCGCTGATCCACCAGGGCTCCGTCGCTGGCGGCTTCTCCGCCGGTGGTGGATTCTCTGGCTTCCGCATTCCAGCACGAATTCAGGGTGAAGAGGAACACGACGGCGTATCCGACAAGCCGTCCTCTGCTTCCTCTGATTCTCGCCATTGATTAATACACATAAAAACCCCAACTTTGTTCTTCCTGAGGTTCTCTCTCACGACCCAATTCTTGAAATCTCAGCAGGGTTCCCTCCTTGTTCATTTCTGTTACTCAGTAATTTTTGTTCATGTTATTTTAGGGTTTGTGGGTTGCATTGAAGATGATCCAGTTGATGAAGAGAACCTGCTTTTGGAGTATTAGGGTGAATGAATTTTCAAGCTGTAATGGGAATTGAAGAGAGTTGGGTTTGGATTTCTTGATGTGTTGATTTCAATGGCCTATGCCGTGGGAATGAAGAAAATCTGAGGCGGATATTCAGGTCTTCGCATCCCTCGGTATTTTATGTTTTATGTGTTTTGCGTGCTTAATAACTAGAACATGCAGTACTTTGTTTATTTGGTTTCATCTGTATTTGATTTCTCTTGCTATGTTTCCCTTTGTTAGTGACTTTGTCATCTCTGTATTTCTTCCGTTTCTACTCTATTGTAGTGATTTGAGAAACATTCTCGCTGAATAAAAGAACTAGTTTGCTCTTAGTTGTTGTATATTTCCTAGTTAGTGCAGACCCAGATGCAGAATAATGGGTTCTCTCCATGACAAAACAGGGTAAAACAAAATAAGCCGACACGAGAATCTTGCTTCGATTTGTTGGCTTGGTAAGTAAGAATGTTGTTCTGCTGTTTCAAATGAGAGAAAACTGATGGTCTTTTATTGGAAGTAATCGTATTCTCATAACACTTTTTTTAGATTTATTTTTTCTTTCTATTTGTCTATTACATCACTTCTTTCTTCTCATCTGATGTTGTAGAAAGTGTGGTGAAAAAGAAACGTAGGAGCATGATTACTGTTTTATTGATTCCTAAGTCATATCAAGGAAACGAAAGAGGGTTCTCTTTGCATTAGAATGATTGTTGTTTTGTTCCTTTTTTTACTACTTTCTCGTGCAACCTTCCACAGTCACTAGACACTAGCTTCCTCATCTTCAAAAACAATTGGAAAGAAATCTACAGCTTCATTACACCTTTCTCTTTCTTGCTTCGAATTTGGGAGCATTTGACTGAGAAGTCATTGTCGATGAACAGTAGAAAACTGTTGACAAAGGAGAAATGGTTGCGTTGCGTGAAGTTGATTTTGATTTCGATTCCGAGCTTGGTAAAAAGGCAAACATCCTAAATTCAGTATGGTTTGCTGCTTTTCCTTTCACATGTCATAATTGTTGTTCTTCAGCTAGTTTAGTATGCTATGACAGCGACTGAAAGCTTGATTAGGAATATAAAACTTAACGTGATAAAGGAAAACATCCACAACTCATCTTTGATGACCCACTTAGTTAATGCAGAGAGTGAGTCTAGTTTGAAATAAAAGCTTTAAATTGCAGTGTAGGATGAATGGTTTTCTACCATATAATTTTGAACCACAAATATCTTGGCTTCTAGAAAAATATCAGGTGTTTTTTCTTTTGGTTTTCAGCCTTACAGCAGTAACATGAAGTAACTGTTTGGGGGGATGGGGCTATCATTATGCCAGAAGTCCATCATGACTCATGATTTGAGTAGTAGATAAATCCTAATAGGTAAGAACAAGTGGGAAAAGTAAAAAACAACATCTGCAGGGGGAGCCATGAAAAGGAGAGGGTGATTATTGATGAGCACAACCAAGCTCAATTATGAAAGAGTTCACTCTCATGGGTACCACTAAAGTGTGATACTTGTATACCTGTCTGTGGTCCCCTACCTTGCAAATCTCAAAACCTCAAAGATGTTTCCTAATGTTAACTTGGAAATGCTCTTCTTCAAGGGGATAATCGAATTAAAAAACAACAAAACTTTGTTCTCTCAAGATCTTGGCAATTGTTTTTCGGTTCTTAGTGCAGCTGCAAGTTGGTTGATAAGTAGATTACATCAAAAACAAAATTCTAGTGGGTCATCAACCCATCCTACATCACACAACTCAGGTTACTATGTGTGGAAAGTGGCAAGTACTTAATGAATATCAATCACACCACACACCTTCACCGTCCTATTTCTATTAAACTACCGGAAATCATCATCCAATCATATTTATTAAATGCATCAGAGACCTAATTATGCTACTCCAAACCAGAGAAACAACAGAAGGTATCTGACATGGGATCAAAAATCATACTTTTGTTCTGTGTTCTGGTCTAATAAATATTTTCAATGATGGTCATTGAAAAATGTCAATTGGGTATTTTATCTTCTAAGAAAAATTATTTCTCATCTCGTATATTAGTACAATGACCATAGAACTTGTTCTGGCCAACATTCAAACCTCTGTTACCTTGAAAAATGGTCCCAAAATGTAATTTTACCCAAAGGTCAAGGTTTTCAAAGTGTCATCAGCAATGCGGCTGCAACTATATAGCTGTAACGGTTATATTATCTCGCTATGACACGTACAATGTATAAGATTACTTCGACAATGTATATGATAACTTCGAGAAGTGCAATCTTCAAAATAATAAGATAGCAGAATGGAAATTGATAATTAAAATTTATGTGTATAAGTATGATCTTAATCCTTTTTAAAAACACATTTAAAATAGAAGAAGGATAGATAAAATGAAGGAGAAAAATAGAATGATAAAAGGTGATTAATGAGCAGCAGAGATGAGAGAGAAGGCAGCGTGATTTATTTGGCAAGATTGGTCTTAGACAGATCTGGAATGTTGTTTTCTTTCCCTTTCAGAATTTGCCTTGTATTTGACAACTCAGAATTAGACAATGGCACTTTGCTATCACTGCTTTTCTTTGTCATGGGGTCAGCTGGAAAACCAACCCTGATTTCCCATGGACGGGCTGCTACCCACCTCTCCTTCCAGCTCCAACCCCACCCTTCTTTCCCAAGGCTGTAGATAGCCTGGCCCAAATACTGCCTGCAGTTGGGCCTCCACTGGCCCAATCACACCACTGGGGTCAGTTTTTCATAAAGGAAAACAAAAATGTTTCACCCTAATATAAACAGAATAAACAAAATGGATGAAAAACATCTAACATATAAAGGTCTTAGCAAGAGTTTCAAATTTATAAAGGTGGATATAAAATAAATTTTTCTAATTCAGAATTAATTCTATGTTCAAAATGAAATGGGAAAGTTTCAATACAAATGATTTATGTATGGGAAAGACTTGTTCTTTTCTTGCCTTTTCTTCTGTCATGAATACTTATGCAGACATTTGTTGATAAAAATTTAAAGTTGATTAAAGTCATACTAAAGATGTAATTGGTTGGTAACAGAAAACCTTCTGTACTAATAATGCATATGTTTCAAACATAAAGTTTTATCAATAAACCAAGACTAGTGACAATCCTAAGAAAAGAAAAAATGTTGAAGTTTTGTACCTGATGAGAGAAGGCATATGCCATGGCTCGCTCTCGTTTGAATGCTGCTTCTTCTCGCTGATGTATCCTGGAAACTATCTCTTCCATTGTGTCAGAACCTCCACACCACTCCTCCTGGCATATACATTTACCAACAAAACATATTTTCTTGATTAAGAGAATGATTTGGACAATGGTTTGTTTAGTACTTTTAGTTAATAAAAGCTGAAAGCAAGAAAGGTTTTTTCACAAAAAAGTCTAATTTCTTTTCACAAAAAAGTCTAATTTCTTTTCACAAATTACGATTTTAGATATTTATTTTATTAAAATGGATAAATAGTAGACGTGAATGATTTTAAAATGAAAGTTATACTTGATTTGATTAGTATGATCTCAGTATAACATAATATAACTAAAATTGTAGAGTTGTTTTACACTGAACTGAATTCGTACGACTCTTACATAATACATGACTTTCACATTTCTGACTAAAAGTGATATTTATGGGATATGACTTCCACTTTAAAGTCGTTTAAAGTCGTTCACATGGTGTATCCATTTTCGTAAAAGAAATTTGCAATACTTTCGTGCAAAAATCAAGAAACATGATGAAGGTGAGAGTAGGAATACCTGGAGCTCATGAATCTTAGCCGCAAGTTTTAACTGGTTTTCTAGTTTCTTTTGCTTAATCCTGGCTTCTGATAGCATATGGAGTCTGCGAGATTTAATCTGCTCTTGCATTCTGCTCCAAAGATGTATGTAGTTTAGTGCAGTTACTGTCTGTTCTTTGGCCATGTGATCCTGAATCGTAGCCTCAAGTTTCACTGCTCCCTTTGATGGTGCAATGATTATTGTGTAGTCCAGTGCAGTATCCCTTAGATGGTGCAATGTTCTTCTTGCCTTCATACACAAAGAAGAGTGCTTCATAAAATTTAGGCTAAAAGGCTTTATGAAGAACAAATGAATCTAAAAACCAGATGGGAGAAAGAAAGTGCTCATAAGATGGTGCCAAACGTTATTGCTTTACCCTAATGGAACACGGTTGGAGCAGTACTGTGCAGATTTGATTCTTTTCAACAGTCACCATGGGCATGTTTATCATACCCTTAAGTTAAAATTAAGAATTTAGATATATATATATATATATATGATAGAACTTTAACAATTCTGAAAAGTAATTATGGAGAAAATTATTTAAAAATATCCTTATCTATTTAGTCCACTATTATTGCAGCACTGCATTCAGAAGGTAAAATAAAATTGAGCTGCAGATTATGTACCAGAAGTGCACGAAATGCATTTTGAATCCGAGTAGCAGCAATATCTTGTATGAACCTGGTGGGAAGTGCCCTTTCTTGTAGCACCAAACCTTCACTGGGAATGCTATTTGACTCTTCATGAGTTTCTTCTTGTTTCTCCTCCGAGGACTCGTTTGATTTTTCAGGGGTGGATTGCACCTACTCAAAAGTGTGGGAGAGAGAATTCAGAATGCTACGGATGTGTCAAGAATGGTAATACTATACATTTCAAGAACAACTACTTTAATTTAATTTTGTGGGATATGACTCGCCTTTGCCGTTTTCTTGACATAATTAGGAGTTTAGTTACCGTTCACAGTTCCTAGAACCACTATATACAGTGGCTTCCTTCAAGCAATATAACACAAGAAACAACCATATACATTTGTTTCCTCTTTCCTTTTATGCTCTTTATTTCTTCTCTTGGGTGTAAGTGTTTAACCCATATAGAGAGAATTTGTTTTGGGACTATTTATCTATTAGTTTGAGAGGAATTCATTGTACTCCCAGTATCATTATAGTGGAAATTTAGACTCTCTCGCCGGTGATTTTTTACCTCTATTTAAAGGGATTTTTCACTTAAAATTTTTGATATCATTCTCATTTTTCATGTTACTTTAATTTTTCATAATCTTTGATTGAAATTATCACGATTTCACACACGATATCCCAAGACATTTCATTTAGTTCAAGTAATTGACTTACAACTTCTACCACATAAACAAAAATACAAGAGAATCAACACTTTCTGGGGCTATATGCGGCTATAGAAGATAAACATTGAAGTATTAATGAATTTCAATTCGGACCGTCTATAAACATTAAAGAGAAACTATATTATATTTTAAAATAAATTCGGACCGTCTAATAACTTTAACACAGTTTTAATTGACCATTTCTTACGTATTGATATACTAAAATTCCCCTCTTCACCTAAGTAACAGACCCTTATAGAATACCCAATATCATAATATCATATTGTATAGACAAAAAAAGAAATAACCTTAGCTTGTTCCGATTTATCTTCCTTCCGTTTCTTCAACCTAAGAATCGTCCTAAACCATTTCTTTGGACTCATAATTTCTGCACCTGCAAAGAAAATTCTATTAATTGGTTGGTGATCCTCTTGCATAAACTCATCAGATTTTAATCGATTTATTCCAACATTATTTTTATGCACAGTTCACTCATATTTCCCTGAAGAATATAATAATTCATAATCCTGTTATAGAAATTGATAAACTACAACCAGTGTGAAACTAATGGACATGACTAAGTTGGGACGGGAATGGCTTTATAGTGAACACTAACTTCTACCAATCATTGATATTGTAATATTATACATAGAGATATAAAACAATGAAATTATAAAATCTAAACTTGATGAAAAATTACCCTTTAACGTGTACGACATATATGTATAGCACCAAACTGCTGAGAATCCATGTATTCCCATTGTAAAACAATGATTATATTAAAGAATAAAGATAATATTACGTTTTAAAAAACATACATATATTATAGTTTATATTTATTTATTTATATTTTAAATACTTATATCTAAAATTAAAATTTAATAATACAACTTAAATTTTAAATTATTTATTTATTTTTATTTAAATTTTTAATTTTTTATTATCTTCTTAATTTTCTTAAATGGGTTAAGATGATGGTCAATTTAACACAAGTTAGAATAGGAGAAAAAAATGTTTGTAACTTTGGAGGGACTAGGAATACCCTTCTGAATAGGATTTCTTTTGTGTATAAGGATTGAAATATTCCTAAAATACTCTTTAATTTTATTTTATTCTTTTATAAAAAATGCATTTATTTAGATAATGGATAGAGACGGCTTGATAAATTTATTTAAGTTGTTCATTATTAATGACGAATCATTAGAAGATATTTTTATTGGTATACGGAAATTTTAGGATTATAAAATATAATAAAATTAAAAAACAATATTTACTATAAGAAAAACATGAAATAGAAACTAATTATTAGATACCAAAAATAATTAGTTGCTATATTAACTAAATTAGAGACCATTTTAGAAACTAAAAAAAAATGGTTTCTAAATTAGTTTCTATTATTGTTAAATGGTTTTTAAGTATCTAATTAGCAACCAAGGTTTTAACAACCAATTATTTAGTTTTTAAATTTGGTAGCAAAAACCTTGGTTGCTAACCATTTAACAATAATAGAAACTAATTTAGAAACCAAAAAAAATTTAGTCTATAAAATCATCTCTAATTTTATCACTATAACAACTAATTATTTTTTATTTCTAAAAATTGGTTTCTATTTCATGAGTGATTTTTATTTATATACTAATTCATATATATGTAAAAGAAATTGGGAGGATAAGTCCCCACACACATCTAAGCTCATACTAATTTATAATAGTTTGAAGTAGATTGAATTTCCTCCTTTGACAATTCTAAATTAGAAGCATTATCCAACAATGCAAATCTACAAGAACATGCACAACTCAATAGAAAGATGCAAAACAATGGAAATGGTAAAGGGAACATACCAATAAGAGAAGTAAAGGCACAAAAAAAGAAGAGGTTGCTTAGAGAGGATGAAAAGTGGACAAGCACTTTATATAACACTTGGTTCATCAAAGACAAACCCATAAAAAGTTCATGGCAAAGTGACAAACCAACCACACTGAAGAAGATGTTTAATCTCTTGGAAGATCAGTAGTCTCCAGAAAGGTAATGAAAGCTAGTCACATATATCCCAATGTATTTTCTGAAAATGAAATCACAATCATATCTAAGTAACAATTCATTATACACTGATATTTTTGTGTGTGCAATTGTATGTTTACTATTTGGGGAACAATAAAAAAACAGAAGGTAATGAGGTAAAATTGGTATACCCACCACTTTTTTATTTATTGTATTTTTTTGAAACTTTTTACTTTTATTTATTAATTATTTTAAGGTTTAAGATAAAATTGATATTTTTTTTCAATTGTATTCCTATTCTTTACTTAATCTTTAACTAATTTATATTATGTGTTTATTTTGGTGCAGAAAGTAAAAAGAATGAAGCAAAAATTTATGACTATTTTATTAAAATCAAGAAAATTTATTATTTTCTATATACAAAATTTTAAAAAGACAAATAAAAAGAAGTGAAAAAGTACTAATTTTTATTTTCTCTATTATTTTAAAAACTTTATAGCCGTGAATTTAATTTTAAGAAAATGGTCTGAGATGACTCACCTTATTTAAGGTAGTTGAATTCTGCTGAAACAATTATAATATATGCCATTTTATTGAGATGGATACCACATTTGGTAACTTACTTTGTTATTATCTTTTAATTGGATAATTTTATCTTTTAATAAACAAAACATAATTTATTTATTTAATATAATAAAAAATTAAATATATATTTTTTATTTTGAAATAATTAAATAACTTCTCCTTTTAAAAATAATGGTTATATAGTTTATTAATACTATTTTTACAAAATTATATATATATATATATATATTTTCAATTAACTATTCATAAAAATACTAAAACTATAAAAATTATAAAATTATATATATTTTAGTGTAATAGAAATATGAATACTCATATACGGAAGCACGTGTTAATATAATAAAGATTTACAATAATATATAGAGATTTTTTATTTATTTTTGTGTACACGTTTTATACTTTTGTTTATTTTTCATTAAATTTTAAAATTACATAATTTTGAATTATGTAACTATTACGGATCTACCAAAACAATAAAAAATATAGGGATGCTAATGCGTAGTGGGTCATCTGTCGAGAAAAGTGTGTTATGTAATGTCTAATTCAATTCGTTGATCCGTTTAGGTTCATTCAGCATAACTAGCCGTCTCTATGGGCTAAGTGCAGAGCGGGACAGACGGACCCATATATCTTAAAAATCTATAAATTATTTTTGCACTCCTATAATTTCTTTTTGTTGCCTCACATATTCTAAAAAATTCTAAAATTATTCATTCCCAAATCTATAATATGAAATAAAATTTGTATTTTGGTTTGGATATATAATCTAGAATATTGTACAATCCAAAACACAAATTTTAAATTTTAGACTCTATAACTCGGGAAGTCTTTGAATTACGCATTCTGAAATTAAAGAAAAAACATTAAATGAAAAATGTCAAATCAGAAATGACAAAATTTTGATTAATGCAACTGTAGTCAATACTCACACTATTTTATCCCAATTTAATAAATTAAAAATTTACTTTCCCTGATAAAGGTTAAAAAGCAAAATGTGACATAATACAACAATTTACTAGACATTTTTTAGGTATAATTACCTTATCCGTCCCTACTTTCTAGGGCAATAGTCAATTTAGTATAATGGTTTTTTAAAAAATCAATTTCGTCCCTATGTTTGTTTAAATGTATGCAAAATGGTCCTTTTTGTTAAGTCACACCAAACGTCGTTAATGGTTGCTTATGTGTCAGAGAGAGGTGTTCACGTGCACTGTGAATTTAAAGACACATCAGATTAGGTTGGTGTGAGGTGGTATGAAATTGGGTTAGGGTTTCTTCTTGTGACTTTGGATGGTGGGCTATGTGATTTTAGGAGTAATAATCGTTTTTCTCCAAACCAAACACTTCCTTCTCCTTACAAACCCATTACCCTTCATTCTCTCCATAATTTTTTCGAAACATTTATGTGTCTTCTCCGGCACCGTCTTCGGCACGAGACACTATCCACCACCCTCGGGCGCCCACACACGTGCGAACACCTTCTACGCACAAACTCCGCGTCTGATTCCGACCGAGACTCACATACGTTGCACGCACGGGCACACGTGTGTCGCTCATACAGATTCACATCTCGAAAGTTCTCAGATCTAGTATGGACCTAAGCCTAAGGCCTGGGACTGCTTCTTCCTTATCGCTCGAGTATTGCATCGCCTTTACTTGGAAAAAGAAATTGACTGCCTGCAAGGGTGAAGTGTGAATGAATCTGTGTTTTGTGAATGAATCTCATTAATTGAAGGTGTGAGATGAGACTTTGTGGCGTTAGGCGAGGGTTAGATGGCCTAAAGAACACCCAAGAGTCTTCTTGCTGCCACCCCAATTGCAAGTCAAAAAACCCTAAATCTCCAATTGATTTTTTCTTAATCTCTCAACCCTGCTTATAATTTATAATTAAAAATTCATAACTCCCAATTCAAATTTCAAAAACCCTAATCCCCAATTCATTTTTCACTAAACTAATATAACCATCCACGTCACTTGACACCTCACACCTCACACCTCACACTAAACCCAATCACACTTCTCTCTGCCACATAAGCAATAGTTAATGTCGTTTGGTGCAACTTAACATAAATGACCATTTTGCATACATTTAAACAAACATAGGGACGAAATTGATTTTTTTTAAAACTACTATACTAAATTGACTATTGTCCCTGAAAGTAGGGATGAATAAGGTAATTATACCTATTTTTACTACTAAAATATTTGAGTAGGGGCTAAAAAGCAAGCTAAGTACTTTGTCATGGTTCTTAAGAACGACAGGTTACTTTAATACAACTGCGCGATGGAGGTGGGAAAAAAGATGTTAAAGAATGATTTTAAAGATTGGATACAAGTTCTTAAATGTTAAATCAACATTGTAATTGATCATTTCATTGAAGAAACCTATTAATTACTCCATAATTATGAAACATGTTTGTATCCCATCATACTACTAAAACGATAAAAAAAGCTTTAACGTTGATCGGGAAGTCTTCTCAAACAATTGTTGGCGGTTTTGGTCTTCGACTACAATCCTTGTTGTCGGTTAAAGGTGAGTACCTGCAAAAGCACCTAACACTCAAGTCAGAGTTTGGTGGTTGGAGTATTGATTGGTTTATAACTACATATATTTATCTTATTCTTGGACGTGTATTTATAAGGGTATATGATGAGTCACTATTTGACACGACTTACCGAATTAATTATATAATTAAGAGAGGATTTGACAAGAATAAAAAAGATGCTATAAATAGGAGGAATGTCTTAGAATGTATGGCCTTAAACGAGAGGGGGGGGGGGGGGGGAATTT
>Ga0123342_1002381_pt1 | contig 31248 bp, 23 predicted proteins | sample Turbeawhitnodule_FD_89960 | JGI IMG/M metagenome (GOLD analysis project Ga0123342, IMG submission 89960) | Root nodule microbial communities of legume samples collected from Mexico - Turtle bean Mexico white nodule | ecosystem: Host-associated > Plants > Roots > Nodule | place: Mexico: Nepantla... | reverse complement strand
ACTACTAAGCCACCCCTAATGGGCCTCCATGTAGCATGTACAAGTTCTTCTCCCTCCCATCCGTTGCTTGACCCATTTGTGCGTGAAGATGCTTGGCCATGGACCTAGTGATAGGTCCTAGACAATCTAGGCTTCCTCCTAGATGCTCCTTTTGTAGTCGCCCCTCATCTTGTGCTAGACTCTCCCTTCTTGAGTCTAGACACTCCCCACATGGCTTTAGACGGTCTAGACTTGGATCTTGTCGTCCATAGTGTGGTGAGCTTGCCCTCCTCCATCACAATAATTCATCATTAATTATTAAATTAAATTTTACTTAAATTTTTTTTTGTATCAATTAAATTAATAAAGTCCAATATTAATTTCATTTTTAATGTATAATATGTTTTGGTCTTGATGGGAATTGTAGTTAATGGAGTATTATGCAGGATAAGTGGATTGAAGAACCGATACATTAAAAAATGAGGTAATAAGGTATTAAAGTTTAAGGTTGTTGATTGCTTTTTTTTGTGAAAATAAAAGTTAAGGAAGCAATATGGGATTGCTCATTAAAAAAAAGAAGCAATATGGGATTGTTGATAAAAAAAAGAAGCAATATGGGACTCAAAGCTTTAAAAGTCTTGCTCTTGATGGAGTAATGATAATTTAACTAATACAAATTTTTTTGAATTAAAAATTAATTTAATAATTAATGATAAATTAATATGAGAATTAATATTTAAAAATCAACTATAATAAGTTAGTATAAGTCTAACTAATACTATGTATTTATAAACATCAGACACTCCTCTTAAATGGCGTGTCGGTGTCGAATACTCGTATCAGACACTGACACTCATATGACACTTGTAGGACACGTATCCGTGAAGTGTCCAATTCAAAAAGTATTTGTTGGATTTTTTGACAATTCTAGTACGGTTCTAACACAATATTAAAAAGAAAAAATACATTAATTTTTTAAAAACTCAAACTTATTGTATAAATTTTTATTATAATTATAAAAATAAAAAATAAATCATTTTGATCCAGTCATGAAAAACATCTTTCTGCTCCAAAAAAATAATCTGGAACATACTTGTACACATAAATATTTATTGTCAATTTATATAATTCATAATTATATAATATATAGATTCGTGTTCCCGTATCCTACATTTTAGAGATTATACGTATATTTGTGTTCGTGTCTGTGTCGTATCAATGTTTGTGCTACATAGCTATATATAAAAATTTTAAAAATCAGCTCTAATAAATTATCATTAATAATAATTTATAATCTATGGTATATAATGTTATTTATGAAATAATATCAGTTTTTAATTATTAGAGAATGATGATGTTAAATGTTAATTTTCATGATATTAACATTTTAAAATATCTTATATATTTTGACCAGGCTAAATAAATATCATCTTTTAATAATTAGAGAATGTTGATGTTAAATGTTATTTTTCATGATATTAGCTTTTAAAATATCTTATGTCTTATATACTTTCACCAGGTTAAATAAAACTCTAATAGTTTTTTATGTTTTAAATACTTTCACCAGGTAATTTTAGTTTAATTAATAAAAAAATAATTAATTTTTTAGTGATAAATTAATATGAGAATTAATATTTAAAAATTAACTTTAATAAATTAGCATAAGTCTAACCAACACTATGTAAAACTTTTAAAAATCAGCTATAATTTATCATCAATAATTATTTGTAATCTATGATATATAAAGTTATTTATTTATTGAATATCAACTTTCAATTATTAGAGAATACTGATACTAAATGTATATTTTTGTGATATTAACATTTTAAAATATCTTATATGTTAAAATTGTTGAACAAAGATTTTGATTATTCTAAATCTTGAAGAGTTGTGTGAAGTTCTGTTGCTGCTTGTTTAGTTGGGTATTTTGTAGTATTTGAATTTGTAATCCACTTTAAGAATTGATCCAAGACAATTTGATCTTGAATCTGTGAGTTAAAGAATCAAGCATGAAAGGGAAGATATAAACTATATTTCTTGTTGCAAATCTTAATTGTATTTTGGTCGCTTGAAAGCTAAGTGGATTTCTTTAATCATGAACCATGACTATTTGAGAGTGTAACTTTGCCTTAAGAATAAGAACTCATGTCCTTTTAATTCTTAAAATGGTATTCTCTTTTCACTTGAATTATGAATGATCTCTTTTGATGTCTTTAAATGTGAAATCCCTCATCTATTCAAAGGTTATGTAAGTATTCTTATTCTGGTTCTTCTTTGCCAATAATTCTTGATTTGTGAAAAGTCATAACTACTGACTTATTGTTTTCTCGAAACAACCAATTGTTTCACCTCTGGCAACACGAATTTAAGGCTGATTTAATTCTCTGTGCATTGGTTCTGCTGCTGATTTCTTTGAAAGGCTATTACAAGTCAAAATTTCATTTATCATGGCTTTGAAACTACTATGGAAGGAAGTTATGTTGGTCATAAATGGAATATATTCCATATCTTCTTAGAAGTTTAAGAGTTTTTATGATTAGTCAATTCTCCATGTGCTGGTCATGTGAATTATGTTCAAAGGCTGACGTGAGTCAGTTATTTCTCTGAACAGATTCTTTTTCTTGAAGAAATCAACCCACTAAAAGTCAAACTAAGTAACTGCTTTTACTTCTATATAACCATATTTGTTCAGTTGTTTTTCTTCACACAATCAACCCATTGATTAATCCTTTGCCTTTATATCAAATTTGTTGTCTTCCTCCTTTTGATTATGATATTTCCTCCCTTCTCCATGGAATCAACACCTCCTCCCTCTAAAAGGATGAAGTCCAAAGGAGTAAAAAGAAGCGGTCGTTTAGAAGGCTGGTTTGCTAAAGAAGATGAGAAAATTGAAAAATATCTTCACGAAACCAGCAGAAAAGCAATCAATAATCCAAAGCTTGTCACCTTCAATTAGTTAAAATAGTAGAAACTTACTAAAGTAAGGAGCCTACTGAAGGAACAACAACTGAAGAATTTCCTTGAAATGTTTGGAAACATTTCCAAACTTGGTAAGAGTTTTCTATACCAATTTACAAATTGTTGGTGATACTATCAACTATCATGTAAAAGGAGTTGATATGGAAATAACCCCTGAAGTCTGGACTGCGATTACTGGACTGAAGTTTGATGGATTAAGAATAAATAAAGGGAACATTGGTGTTGTTGAAGAATTCAACAAAATGCAATTTTATAGAAGTTGCTTGAAGAATCCTCAAACCAAAGTCTCGTTCTCGATTTAACCCTAATTCTTCTCGTGGTGGCCGTATGCCTTCAAGAAACCATGGTTCTTCCCGCTCCAATCGCTTTACCAATACTCGTATTCCCAACAACAATGCTTCAAATTTCAATATGCCTTAGCACACCGTTAAACATCCGTGCCAGATTTGTGGCAAAATTGGTCATACAATGCTTCATTGTTGGCACAGGTATGATCAGTTTGAACAAAATTCCTTCACTGCTAACATGTCTCAATTTCCTTCTCACCCAGATGAACAATCCTCCATTCTTGGAGCACCATCCACCGTAATTGATCCTCTGTGGTACCCTGATAGTGGGGCATCCCATCATATCACAAATGATTCAGAAGTCTTTATCAATAAATCCTCCTATCAAGGTGTTGATCAAGTTCGAATTGGTAATGGTACAGGTATGCATATTGCACATATTGATACTGCGAAATATACTTCATCACACTAATACAGCTTTTATCTTACTAAATCTTCTTCATGTTCCTCACATCACAAAGAACTTACTTAGTGTTTCTCATTTTGCCAAAGATAATAATAATGTCTACTTTGAATTTTTTCCTAACGATTGCTATGTGAAACATCAGGTAACCAAACAGACTTTGCTTCACGGAACTGTTAAAGATGGCATCTATGTTTTTCCTGAGCCTCTTTTTTCTGTTTTTGCTAATGCAAACAACAATGTTCTTAAATCTGGAAATTTTGATATACAACTTTGGCATGCTAGACTAGGCCATTGTAATTACAATATTGTTAAAACAGTTTTCCAAAACTGTAATATTCGATTTGATGGTTGCAAACAGTTCTGTGATGCATGTGTGATTGGCAAAGCTACTCAAATGCCTTTTAAAGATTCGACTACTGTTTATAATTCTCCTTAACAATTAATCTATATTGATATTTGGGGTCCTACACCAATTCTTTCTTCCACTGGAGCATGTTATTATATCTCTTTTCTTAATGCTTTTTCTAAGTATACATGGTTGTTCCTTATACATACGGCAAGTTCATTAAGGAAGCAACACATGGGAGAGAAAAAAATTCTTGATTGGTTGTGATAAATTTGCTTTAATATTTAATGTTAGTAAACAATATAAAAAAAATTAATGTCATTAATTTAAGTGATAATCAATCATCTTAAAATGGTCTCGGTTTGAATCTTGTGGATGAAAAAATAGTTAAAATGTCATTTAAGTCTAATCCACAGACTTAACCACACCCATTATAAAAAATTGAAATTATAAATAAGTTAATTCAAGGTATTACATATGTGCTTATTGAAAACATTATTGTTTAACCTCATTTTTATATCCTTTAATCAATAATTCATATGGTTATCATAATATTGAGATTAGGATGTACTTATAATGTTAAACAATTTATCATGCTAAGTACGTGTTATATAAATCTTTAAAAAATAATGATAAAAAATATATGTTTTATCAACTATTGAAACTTTTCAACATAATTCTAATTATTTTCACTAATTCGACTTGAACTAATCCAATTTTATTAAAGAACTAATACTTTTGACTGATTCTCGTACATTATTTATACCTGTCACATTTTGTTGCACAATATATATTCAAATTCAAATTATATTTTACTATTTTACTTTTTTTTTTCCTTTGTATACATTCTTTTATAAATATAAAAATGTACAATATAAATGTGGCTAATTCTCCCTCTACCAGATCAATTATGACCTATATTCAACACGACAAAGAAAATGTCTGTTTTATCCTTATTTTTTTAGATATTTATATCCGCAACACAAATAAGACAGTTTCAAATATACAAATTTGAACTGAGATGTGTCTTTCAGATATGACAATCCGCAACATAATAATGTCTTCCGGATACTAAAATCCAGAAGTTTTTTTTTTTTCATTTTGGATACGAAAATCTGGAAAAGATGACAATGACAATTTAGAGTTTAAAAAGAAATGATGGGTGCAGATCAAAATTGATCTGGTGCAGGGAGAATTAACCTATAAATGTAGGTAGTTTCTTCTTGCACCCCTACATTTTTCTTCCTACACTCCCATAATGTTATGCAAAGACTAAACTGTCCCTATTATTTTTTAAAAACCCTAAAATGCACTTGAACGGTATTTATATTTTTGCATTCTGGATTATGGAATCTAGAAATTTTTTGGATTGACACTTCTGGTAAAATTTTGGATTCACCAATCCGTAATTCAAAATATGCATTTCACATTCAAAAAAAGCATCCGAGATCCACCAATCCATAACAGAAATATGCATTCTGGATTCAGAAATCCATAATTAAAAAAAAGCATTCCGAATCCACCAATCCGTAACAGAATTAGGCTTCCAGATTCAACAACCCAGAAATCAATAATTTATGTAGGGGTGTAGAAAGGAAAACGTAGGGGTGCAGGAAGAAGAAGCCATAAATGTATAGGAAAATCTCAGTTGTTTTTAGTGGAGCCCATAATTAAAATTAAATTGTAGAAAATTACTTTTTACACTCATCTAGTTTCTTCTCACACCTTCATATATAAAGCGCCGGTAGAATTCAAAAATCATGTTTCAAATTTCAAAATCCAAAATGTATTTCAATAAATTTATTTGAGAGTATATAATCTAGAAATGTATTTCGAATAACGTAATCCAAAATACATTTTTAGATTATATAATAATTAAAATATATTTCTAACTTTTTAAGTTGTATAATTTGAAAATTATAATTTATATATTATAGAATACATTTTTTGATTTTTAAATTATATATATCAGGTTAAATAATTTGAAATAGATGTTTAGATTATATAATGTAAATGATTATGTAATTTAAAATATATTAATAGATTATTTAATTGAAATATATTTATGAAATTTAGAAATGTAAATCTAAAATGTTTGTAATCCATATATAAATTTGATATTTTCCTTATCTAATGGAGGTGTAGAAAGAAAAGATGGAGGTAGGAAAATGTTATATTAGTAGTAGCAGCCGAGGTGGGCCATATTTTGATTGGTCGTTTTGCTTAGGTGCCAATGCGTTTTGGCGTGTGATTGCGCTGTGATCCGATCAGAACAGAGGAAGGAAAGAAGGAAGGTAACAATGGCGAGTAGGTACTGGGCAGTGTCTCTTCCCGTCCACAACTCCGCATCTCAACTGTGGAACCAAGTTCAGGAACGAATCTCAAAACATTCCTTCGACACTCCTCTCTACAGAGTAATACACAGACTCTCTCTCTCATCCTCTCGCGATTTTTTATCATCTTATATTCTCTCTCGCAGTTCAATATCCCTAACCTCCGCGTCGGAACCCTAGATTCTCTCCTCTCTCTCAGCGATGACCTCGCCAAGGTAACTCAACAATCTGCCGAACCTCTATTTTTCCTCTGATCTCGCGTCTCGATGTGCTCAACTGCTTCCTCTGTTAATTTTAGTCGAACAATTTCGTGGAAGGAGTGACGCAGAAGATCAGGCGCCAGATTGAGGAGCTCGAGAGAGTTTCCGGCGTGGACGGCGGCGGTCTCACCGTCGACGGCGTTCCCGTGGATTCCTACTTGACCAGGTTCGCTTCCCTTTTCGTGCACACTTGCTATCAATCTCTTATTTGTGATTGTTCCTGTTGTTCGAGTCGCATTTGTTTATTTTTTTTTGTTTTTTTATTGGTCCAGGTTTGTTTGGGATGAGGCCAAGTACCCCACCATGTCGCCTTTGAAGGAGATTGTGGATGGTATTCACAGTCAAGTGGCTAAGATTGAGGATGATCTCAAGGTTTGTTAGATTTATGCCATTTTTGGAAGCAGTTATGCAGACCTTATTTTGACTTTTATAGTATAAGCACTTGTATATATTTGCTAGAGCAAATGAAAATAGCTTATGATGTTACAGGATAGCTTATGAAAACATCTTATAGCCTATATATAAAGCAGTTTAACCTCTTTTCTCCTTCAATTATAATACGACCTTTGGAGATGGGTTGTTGTTGCACTAGGTGGCATTATTTTGTTATTGGTGGCCTCTGTAGCGCTGAATCATTCCATGTTTATAGTGACAGCGAGTAGTGAGTTATAATAACTGTTTTGCTTACCTTATGGATAACTTGGGGTTTTGGAGTTTGGTTGGTATGTGTTGTGGTTGCTGTGCATGTATATGGTAGTTAATAGCATGTCTTCGGAAAGCTTGTTATTAGGTGAGATGAGGTTTGTTTTTCACTTAGTGTAGACTTGTTTTTCCTATTTAAATTTGGGCTTAGGGAGAGGAGAGGAGGGATTCTATGTACTTAAATTAAGAATTGGTGTTGAGGTAGAACAAACTTGACTACTCTAAATTGAAAGGTGTTTGTTATAATTATATAAATAAGGTGCAAATTCTTTATATTCAGGATCTAGATTATGTATGTATTATTAGGAACATATTTATTTTCGTATCATATTTATTAGAGGATATCAAATCTTCTCTATTTATTGTATTGATTCTATTTTATCAATATAAATAAAACATTCGTGTTGTCTTTGAAACACACGGTTTTATGTCAATGTCTTTCTCTTTCCTATAGTTTAAATATCTATTGCTTTTTCAAAATCATATTGGCCCAATAGACCCATTATCTCTTGAGGATTTTTTTTGGGTGAACCTTTCTCATGTTTGTGTGCATTATTTCGATACCATCGCCAACGATTTTTCGAGCGACCTCCACCTATCTACTCGTCATCATGCATGTCATCTCTCTCTCTCTCTCTCTCTCTCTCTCTTAGCTTTGCAACTGCCACCAAAGCTTGCGGCGATGCCTAATGGTTGATCAATCTATGCCTAAGTCACCTTCTTTGTGACCCTATCCATTGGATCTCCAAAATGGAGAATACTTTGGATACAGTGATTAATCCTAACGATGTTATCTCAACGGACTTGAGGTTGGAATTGACACTATTGACACTGTTTGTGGGGAAAGAGAAGTTGTTCCATAGACGAATCCTCATTCCCTTAGCCCTCGATTGGGATCTTGTTCCGGTACGCCCAATTGTCCCTTGTCGCTTAGGAGTCGTGGTCAATGATAATTTAAATAAACCTTCCTCCCTTAACACTCCAAGGCGCCTTTCAGGGACAAAACCGTGATGGAGCTCCAAGTTCTATACTAGACAATATTTCGAATACGGTGATGAACCTAACGATGTTATCCAACGAACTTGAGATTGGAACATTGACACTATCTGTACGGATGGAAAAGTCGTTCCAAAGACGAATTCACGTTCTCTTAGCCCTTGATGGGAGGCTTGTTTTGGTACACACAATAGTTCCACATTGCTTACGAGTCGAGGTCAAAGGCAATTGAAATACACCTTATCTTAACCCTTTGAGTTGAGACAACTTTTAAGGACAAAACTGTGGTGGAGCTCCGAGCTTCAAAACAGACAATATCTTGGATACGGTGATTGACCTTACAGATGTTATTTCAATGGATTTGAGATTAGAACAATTCACAAGGTATACATTATGTTGACACATTTTCTGAACTATGTTAACCTTAGTTATCATCAATTTTCCACTGCACATCATACTTGTTTGTCCTTATTATCTTCTGTTCTTATTCTTACGTCTCCTTTTGGAGCTTTATCTCACCTATAGTGGTAACAAAGCATGATTGATGAGATGCATGCCCTTCATAGTAATGGTACTTTTGAGTTGGTTTCTATTATGGATAACAAATCAATTGTTTGGTATTGGTTGTTATACACAAATCTATGGACAAGATTATATTGACACTTTCTCTCTTGTTGCCAAAATGACATATGTCTATCTTCTCTTCTCAATTATAGTTATTCTTCATTGTTCTCTACTAACTTGAGAACAAGATTGAGTTTATTCATGGTGGTCTTGATGAGGAAGTCTATTTGGAGCAACCTTCTGGATTTGTTGCTAAGGGGAAGTTGTTTTATATGATGTCATCTTTGTAGGTCCTTGTATGGTCTCAATCAATCACTCTGTGCATGGTTTGGGTGGTTTCGAATCGTCACTCATTTGTTTGGAATAATACAAATTGATGCTGATCATTCTTTATTTTTTCGTAATTTTCCCTAGGATGCATTTACCTCCTTAAAGCTTTTTCTTTCTTAGCCTTCTCAACTACAAGCCTTGTGCTTTTGAATGCCATTCTAGGATAAAAACCACATTTTCCTTTGGCATGTTATACTGTAAACGAGACGATTACTTTCAACAACAACTTCAGCGTCTATGTCCAAGGGTGATCTCATAAGCTCATAATGACCAACAACTCCTCTTGGAATCTTCATCACCTTCTACTAGATGGCAAATTCTAGCTTCTTGTAGGAAAAGTGGTTGTTTGAGTCATTTGTTAAGAACATTTTAGCTGGCCTCAGAAAGGTTAGACAATCTAAGAAAATCGTTCACTTTGTACATAAGGAACCTCATTATTGTATGTGTAGGACGATGATGCAAATTGTGAGTCCCTATGCAACTTTTCCCTCCAAGCAACAACGACATCTTCTTCTAATAGGGTCCTTGAGAATCTATCACAAGTATGGATCTGAGTCACAAGTACGACATCTTCTTACTCAACAATTCCAGACAAAAGATCTTGGACACTTGTGGTACAAAAGCTGCATAGTCCAAGGATGCCTTGGTCATATCTCAGAGATAATATGCTCTAAATATTCTAGAAGAAATAGGGATGTTAAATGCTAAACCTATGGACACATCAATGGATTTGAGTGTAAAACTTGTACCAGATCAAGGAGAATCATGTTCTAACCCTTGGAGATGTAGGCAATTTGTTGGTATACTCTACATTGCATTTGTAGTTGGTGTATTAAGTCAATTTTTAAACTCATTATTATCAAGATCATTGGCATATGAATCCTAAAGTATATTAAGAATTCTCCTACAGAAGGCCTTATTTATGAAGAATAAGGAAATATTCAAACTATTGGGTAGTATGATGTAGATTAGGTAGGGTCACCAAGCGATAGGTGCTTCGCTTCAGGATATTATGTACTTGTTGGATGTAACCTAATATCGTGAAAGTAAGAAACAAAATGTTATGACAAGATCAAGTGCAGAAGCTAAATACAAGGAAATAATGTTAGTCATCTGTGAGCTCATTGGTTAAAATTACTTCTCAAAGCTTAAATTTGAAGAAAATTCCGAAATGCACCTTATATGTGACAACTAGGCTACATCATTACACATTGACTCTTATGAGAGGGCCAAACATACTAAGGTAAATTATCATTTCATAAGAGGAAAGTTGGAGTCTAGAGACATCACCATTAGTTTTGTTAACTCAAGTGAACAATTGACTAGCGTATTCACCAAATTACTGAGAGACCAATGATCGATCATATTTGTAGCAGGTTGACATAAGAGTTATTTGCTCCAGTTTGGGGAGGAATGTTATAATTATAGAAATAAGGTGTAAATCCTTCGTAATTAGGAATATCTAGATTATATATGTATTATTATAAACATTTTTATTTATTGGCATATCATATCTTTATTACTAAAAGAATTAAATCTTCTCTATTTATTGTATTGATTCCATTTTCTCAATATAAATAAAGTACCTGTGTTGTCTCAGAAACATATGGTTTCAGCTCAATGTCCCTTATAGTTTTTAACAGTGTTCACTTGAGAAGGAAAAGTGATGGATCTCAACCATTTATATATCAATATTTAGATTCCTCACTTTTCCTCCCAACATGAACCCCTTATTTTAGATGGTCAAATCCATGAGGAACATGCAATTTAATCAACTGTGTTTTTTTGTTTAACTCAATATGTTGTGTGCTTTAGTTTCCTAGACTTTAATTAAAAGTTAAAACTTGACATCTGATTGGGCAACCTTTTCTATGGTGCTGCTATCAAACTGTCAACTGTGGTGAGTTTCTTAATCGTTAACTCAATAGGTTGGTTTGTAGTCATGCAAGGAAAAGGAATAAGATTTAACCTGTCAATCACACACTTGTGATGATGGTTCTTCATAATATAAATGACTAAGGATTCACCTTTCTCTCTCTGTTTTAGCTTGCAGAGTAACAGATAGATAATAGTTGTTACGTCTATCATGTTCCTTGTTGACCTCTATAAGAGTTACAGACCCTTTATACTTTATATGACTAGTAGTTTGAGGACTGTTGGTGTTGAGGGAATAAAACAGAGCAAGATATTTGTGAACAAAAAATATATATTTTATTTCACTGCTACTTTTCGAATAAAAATACAATCTCTCTAAATAGTCTTACAACAGACTTCTCAAATTCTACCTTCTCTATCATAAAACCTATACTATAATTTATATTTAAATCATAGTATAAATGACATTCAAAACTAGAATTAAAGATAATAATTATTGGCTATTCAAATGCTAAAATAAAACTGATGACGGCTGACGGCTTTGAGTTTAATGCTAACAAGGACCTTAGTTGTCCAATATCATATAGTAGGCTCATCGCTAAATTATTGCATAAGATAAGGAGGAGACACTTTCTTGTGTCCAATTCTCAAATATCGTTGGTCACTTTATGTTGTGGATTTTACTGATACCGTCCTGGTCATCATTTGTGACATTAATTACAGCTTGGTATCTCACTTATAAATAGCTTCATTTCAGATCCTTAAGTTACATGCCAATTTATTGTTATCCGCATCCCACCTTGGCTATTAATTACAAAAGACCCCACTATAGTTGTTTCTGTCGCCCCCAGTTGTTAATTTTGTTCTTATCTGAATAATAGTATATTAAAGAACAAAATCCCTGCTTATTTTGCATGTTGCAGATTTTATTTTATTTGGCCCCTGAAACTTTGTCTTTCATTCCAGGTTCGTGTTTCTGAGTATAACAATATTCGTAGTCAGCTTAATGCTATCAACCGAAAGCAAACTGGAAGGTGTGTGGATTTTGTTACGACTGATAATATTTTCGAATACAGTACTGTCTTTGGTGCTTAATATAAGACACTTTAAATTAAAGCACACAAATAAAAATAATAATTTAGTTGACTTTTTTGATTTCTTAAAAAAATGTTATAAATGCACCACATTTACCCTTGTTTTTAGTGACTTTTAAAGTCCTCTTCTCACTGTTTATTAATAAAATTACGCACACTAATGATAAAATGTCTTTTATTAAGGATTGGAGGGAGTGTGTTCTATTTCTTTGCTGACCTACTTGATTGTTTCAGCTTGGCAGTCCGTGATCTTTCCAACTTGGTAAAACCTGAGGACATTATAACTTCAGAAAATTTAAATACCCTCCTTGCAATTGTTTCCAAGTATTCACAGAAGGATTGGCTTTCAAGCTACGAAACATTGACAGATTATGTGGTAAGCAGTACCATATTCTCTCAAATTTGAATTTCTTTTGCTATTTCCCTTGAATTATTGTTAACAGATCTTAGTTGCAAAATCCCTGTATTAATCTAAATATGCCAATTAAGTTTTTGACACTGTTAATAAGTTTGAGCTTGTTGTTTTTCCTTGCACAATTTCTTATTCTGATTCTGTTTAGAATAAATATTTTAGGTCCCCAGGTCTTCTAAGAAGTTGTACGAGGACAACGAATATGCTCTTTATACTGTAACACTCTTCAGTCGAGTTGTAGAAAATTATAGAACTAGTGCACGGGAAAAAGGGTTCCAAGTAAGTATTTTTATTAATATACATATTCTGTCTTAAATTTGTTAAAATTGGTAATATCTGTGTTCTCTCTTGGATTTTATTAGTCCTGCCACTTTTTAATGGAAATTTGTTGTATGTATGAAAGAATGCATGATACCTAATGCCAATGTTAGTATCAATTCATGAGTTGATGGAAGTTGCTTAATTTAACTTTATGTCATTGTATTTAGATTCGTGACTTTGAATACAGTCAAGAAACACATGAGAACCGAAAACAAGAGTTAGATAAATTGGTACAAGATCAGGAAAGATTGAGGGCTTCTCTGTTGCAATGGTGCTTTACCAGTTATGGAGAGGTATTAATTTTTTACGTCATTTAATTTGTAGAAACACCTTAGAATATTGTACGACAGGATTTACAGGTAGTGTGGTACAAAACAAAGGAGATTATAGAAACATGCCTAGTTAAAGTACTATTTTCAAGGTGGATTTCTTATACCTTGATGTCTGTTTATGTATTAGCCTATCTGGGACTGGCATTTGCAGTATGGTCCTAAGTTTCTCTCCTAATTTAGTAGCAGTTATTGACCTTAATTTTTGACTTGTTTTACCTTTTTTTACTCAACAATTATTCTTTCCTTGTTATTCTAAACATGGTTCTTTCTCACTGCTTTTTACCATATATTTTCCCAAAGGTTTTCAGTTCCTGGATGCACTTTTGTGCTGTGCGTTTATTTGCTGAGAGCATTCTGAGATATGGTCTGCCACCATCTTTCTTGGTAATATATACTCTATTGAAATCAAAGTTCCATTTAATCACCCCTGCTTCCCTATTTTCAAATACTGATCACTGAGCATTGGGTATTCCAGGCATGCGTTCTAGCTCCTTCTGTAAAATCTGAGAAGAAAGTACGCTCTATCCTTGAAGCGTTGAGTGATAGTACAAACAGGCAAGTGGCTTATCAATGACTATGGTGTATTACGCTTTTTAGAATTTATAGCCCTTGGTAAATTTACACACTGCCAGGGCTAATGTACAGAGGTACACAAGATCTGTGTTTTTTTTGGTTTTGCTATGGGTCATCTCAACCCTTGACTAATTTAAACTCATTTGAGACGTTGACATGTTTTACAGCTATATGAAAAAGGAGAGAAACTAAACAAAAAGAACTGTTTGTGTTTTTCTGAAGATATAGTATACTTGTTCAATAGACAAAAATATTGTACTGGTCTGTTTGCAGTTTCCAATGTACAACAGCAGTTTAAAACATAGGAAGTTGTTGATAGTAGATTGTTATTTTAAAAATTGAAGTTCTTGTATTCTTTCTTGAGATTTCTCTAAATAAAAATAAAAGAAAAAAAGTAGATCGAGATTGTAGAAAACCTTATGATTGCTAATTAGATATTTGATCTTTCTATTCCATTCTTAGTGGTGACAAAGTCAATCGTACGTGAGATTCATTTTACACTATTCTTTCGGATCTTACCTTGAAGATTCATTGCTTGTATATGTGCATATTCTGATTATGTCCGCTCATAAACCCAATTTGTGTACTTCTGCTCCTGTACTTTAACGAACTTGCCTTCCTCTACACACTATTTATTTGTTTAATTTAATGCACACTACTTTTTACCTCTTAATTTGTTTGACTACTTAGATGCTGATATTGTATCTTTTAAATTGTGTGTGCAGTGCATACTGGAAGATTGAGGATGAAGTAGGTGCTGGGATGGCTGGCCTTGCAGGTGATTCCGATGCCCACCCTTATGTTTCTTTCACTATCAATCTTGCTTGAACACTCAGCAACCTGCCCTGGCTCATAATTTAAAGTCCGCTAAGGTCTCCTTTGGTCAGCAATAATGCCAATGCAGAAAGGATTTGAAGATATTGTACATTACGATCATATTGCATTCTTTGTTATTTATCTATGATATATATAATCGAAGCAATCAAAGTTTGAAGAGGGTCTAATGAATTTTAAGGGTAGCGTCTGGTGCCAGGATTGACCTTTAGCATTTTGTATTGTTTGGTGTGAGTTTTATTGTATGCGATTATGTGAACTTGGATAGCTAACACTCTTGCTCATCCCTTTAGAGAATAATACAGCCCTTCCGAGTGTAATAATAAACTGTTATTCCTACGCAATAATGTTGTTTGTTATTGTACTTCTCAATTAATCACTATTTAAAGATGTTTTACTTCTCAATTGGTTCGAGCTATTTGATAAATCTTAAGGAATTCTATTACCATGATTTCTTACTTAAAAGAATTTTTTGCTAACTATATGCTTTCTAAAGATCGAATCTGCACTCAATTTCTTCCTAAAATCCTTTTTTTATGTCCAAAAAGGGGGAGAAACTAAATTAATAGGCAACGTTTAATCGTTTACTATTGATGTTTGAATTGATTAGGTCATAAAAAAAATGGGAAGATTGTTGAGACATTTGACACTTTCGATGATTTGCCTAGATGGTTTGTTAAGGTCATATGGTCTGTTGAACCATTAGACAATCTAATTATTAGAATATTATATGTGAAGTGTATATTTTTATGTTTTGATGATAACAAAAATTAACACAAAAAAAAGCTAAATCTAGTTCAAATAACATGCATTACATTTGTTAAGACTTTAGACGATTTAAGATCTTATAAATGGTTTGTTAAGACACTAGACGGTCTCATCACCAGAAAGTTATATTAGTGTAAAAAGAAAAAATGATCAAATTCAAGAAAGGGGTGAATTGAACCTGAAAACCTTTTAGAACTTTTTTATTTAGTTCAAAATGCTTTGTGAATCAACATATAAAAATATTCTAGTATGTCTTTTAACATGTTGATTACCTGAACTAATAATAATAACATAAAATAAACTAGAATTACAAAAATTAAAGAGATCAAGAGAACAAGACAAACCAGTTTATACTAGTTTAGTACAGTCAATGTTAAGTACAGTCAATGAACCATACCAGTTAAGCTCACACTAAACATAGCAAAATTAAATTACAAGTATATCAAGAATTTACTTCTTATAACCTATAAGAATAGATTCAACAAGACTCTGTATAATTCTATTACATATTTTAAAAGTTGAATACCTTATTCAAAAATACAACTTGTAATCTACCAAACACAGTATAAAGGAAAGATTTTACCTAATTCTTTTGATTAGAGTTAAATCGAGCAAAATCGGGTTTACAATTCCTTGAACATTCAATATGATCTCCAAGACTTGCAAACAATGTTCCAAGACACAATTTTAATCTTGAAAATATTCCTCTCTCAAAAGTAATATGTATCTTTCAAAAAATTTCTTGAAAAAATATTTTTAAAACATCTAAGAACTGAGAGTTATATAAAGTGTATCTGTAGTAACCCTTTAAGCATCTACAATTTTGTTCATGCCAAACGGTCTGATGAGCGTGTTGATCAAATAACAGGTTTTGATTATAACAATGAAAAAAAAAATCTTTTTAAAACATATATCTACTAAATACATGTTGAATCAAAGGGATATTATCCAAAAAAGAAATATTTCAATATGCATATTTGGTGGAGAGACTTTGTTTGACCCTATTTTATTTATATCTCTAGAATTTATCTTTTCTTAAACATATTTGTTCAAATTAAGTCTTGCAAATATCTTTTTAATATATGGTGAACCTATCTAAATATTTTCTAAACAAAAACAATTTGAAAATTTGAAAATCTCAAGTATTCTATTTTATGTATCACATATTATCTGGAACAAAAAGATTTTTTTATTATGTTTTGATTTGTTTTTACTAATCCATATTGTAAATGTTTTTGAATTAGTTTCTTAAACATATTCAAAGCAAAACAAATTGAAAAACTGCAAATCCAAGCTTTCTATTTTAAATGACTAGCATGCAAAAGATGAAGATATGAAAATACTATTGAAACTTGACCAATTCAAGTATCAAAGAAAAAATTTGAAAAGCTATATAACAAGATTGAAGGTGAAGAATGAAAGTAGTCAAGTTATTCATGTGATCTTGTTGAGAATACAAAAGTTATTAGAGTGTTTACTCTTATGGGTTGTGTGCAAAACATTGGAATTCTTCATTTTTTGAATTTATACCCGTGTGAGCTTTCTTTATACTCTCTTTGAGAATATTTCTTGTTTCTTTTGCTATTTCTTAATCTCAGGGGGAGTCTAAGAAGGTGTAACCTAGAGAGCTGCGAATACTTGTTATAACCTAGACAGGTGAGAATACTTGTTATAACATAGAGGGGTGAGAATACTTATTATAACCAAAGTGTGTTGGTTAGTGGAAGCTCTTAAGTAATTGTTTAAGGGGATTAGATGTAGCCCATATTTGGGTGAACAAGGATAAATTCTTGTGTGATAATCTCGTGTTACTTTTGATGTTGCTCATTCTTTGTTATTTATTCCATTCTTCTAGTTAGACGATTTGTTAGATAATTAGTTAGATGGATTGCCTAGAGGATTATGTTGCATGATCTGATTTGTTCTTAGATAGTCTATTAGACAATCTACTTTTATTCATTGCAAAAAGAGTCTAAGGTTTCATTCAACGTCCCCCTTTTAGATCCTATTACACCTACCATGCCAACGTCTTTTCAGAATATGCTTGACTTTTGGATGATATATTTTGTTGTATCACTCAAATTATTGTAAAAAATGACACTCTTTTCTCTATTACTCCTTTTCTTTTTCTAACAAGACCATTTTAATCAATTAAACTCAAGTTAGATGCATTGTGTCAAAACATCATTGGGATGTGTTATTGAGCATTTTTTCGTAAATTTTAAACATCGTGAATTTTGCAGTGTATTTATGTTGAACTCGTGTATAATACGTCAAAGGATAAATGTGTCTTGCATCTTTTAGATCTTTAACTAGATCGAGTCTTATTGTTGCTTCATCTTGCATCTCATAAGTTTTCATCTCATAAAGATGTACATCTAGTAATTTGAGCGTATTGAGTCTTAGATGTAAGAACTACATATGAGCCTTTGTGGTGTCTTGTTTGGAGCCTTTGTCTAAACTAGGCCTCTTGCACTTTGTCTAGAATTCAAAGTCTTATTCTAAAATTTATAACCATGCATCTTATGTTATAATGATATTGTGTCTAATAATTGTTTCCATACTCAAGCAAGTTGTTAGATATACCAAATCATGCTATTATTTATTTTCATAAAAAAAAGTATTGTTGTCTTGGACTGCAACTTCTTTGTTCTAAATTAATACCAGCAGTCAATGTTCAACAAGTCCAAGTAATGCATGAACTTCCTCCTTGTAATGAGCTTTTCAAAGACATCCATTGAATTCTCTTTCTTGTTGACTTTTTTCACTACAATCCTTTCTTTAGTATGATATTAACCTTGATATGCTTTGTTCTACCATTTTGCACATTATCATTGGACAAATAAATTGCACTCATATTGTCACAAAAAATGATTGACATCCCTTGAGAAAATCCCAAACTTCTCATCAGACCCTTCAACCATATCTCATCCTTAGCCGCCTTAATTAATGTCATATACTCCACTCTAGTGGTTGAAGGGATACTATTGGTTGGAGAGTAGTTTTCCAACTAACCAATAACTCGTCCATTGTGAACGTGTATCCTGTTATGGACCATCTAAAATTCTAGTCCACAACAAAGTCATGAATCACCACTGAAGGTAATTTTAATATATTTGGTTTCCTTTAGATATCTTAGGGAATGTCTCATAGCCTTCTAATGTTCTTTCATAGGATTGCTCACATATTGCTCACATTTTATAAATTAGAATCCCCCCAGAAAGGGACTTAAAGACGCGTATAGAACTAAAAAACAAAGTTTCCATTCTCATCATCTGATAGGAAAAATATGAAGTTGATAAGCAAGATTTGCGCTAATCAATAGTTAAGCAATATAATGATGATCCAAACAAAGATCCCAGTCCAGAGAGGTTTAAAGATCAACACTCAGAATTCATATATATAGAGAAACTAATTGAAAAGCGTATACATATTAAAGTTGCACCGATTCTATCAAAGCCAACATTTTCATATTGAGTGTCTAGCAAATATAAGATGATGAATAAAACTGAAAAGAAAATATCCAAGGGCACAATTTATTCAGACCTCAACGTTCACAACAAATATAGCTAAAGAAACATTTTAAAATGATTCATATGATTCAAGGAAGCGTAGATTACTTCAAAGCAGAAGATTCTATATTCATTGTCTAACACAATGAAGAATAAGAACAACGTTCAGATTGAGCTAATACTTGAAGTTATGAATATTAAAGTGTCAACTATATTAGAGGAAAATAAAGTATTATTTTGAAAAGCCTTATATGCAAAGATTAATCAGACAATAGTTTCCTTATCAAGGGTCTAACGGCTACATAAAGATTGAAGAACCCTAAAGCTGCAATGTTCACAATTCAGAAGTCTATATAAAGACCTCAAGGGTAAACAACACAATAATGGAGTACATACAAGTGGTATATGATATATTCAATTGTAGATAAAACCTTTTTCAGTTGTGTTTAGATTTGTGCATACACTTTCACATCTGCTAGTGATGAGTGAACTTGTGAGAATTGGATTTTGAGCATAACCATTGTAAATTCTTTACATTGTGAAGCATATCCTTAGAGATTTCATTGTTCTCTTTAAACAAGATTTTTTCTCATTGTAAAGAGGTCTTGATCTCAAAGAAAAATTAAGATTAGTTGCATGGAAAGGTATAGAATACTTGGTGAATCTGTCGAGGTTAGAATACTTGGTGAACCTCAAAGGTTGAGAATACTTGGTGAACCTGCAGAGGTTGAGAATACTTGGTGAACCTGCAGAGGTTGAGAATATTGAGTGAATCTAAAGAGGTTGGAAATACTTGGTGACCTGAAGAGGTGTAAGAATACTTGTGTATCAGAGCTAACCTTAGGGGTTAGTTATTTACTAAACTTAAGGCATGATCCTGGTAAACTCAATGGATTTCGAGACAAGAATCATGAATAGGCCACATTTGTTCAAAGGAGAGAAATATGATATGCAGAAAGTGAAAATGATTGATTTCTTGAAATGCATGGATGAAGATTTGTTGGTTATTATTTAAGAAGACATTCCTTCTCTGCTTAACTCTTATGGAGAACTGCTGCCAAGAGAATTTTGGAACGAACATCAAAAGAATAAATATCAACTCAAAGCCAAAGTTAGGCATGTGCTTTTTCTGAAAATGAATACTCTGTAGTTATTTCCTTAACGAGTACCAAGGAAATGTGGGAGACTATTGCTCTATCTCACAAAGAATCAAGAGAAGATCAATAGTATGTAGTTATTGCCATAATGGGTACCAAGGAAATGTGGGAGACTATTGTTCTATCTGACAAAGAATCAAGAGAAGATCTCAACTCGTCTGATTCCAAGATTGACGAAAAAAATCACATATGCCTCATGTCAAATGCCACAGACACCTTGGCATCAGAAGAATCTGAGGAGGAGATACATGTTAGTGCTACAGAAAGACACCTTGGAAAATTCCATCATTAATGACTCCAATATAGAGGTAAATCTCATGGTCTTATGATCTCTTAGAATGGCTTATCAAGAAGCCATTTTTATTAATACTCAGTTAGCTTCCAAATATAAAATTCTAAGAAATAAATTTATAAATGCTTGTAAGGAAATTAATTATAGGAAAAAAGAAAACCTGAGTAATTCTTATGGAAATGCAGAACTTATTAAAAGTAATCTTAAAGTAAGGAAAATATGAAGGTACAACTGGCCCTAGAAGGGGGATTGAATATATCTTGAACTTATTCTAGTACTTGCAAAAATTAACGAGGCAAAGCAATATATAAAAGATGAAGGATAGAGAGAAAAGTACACACGAAATTTATACTAGTTCACCCACAACTTTGGCTATGACAGTCCCCTTAAGCAATTTGCTTAAGAGCCTTTATCAACTCAAGTATTCTTCACCTCTCTAGGTAATAAGTATTGTCAACCTCTCCATGTAACAAGTATTGTCCACATTTCCAAGTGACAAGTATTATCCACCTCTCCAGGTAACAAGTATTATCCACCTCTCTAGGTAATAAGTATTGAACACCTCTCCAGGAAAACAGTATTAATCTCTCCCAGAGTCAAAACCTCTCAATAAGTGAGAAAACAATATCAATCAGAGAGCAAACAATGAAAGTTAACAGGGTTATCTTCACATAGTGAAGAATTTACAATACAAGGCACACTCCCCAAATAATAAGTGTTTTGGACCGAAGATAAGAAATATTCTCTTAGAAATACTATACACACTAAGAATATGAATTCTATATAATCTCGTTTTACTTGAATGAGTTTTTTTGTGCATGTCTTCTTCACCTTCAAGGTCGTTATATAGTTTTCTTGTTGTGACCGTTGAGTCTTCATTCTTCTTCTTTGTTCACATAGTTATTAGACGTTGGATATAGAAATTCTTATTCTTATTAATCCTTCTGCATCTTCAACATTAAATGTAATTTGATTTTTTTTCTCTTTTTGTCATAATGTGAATGTTGATTCACTAATTTTGGGTATCCTTCATTCTCGTGCACTTGTTCATCATCTTCTCCACGTCAGACACTAAATATGGAAACTTTTGCTTTGATTATATTATGTGCATCTTTCTGAGCATATGAAACCATTTGAATTGTTTCCTTTATGATTTTTTACGTGAACGTTAATCCTTTAATGCATGTAACTGGTTCTTTAATCATATCTTTGTCACATTTCTTTACTGTAAATACCTTGGACAAACGCTTGATATGGAAATATTTTCCTTGTGGATATTTGTGTCTTTTTCATTTATAATTTTTTCAATGCTCTTTGAAATTATTTCTAACTTTGTTGTGGATTCAAATGTTGAATGTAATCTTGGATTTAATTTGAGCCTCACTATTCATTTGAGCTTTGTTGCATTTGATGTTGATTATGGAAAGTTTTGGTTTGTGTCTTTAATTCTTTCTCTTTGTTATTTACAGTAGTTTTGAATGTTTTCAATTTCTTTCCATGAAGCTCCATTATGCCCATTAGACATTCAATAAGAAAACTTGAGCATGTTCTCCTTTGCATCTTGGTTGTTTCTAAAATCACATTTAGATACCTTTTCAGTGATATTAATCTTTTCAATATATCAGAGAAAATATATTACTGAAACAATAATCTCTTAATATCTTATAATAACATATGAATTATCAATACCTTCCATTTTCAAAACACATAATATCAGTATATTCAAGTTTATACAAAAAAAAAACTCTTTTTCAATATAATCACAATTTCTCTTAAATATATTTCACTTATTGAACAATTTAGTCACATGATATATATTCATTGAAGTTCATTTGAAAACATTTGTAAATCTTAATTAAAACACTGAATTTTGATCAAGGATGATTTGTATAATTTAACTTAATAAAATATCTTTCATTTATCATTCAAAACATATTAATTTGCTCAAGAATATTTTCAGATATTGAACAATTTAGTCACATGATATATATTTATTGAAGTTCATTTAAAAACATTTGTAAATCTTAATTAAAACACTGAATTTTGATCAAGGATGATTTGTATAATTTAACTTAATTAAAACAAGTTCATAAAACATTTGATAAACATTTAAACACATAAAGTGAAAGGATTAAGTTTGAAAACTTCCTTAACACTTGATCATCCAGCATGTGATCATCGTCTAATACATTCATTTGATTATCATCTCATTTGTGTAACGTTCATGTTTCGTCCAACGCATGTCTTGAAAGAATTGTCTTCCACTTTTGTTACATGTTCTTGCTTGATAGCGGAGTCCATTAAGTTCACTTTTGTAGAAACCGTCTAATGAGACTTTTGATATATTTGTGTCATCATTTGTTGCTTTTATGATATTTTTCACTGTAACTTATGATTATGAATTTTTGTTTTCATCAAAACATGCTTGAAATGTTTTTCAATATGAGATCAAAATCTGGAAATTCAATATACTGATTTAGAAAAGATTAACGAAGAATTAATTATGTTTGAAAAAAATATTTTTTCTCATAATCAACCTCTTGATTGTGTAATTGAGGAAGATATTGTTTCTTAAGAACTTACTGGTATATACGTTTTGATAAAATATTCAAGGGATTTTCTGAAAACAAAATTTGGATATAAAAACTAAAATTACAACATTTAAAATGATTTTGTTGCTTCTTTTAAGTGTGTACAAATGAACTCTTTAATGGTGTCCAAAAAGGAGAATCTTGGAGATATACTAATAGAAAAGGACCCAACCAAATATGGGTATCAAGAGACCAAATCTTTCCTTTTGAAGATATTAAAACCCCAGCAAGATAATTCCTAGAAAATGATAAATGGATGCTTGAAACTCACTACAACAATAAAGTATATGTTCCATGGAGAAGAAAAAAAAAAGAATAAACAAAACATAATGTAATATAAATTAAATAGAAAATTGGAGATGATATCTGATACATAAGAATTATATTTTATATATAATTATTTAAACACATAAAACTGTACAAAATTATACACATGATTTGTTAAACTCTGATCTACCAAAAGGCATAACAAACAGTAATGGATAACATTGAACTAACTTCCAAAAGATTGGCATAGTTTTGCAATATAATTTCTTTGACATGTAATTTTATTTTGAGGCCATAACAATAATGTTGTTCCTGACACAATGAATTAGTCAAGTACTAAATTTGGACTTTTAGACTTGTCTCTTACTAAGAATTTAAACCTTTAGTTATTATGTTGAGAAAAACTAAAATTTTAATTTGTATATCTATTCAAATTCATAGTAACCACATGATTGTGAAATGGAGCAAATAGTTCTACCCTAAAACATGGTTGAAATACACGGGAACATTTTCTTATTGTTTGGAATGTGTTGATGTACTCTTACCTAAATAAATGAATACATTAACTAATTTCATTTTAGAGACTTAAACAGCATTATTTACTAAACAAAACATTAGAATATCTTGTCGTTGAACCTAGGTTAGTATAAATAGACAATGTTAATGTATGCATTGTTAATTAATTGCACATTTATTATCGCATCTATTCTCAAACTGAGTTAAACATAAGACAAGAAAATGGAAAAGAAAAAAATCAAATTAGAAATTTCACAAGTCTTGCGGAGGTCTTCTTAACATTGTGCAATAACACTTATATTATTTGTTATTCTAATATAATTTATCAATGAATTGTAATTAAATATTTTTGTTATAGGAAAAAAATAAAATTATAAAATATTTAGATTGGAAAAATAAATAACAAAAATTTAGGCGATCGTTTGAAGTCTTTAAAATTAAAATTTATTTTTAAATTGTTGCAATAAAATTTAACAAACCCTTAAAAGTATTATGTTAAGCTGAGTTTCTCAATAAAATTTATCGAGGAAAGTGAAAAAAATTGTTTAGAATTTTGTTATTCTTTAAATAAATGAGCAAATAGTGAAACACGTCTAAAATTTAAACATGGCAAGCTATCTTAGTAGTAGACATTTACCCCGTGGATTGTTGTGCTCAATCTTCATATATTTGTAATCATGCTCTGCAACTACACGAAAATGAAAATGGTGGCATTCAGTTCAAAATCATCAAGACCCATAGCAACAACAACAAATACATATATGAAAGTATCGTTTCCAAATTTTTAAAATAAAAAATACATTTTGCCATAAATTGTATGTTACTCTTTTTTTTTAATAAAACTAGTTTATAAAAAGAAAAATAAAAAACGTCTGTACGAAGAAAATTTAAAAAAAAAACAAACGAGAAGAAAACTACCGAGTACATAAACAAAGATAACTGTAAAAAGTAGGAAAAGTAATAACAGAAATCCGACAAAATTTAAAAATTATTTATTTAGTGTTCTTCTACCACGAAACACCCCCGACGTATTTCTTTTGTTCAACCACCTTACCTTCCCAACAAGACTTTGACCAAAATACTAGGGTTGACAAGCTTAGAAGTTATGTGTATTCACATCAATCTAGCATTTGCCCACAGAAGCAGAAATAAATAGAAAACAGTTAATGGTGATTGCAAGAGTTAATGGTGTGGAATGGAATTAATATAAAACGTAATTTGACAATATTTCCAGGCAAAAAAATAACTCAATCTAGGCATTGCATAGAGTCTGTGCTTATTGCACTGACAAGAAAACAATTGTGTATTCCCGGTTGGCAATGGCATGTGGCGAACCCAACATGCAAAATTATATCATTCCTAGCTACAAAGTTCTCGTAAAACAGGAAGGATGCGAGCAAAACCATCCTCCCAAAAATTTGAAATACTCGTACAATAAAATGGAAATAATGTCTGAACTTGAAAAGAATATTATCCAACCAAGCTTGAGTTCCACCCAAGCAACTTCACTCCTCTGATTATTTATGGTCTATTCACTGGCTTCTAACTTTCGTAAACAAACTATTGAGTCTCGTCAATGGACATTCTACGCCTTTACTAGCTCAGAACCAGGAGCTGGAGCAGCGGCAGGAGCAGGACCACCAGTTGTTGGCCTGGAAGGTGGGGAAATGTTCATTAGCATATCATATAAATAATGAAACATATAACCAAGTGTGGAACCCTATCATATAATAGTAATTGTGTAAACTTACAGCCCAACAAAGACTTTGAAAGCATCATATATTCCCCATTGGGCACCAGTAAGAGTTCCAATCATCACAATACGGAGGGGAAGACCGCGGGTGAAGAGACCCCAGACACCAAACTTCTTCACCGCCTGCATTACATGGTATATGACATTAAAGAAACTTGACATAAACAGATGAACAGATATAATGAGAAACAATTACACTACACAGGCACCAAATTCAGACACTCACATCACCAACTGTTGCTCCTTTAGCATTGTTCAGAAAAGAGACAAGATTATCAGCAGGATGAGACACGATTGCACAAAGCACACCAGCAATATATCCACCAGCAAAACTGACACCGAGTTGCAGGTTTTTGCTGCACTCATTCTTTGGAGTAGGAATGGCATGCTTATAGATCAGCTCAACTATGGTCTCAAATGAAGCAAACTTCATCATTGTGTCTGCAGGAAAGAACCTTTTTATGTCATACAGGGTATATTATCATGTATCACCTTTTATATACCTCCAAGTTATAAGTTGATGTATATGAAACAAAGCTCAAACAATACAGCACAAACTTATAACTTCAACATCAATATTCACAATGACGAGTTTCTCGGAAAAAAATAATTTGGAAATTTTATAATGAGCACAAACAAGTAAAATATTGAGGTGGCATAGATATGGTTATAAAAACATGAGAACATAGAGGTGGCAAAATGGAAATGCCGAAAACCAATAATGCATTCTCAACATAATAATATAATGTAAATAATCAGAACTTCATAGGCGTATGCATTCGAAATCTACAATAAATGACAATTAATTCCCGCCAAAATAATGAAAACTTACCAGCAACTTCATAATGAAATTGATAAAGCAGAAGAAACAAAAGATCATTGAAAATGTGTACAAAGACAGCAAACAGAAAGAAACAACTTATATCCTAGGTAGGCTTTTGGAACTATTCTATAAAGAATTCTCTAAATTTGAACCAGTGAATTAATCTAAATCTATAGCTACAACTAATATGACAGAATATTAAACCAATGAATTAATCTATAGCCATATTAGTTGTTATTAAACCAATGAATTAATCTATAGCTATATTAGTTGTTCTTATCAATAGTGGCAGTGCTGACAATAGCAAGTGTTAGTAATGTTGATGGTGCAAATTACAGTGCTTGTGGTGCTGAGGAAATGGTGTTGCCACTGGTGGTAGCAGTGGTGATAGTGGGCAATAAAAAGGATGGTTGTAGTAGTTGAGACAGTGGTGCTAGCAACAATAGAAAGAGCTGCAACCACCCAGAATAGGGCATAAATGTTTGAAGTACAAACAAAAGCCACTAGTCCAGCATCTCCAAAAAATACTGACCAATGCACATACAGCCAATTTAGGGGGCACTAAAATCTATGGTGCAAACTAAAAAGCATATAATGGCCAACTTACATGGAATCTGTCGTCCCCACAGAGGCACTATTCCCTTGTACAGCCTGAAATCACAAGACATTCCATACATCACATCTAATCTTAAATCCTATTATATACCAACATAGTATGATTTCAATAGCAAAAATTGTAGGATTTAATAGCTTACCCCAAGGTTCCTTCAGATTTCACAAATTTTGGGAGCCCATCAGCCAAACCCCTAGCAAAACCAGGCTGTGTTTGGACACGGACCTTCACAGCCTCGAAAGGGCAAAGAGCAACATCAGCAATAACCTCCGCAGAAGCGGAACCAGCAAGGTAGATCAAGGTCTTGTACTTGCTCGCATACTCTGGGCCAGCAATATCAGAGTAATACTTCTTAAAGAACTCGTAGAATCCGAATTTGCAAGCACCCTGGGCACTGTAACCAAGCAAGGTAGGCACCCAACCACGGAAAAAGCCCTTGAAGCCCTGCTCCTTGAGCAAAACACCAAACCCAGACGAGATGTTCTTATACTTAGCAGGGTCGATCTGAAATCAACAAGTAAACATGATTTAGGTTCTGTCTCCTCAAAAGTATACAAAGACAATAAACATCAGCAGTTGATGAGAAATCTAACTCTTGATATTCCAACACATCCATAAATTGTTGTTCATGTGCGAGTCCAAGTAACATCAACAATTAAATTTCATTATCAACAACACAGATTACCTACTCTAGAGGACCTGGATCCTTAAAGTCACAGCACAAATCACGACACCAATAACAAATTCAGCACTTCATAATGGACCAAACTTCCATGTCCTCACCTAATGATGCGCCCAACGAAGAATATGATTCTCCCGCGGAATCAAACTCAGCACGTCAACGCAGTAAAACGCTACTACAACTACAAAATCTAAAAAACTTATAGCAGACTCACTAAACTAGAAATACATGAATAGCGCACATCAGAAACTACAAAAAAAAATACGCAATCGAACTAGAAATTACACGAAATACAAGGCCAACGATTGTTCAACTAAAGAAAACAGCAAAACATAACAGATCTAATTAACTAAGACACAAGAATCACGACCTAACATCGGAAAATACTTGAAAGAAAATCACAGATCTAACAATAACGAAGACAAGGAGCAAAACATAACACAATCGAGCGAAAGCAGTGAAACCTAATGACAACAAGTCAGATCGAGATAAACAAATATATACAGAGAGAGAGAGAGAGGAAGAGAGAGACCTGCATATTACACTTGACAAGGTCAAGAGGAGTGACGGTCATGTGAGTGAGGCCACAGCTGAGGATTCCACCAGCAGTACAGGCAGCATAGAAGGCGGGCGAGTAGAGCTCGATCTTGCGTGACTCGCTGGGAGAGGGAATCATAAGGCCGCGCGATCCCGCATCGAGGTTAGCCGGCGGTGGCGAGGGTGCCGCGGCGGAGACAGCGGTGGAGTGGAGCATGCGGTGAAGAGGAAGCGTCTTGGAGGAAGAGGAGTAGAGGAAGGAGGGGATGAGAGAGTTGCGGCCAGAAGAAGAGTCGGAGAAATCCATTAGGTCAGAGAAGAGAAGGGAAGACGCAGACAAAGGGCGTTTTGGAAGGGAAAAGGGTCAGAAGCGTCAAACGAAAGCGAGACAGAAGGAAAAGCCTCTCTCTCTCTCTCTCTCTATTTTCCCAATGCCTTTGCTGCGTTTGGTTCCGAGTTTTTGGCTTCACTTTGCGACTACTTTATATTGTACGTGTCAACTTTGTCGCAGGGAAAATGCCCCCACTAACCTCTCTAAATTACCATCTTGACACTCTGGGAAATGGGAGTTACTAGTCACCCTCTACAAACCAGAAAATATAGGGAATGAAATCTACCCTAATAAGATTCTAAGGCATATTCTAACTTTAATAATTAGATTTATGATTAATTGTTTTATGATACTACACATAATATTGTTTCTCATAAATTCAAGTTTTATATTGATTTAGTTAGTCTTTTAACATTTTTTTAGGTTTTTTTCATAGAAAGATAAATTGAGAGATTATTCAAAACTTAAAGAATATTACTGTAAGAAAACAAATTATTAAAATTTAACTGAAGTATACTTTTAAAATCACTGTTTTTCCTCTTACCTTAAATCGATGAGAGGTATTAAAATAAAGTATTTTTTGCTCTAAAAATAGGTAAAAGTTCATAAAAACCTTTAATTTATTTTTAAATTATTAGCTTTAATTTTAAAGTGATTTTTAAAGACAACGATAAATTAGTCAAATGTAGCTTCAAAAATTAAAATAGGTTAAGACCAAATAATATACCATCTTCAGCGGAAAAAACAAGATAGTATATACAATGATAATCATAATATTTGACTTTCATAACTCATACAAATCATTCAAAATCCCGAAGCTGAACTTCGTGAGATATATTAATTCAAATTTAGAAAATAAATTTAATTTTATATCATAAATAAATAGTTTAATATAAAAAATTTCAAATAATAAAAAGTAGTTATATGACTTCCAATTTTTATGAATACTATTGAATTAGTCTAAATATTTAAAATATGATTCTGTTGTAAATTAACTTTTAAAAGACATTCATTTATTACACTTCTCTTATCATTTTGAAATCGGTTTTTAGTAGCTGAAAAACTTGTATGAACTTTCTTTCTCTTTCTCTTTTTCTTTTCTTTTCTAGTTCGTTAAAAACCAGTAGTAGTGAGTTGGTAAGTGATGAGAATTATGTCATATTTTTTTCTCTCTTCCCCACTCTCTCTCTTATTCCACATAATTTTATAAATATTTTTTATGTTTTAAATAATTAATTTGTAAATATTCTTTTTAAGTTTAAATAATTAATTATTATTTTAATGGATAATTAATAATTCGAATTTAATTGGTAAGTTTTCATAATTTAAATTATAATATTAGCATCTTTCATACATCATTTTGTGAAATTGATTTAAGCTCGTCTTTCATTGCATCAAACCATTTATTAGAATTATCACCATTGGTGGCTTTTGAAAATGAAATTGGATCATTATGAATGCTTAAGTCATTTTCTGACTCTTGTAGATAAATCGCATAATCATTCAAAATAACATATTTCCCTTTTATTTGAGATCTTCTTAATATTATTTATTGTTTTTGTTCTACTATAAGTTCATTATTAATCTCGAGATCATTATTTTGTTGTTGTTCTTCTTCTTCATCGTTGTGTGGTTCAACAACATGAGGAACAACAATTCTTGAAGTGGAGGTACTATTTAAAGGAACTTGTACTCGAACTTTCTTAATCTCTACATTTTGTGAAGCTTCACTCCCACTAGTTTCATAATTCTCAATGAACCGAGCATTTTCAATTTCAATAATTCTTGTACTATGGGTAGAATAGTAAAACGTATACCCTTTTGACTTTACTCGATAGCCAATGAAATATTCACTATTGTTCTTGCATCTAATTTTTTTTCTTGTGGATTATATATTATATTTTTTGCTTGATAACCCCAAACATGTCTCAAACTAGGTTTCCTACTTGTCCACAATTCAAAAGGTGTCTTTTGAACTGCTTTACTAGGACCCATGTTCTACAAATACATGGCAGATTTTAAAGCATACATCCACAATGAACATGTAAAGAGGAATTAATTAACATACTTCTAACTATATCCATTAAGGTTTGAGTACGCCCTTTTGACATACCATTTCGGAAAAATTGGTCTTGCTTTCAATCCACATAGTAAGAATAGTGGCATTTCAAATCCTTTTTCAACTATTACAGAAAATCAACCAATTAAAAAGTCGAAACAACTGGTTGTTTCTTGTTTCTACTGTATGAGAAAGGGTAATTCTGTTAGGTTTTGTAAAATTCGCAAATTTTATGTTCCTAAAGGTATCCTAAAGTGGGTTCCTAAAAATCCTAAGGTTCCTAACAATCAAATTAACCTCTAAGGACCCAAATTTATTAGGGGACTAGATGATGGCAAATTCATGGAGCTCTTCTCGGAATCATGTGCAAAAGGGTGTGGAAGCTATGGAATATGTGCAAGATCCTCCTAAGAGCTATGGTGATCTTGAAGGTGCATGATGTGTATGGAAGTAGGGAGGTTCGGCCAACCCTATGGTAGGTGATGAAAGTGAAGATTAGATCCTAGAAACTAGGAAAAGCAAAGTATGGCACAATGTTGGCAGCATAACTTTACTCTCATTAATCTAGGCCGTAAATCCTAAGCTAATTACACATGAAATGTGAGCAAAATGAAATGCAAATGAGAAGGCACATGGCACATGGCCGGTCATGTGTGCTAAGGTT
>Ga0123342_1002380_pt1 | contig 31249 bp, 16 predicted proteins | sample Turbeawhitnodule_FD_89960 | JGI IMG/M metagenome (GOLD analysis project Ga0123342, IMG submission 89960) | Root nodule microbial communities of legume samples collected from Mexico - Turtle bean Mexico white nodule | ecosystem: Host-associated > Plants > Roots > Nodule | place: Mexico: Nepantla... | reverse complement strand
ATTTTATTTTTATATATATATATATATATATATATATATATATATATATATATATATATATATATATATAACATTTGTAAATTTTTTATCCATGTATTAGCAAGAAAAGATTTAATTGTACAAAGTTAAAAATATCATATAATTGATAAAAAAATTATCACGCAAAAGTTAAAGAGTGAAATGTTTTAATTAGTGGAAGTGAAAATTCTCAACAACTAAAATTTGAGAAAATAAGGAAAACGCATGATATTTTTAGAAACCACTATAAACAAATAACAAAAGTAATACTCTGACACTCTTTTAAAAAAATACACCCATTTTACAATTCACTTTAATAATATAACAACATATTATAATTTTAAATTAAATTAAATATTAAAATATTATTATTTTGAGTTGTTAAATGAATATATTTTTTTATTTGGTGGTTGTGAAAATATCACCATACCCAAGAAATAATTTATTTAATGATGTGATATATTGTTTTTGAATTTATGCTAATAAAGAGCTTTAGGGTTAATTATTAATTAAAAATAAATAAATGTACTGGTATGGATCGAACGGTCAATATCAGACTCGGCTTTTACAGTCGAGTCGACCGAATGATACACGTCTGTGTAGGACAACTGACATCATCGGTTCATTAACGCTCAATCAAGGTCAACAAGGCTAAATCATCATTATGAATTAGGTAATACACCTCTAAGTACGACCCAACTTACTAATTCGGTCCAATAAGGTAAACTCATTAAAATAATATAAATAACACATATTTCAAGAACAATGTACGTCATTAATTACTGTACTCTGACAACCGAGTGTCGAACACCCTTTGCTGACTTGAGCGTCAGAGTGTCTTCTGCAGGTACCCCTTTGGCATTCCTCAGAAGATAGTGATCAAGCAACCAAGACTCGAAGGAGTAGGCTGAAGTGTAGATCAACCGACCAATAGAAGGAAAGAAGACGAAATCGGTCAATAGTTCTCTAGGTCTCATATTCCTAGTAGGAACATTAAGTATATTGAAATAAAATATACACAGATGAAAAGTTAATCTATATTGAGTATATATAACGCAAAAATTAATGGTTCACTGAAAGGTTGTCAACAATAAAATTTAGATTCATATGATATTCTTGCATTAATGTTTATGTTTTTCTATTCTATGACTTGGTTAACATTAAGTTTGTGATATAAAGATTATGATTCATTTGAATAAATATATTTTGAACCCATTTCAATTATTAGAAAATATTATGCATTGTAAAACATAGAAGAAGCTGTTTATCTTAAAACAAAACTACCACCATTCATGTATGATAATATCTATATGGTTTTGATAAATTTTAAGGTTAAGATTAAAGGATCGATTCAATTGTTTTAATAGGATTATCTTTAAAAGTATATGAATCAAAATTAAGTTGGAGAATGTTGATTTCTTTTTTTATGTTTTTTACATAAGAAAAAAGATGTTAATTATATATTAAGAATTATTTTTTATTTGATTACACTATCATAATGTGCTTAATAACATAATAATAAACATCAACGGTTACAAGAGAAAAAAAAATAAGTAATTAATAATAATTATAACTCAACATTAAGTGTGGGCAAAAAATCCAAATTACAAAATTCAATCTATAATTATCCATATCCATATTAGTTTTAATTCATTTAAATGAATTTATTTCAAATCCAAATTCATATTTTTGGATTTTAAATCCAATCCATTTAACTAGATATGAATTAGATATAGATTTATACATTTTTGGATTATCCAAATTGCATTTTGGGATGGATTTTGACTTGGTCCGATCCAAGTTAAGCCAAGATAATCCAGCTGATGTCGAGCCGAGCGGGCCCGGGCCGATGTCTAACCGAGCAGTCCCGAACCCCTATCGAGTCGAGCGGGTCCGAGCCGATTTCGAGCCGAGCGCGCCCGGACCGTTGTCGAGCCGAGCATTCCCAAGTCGATGTCGAGCCGAGCTGGCTCGGGCCGATGTCAAGTTGAGCTGGCCCAGGTCGATATCAAGTCAAGCAAGCCCGAGCTGACGTCGAGTCGTCGGGCTTGCGCCGATGTCAAGTCGAACGGGCCTGGGTTGATGTCAATGTTGAGTCTCCCGGGCCCGGGCCAATATCGAGTGGAGCAGGCCCAGGTCGATGTCGAGTCAATTGGGCCCGAGCCAATGTTGAGTCTCTCGTGCCCGGGCCGATGTCAAGCTGAACAGGCCCAGGCCAATGTCGAGCTAAGCAAGCCCGGGATGATGTCGAGTCTCCCAGGCCTGGGTCAATGTCGAGTCTCCTGGGCCCAGCCTGATGTCAGCCAAACGGCCTGGGTCGATATCGAGTGGAGGGGCCCAAGTCGATGTCAAGTCGATTTGCCCTTGGCCGATGTCGAGCCGAACGGGCCCGAACCGATGTTGAGTGTCCCGAGCCCGGGCCGATGTGTAGTTGATTGAGCTCGGGCCAATTTTGAGTCGAGCCGGCCCGAGCCAATGTTGAGTCTCACGGGCCCGGGCCGATGTCGAGTCGATTGGGCCCTGGCCAATGTCGAGTCGAGCCGGCCCAGACAGATGTCAAGTCGAGCGGGTCTGAGCTGATGTCGAATCGTCCGGGCCCGGACCGATGTCAAGTCATCCGGGTTCAGGCCGATGTCGAGTCGTCTGGGCTCGAGCCGATGTCAAGTGGAGCGGGCCTGGGTCGATGTCGAGTTGATGGGCCCTGGCAAATGTCAAGTCGAGCGGGCCCGGGCCGATGTCAAGCCGAGCGGGCCCGGGCTGATGTCGAGTTGAACGGGCTTTGGCCGATGTTGAATCATCCAGGCCTGGGCTATTTTCTAGTCGTCTGGGCCGATGTTGATTCGTTTGGGCCCAGGCCCAAGCTGATGTCGAGTCGATTGGGCCTAGGCCGATGTCGAGCCGAGCCGGCCCGAGCCAATGTCGAGTCTCCCTAGCCCGAGCCGATGTCAAGTTGAATGGGCCCGGGCCGATGTCAAGCCGAGCAGGCCTGAGCCGATGTCGAGTCCTCCGAGCCCAGGCCATTGTCGAGTCGTCCGGGCCTGGACCGATGTCGAGTCGTCCGGGTTCGAGCCGATGTCGAGTCCTCCGGGCTCGAGTCGATGTCGAGTGGAGCGAGCCCGTGTCGTTGTCAAGCCTATTGGGCCCTGGCTAATATCGAGCCGAGCGTGCCCGGGCCGATGTCAAGTCGAGCGGGTCCGGGCCGATCTCGAGTCGAACGGGCTCTGGCTGATGTCGAATCATTCAGGCCCGGGTCATTGTCAAGTCGTCCGGCCCCGAGTTGATGTCGAGTAGTCTGGACCCGAGTCGATGTCGAACCGAGTTGGTCCGCGTTCAAGTTGAGTCGGCTTAGGCCCGGTTCTAGCCAAGTTAGTCTGTGTCCATACCAAAATGAATTTAATTTAATTGATAAAGTGAATTTAATCTAATTAACAAAATGGATTGAATTTAGATTTAATCCACTTTAAATGAATTTAAAAAAGATCCATTTAAATTTGATCTAGTTAAAATGAATATGGATTAATCCAATCCATTTATTCGGATTTGGATTTAGATTGGATTTTGAAAAATGAAATGATGAACTATCGAATAGTAGCTTTTTTATTGCAAAGAAAAGGTATTTGATATTTTGATTGTTTGAAATCACGTGGAATAGAGTTTGATAGAATTACTTTAAAAAAGGTATGCTTTTTTCTAAATAGTTTGTTCCTGCAGTATTATAACTTAGAAGTTAAGTTAAGATTTAGCAGAAAAAGTTGAACTATGAAATAAAATTTTATGTATCTTATTCTTAACCAATGGAGTTATAGCCATTGCTGATGTACAAATTTTGGATGCAGTTAATTTTTTACCTTTGCACGTGGTCATCTCCCTGTTCATTTTTTAATCTCCTTGTACATCATTTCTAACAGAAACGTAAATGAACTTGAACTGTGACAAAACTATGAAAGAATCATTAACTACAAAAATTGTCCACATTTTTTATATGCTAACCCTTATGATGTCATGGACTTGAGATAAAGAACATTAATCCTAGAAGAGATACAGGTACTTAATTCTTGACTTGAAAACTTGTTCCGATCCAACTAGAAGTCTCACAAAGTTGAGGATATATTGTAAAACATTCTTCTTTCTTAACCCAATAAAATGTTATTTGATGGGTAACTATGCTACCAGACTTCATCTCAACAATTTCAGCAATGGTAAATGAAAATTTGGCAGTGCATTTCAATTGACTATTATAAGTTCCAGATCCAGAAATGATATGAGAACTGAACATTGCTTACTCCATACATCCAGAGTAAAGCAAGTAGAAAAAAATAAACTGAAAAATGTAAGAGTGGTATTGGAGAGTATTGCATCGTGCAAATGCAATTTGGAGCAATGACATACTTATTGCATCAACGCAGTCAAATGAACAGTGTCTAAGTTGAAGTACTTGGCTAAGCTTCAAAGGTAATATTAGAGCCTAGAGCGTAGCATAATTTGACCCTCAGCTACTATTCTCGTTTCTGTCAACACTGGTGCTACTCCTCCACCTATGTTCCCTGCAGGTTCAACTTCCGTATTGGTGTTTAAAGCACTTGTGACTTTCAATGTGTATACTGCACCAAAAAGAAAATTGTACTTCCAGTCACAAACTTACTATGGATTGAGAAATGGGAATTTCATATTTGAATTCAAGGAAACTAATGAATCAAGTTAAGTGTCACAAACCAAGTACCTATTTGAGCTCGAAGAATGGACAATGCACAAGCCTACTTACCTTATAAATGGTTTCTTATTACTTCCATGAGATGATATTCATAACTAGTCTAGTCATGTGATCAAATTCATTGATACTCTCCAAGATCATAGATTGAGTTTTTTACTACGCAATTCTCCAAAAGATTAATTCATCTAGACGCAAACTGACCTGGTGGAGTGGAAATGGAAGTGGATGCACTATAAGATTTGCTCACAAAGAGTTGAAATTTGATACCATCTGTTGTGTTCTCCTCAAACGCAGAAACCAATATATTGGGAAGGGCTAAGGCAGGGGCTTGTTGGTCTATTGGTGATAAAGGGGCTTCAGAATTGTGTTTAAGCTTCTTGGGATCATGGTCATCTGCAACAGAAGATGGGCGACCAAGTGATTTATCCACGAACGCACCAAAAACATTGTTTCTTTTCCTTGAGTTCTGTCCATGATCTTCCATGCTTCAAGATGAAGACACAAATTTTCTGTTGTGTATGGATTTAGAAGCCTTTTGACCAAAAATAGTTGTAATAAGATACCAAAAATAATGGTTCCTACATGTAGAACTTCTTATGCCACTTTTCTTATATCATATCAAGCATTTTACATAAGCATAAACCACCATTCGAAATGTTGTAACTTTACAGATTTGTGTAAAAGTAAATTATAGTAGTCATCAACCATCAATCAAGGGACTTTATCAGTCCAAGTGCAGAAGTTGTCAATGTTCGACAACTTTATTCACTTTTTCTCGAGCCACACTTTTATTTTTGTTATAGCGCTGCTTTTTCTTTCACATTACAGTAACAAACATGTTGTTTATTGAGATTTTGTTTGTATATGTCTTCTAGACACGGTGATTCAAGAACATGGATTATTCACTGAGAAATAATATATCTTATAATAGTGCAGGAATTTTCTACTTGGTTGGTATTATGTTATAATTCAGTGGACCTAATGTACGTACTGGTCATGATCATTATGTCACACAGAGGAAATGATATAGAAATTCAGCAATCACTATCAATAATACTTGTGGGAAACTTCCCTCAACACGTTTTCATTCTGACATCTAATACAGATAGAATTTTATTCCCTAAATTATTGACAGATGCTAAAGACAATCAGCCATAAATAGCAAATGAAATTTACCTTTTTTTTTCAGAAAAACATGTCAAAAGAAAAGTCATGCAGGGCTTGTACCAACTATTCCCATGTTCACTATAAGAATAATTGGTCAAAATACAATTGCAGTTGCAACAACCATTCCCTTGTTATCCTAGATGACAAGTTCAAAGCTTGAATTATTATTTTAATTATATAAAATGTTACGAGAGTCGTAGTTAAATACATTTATTTTTAAAAGAAATCCATTCATTTTAAATAAATTTACATGTCTATAGTGCAACCTGAAAAATCATGTCAGTACATTTTACTTTTCAAATCTAAAGCCTCTTTATGACTTTAGGCTACAAGATCAATAAAAAATATATTCTCTGACAATTCCTAGATCTTTTGGAGTTTGAATAATGACGTTATGTTTCAGTCTTTTTACATTAAAGGGTGATCCAACTTTAGACATTAGGCAGTGCCTAATCAAGCTCAAACGGAATCTAACAGTTTCTTTTCTTTTTTTCCCATTTTCTTATGCAAACCAAGTCAATTAGAGTTATACCATATGAAATTTAGTTTTAGGTGTAGTGTGGAACTGGTATCAGCATACCCTATCTATTCTTCACTAGTTTGAGTTTTTTCTAAGTGCCATTTTTCTTTCGATATTCACACCTTCCATTTCTCACCAATCATGGACCAAACTCAAAAGGAGTCTGGTTGGATGCATTCTATCAAGGTAACATTGGGGTCTCTAGACCACAGAGAGGTTAAGTCCTTCATCAGCAGCATTCCTAGTGTTTCGAGCAAGCTTAGAAAATCCAACGAGGAGGCGTACTCACCAAAGTTTGTCAGCATTGGACCCTTACATAGGGGAACAAGTAGCCACCTTCTGGCCATGGAAGAGCACAAATGGCGTTACATGCTGGCTCTCCTTCACAGAACTCAAAACCCAGTTTCAACCTTGGATGAATGCGGCACAGTCATTCTTGGTTTGGACGATGCAGTTCGTGCAAGCTATGGAGGTAATATCAAATATGAACCCCATGAGCTAGCCAAAATAATTTTACTTGATGGCTCATTCTTGTTAGAACTTCTCCTTAGATGTGCACCACCAAACATGGTACCTCAAATTCCAAAAGAAGATAACCATAATGATTCTTCTTTAGATCCAATACTAGGACACAAAGAAGTGTTCATATCTATTCTCACTGATTTCACTCTTCTAGAGAACCAAATGCCCTTTTTTGTTCTCAAGACATTGGCAAGGGTACTTTTTCCCGAGGTCTTCACAAGTGAAGCTGATCATCTTGTTGCTGATCTCACACTGTCTCTCTTCAGCTACCCTTTGATCCGCTGTCCTAGTGTGGCACATTTTCTTCATCTCATGCACTTGTCCTCCATTGTCGATGAGGGGCAAAAGGTGAAAAAAGCTCAGCAAGAGCTAAAGCGTTGCGCCACAAGGCTTAGAGCTTCTGGTGTATCAATTAGGAAAGTAGATAGGCGCAGCAAACTGGTTCACTGGTTTGGCTTTGACATAAGATTTTCCAAAGGGGTGCTTGAAATCCCTCCACTTCACGTAGTCGAAACAACTGAGGTATATTTGAGGAATTTCATTGCATGGGAGCAAAGCAGAATTGGTATCAACAGGCAATTCACTTCTTATGCATTGTTTCTTAGAGGGTTGCTCTGTTCCTTGCAAGATATTGAGCTGCTTGTGGACAGTGGTGTTTTGGTCAAAGATACTAAGATCAGCAACAGAGACTTGCTCACTTTGTTTGCCACAATCACGAAGGGGGTGGACCAAATGGACTCTAGTTACAGTAAGCTTTGTGAGGACTTGAATGCTTACTCAGCAGTGAATCCATTGAGAAAGTTCCCTATACTGATATGGCATTGTTGCAACCGTTGTGTGGAATGCATCAGATACTCTTGCAAACACAGCTATAAAATCTTGATTAGGGATCATATCCCAAATGTGTGGAAACTGATAGGAATTGTGGTAGCTGCAGTGCTGCTTGCTCTTACCATTATGCAAACCTACTATTCATCCCGTGGCTAAGTAAATTTTGTTAAGTATGAGTACAACCATGATTCATATGATTGACATACATTTTTCATTATGATGCAAACATGTCAAACTTTCAACAAAAAAATATACTCGTATATTGAATTTTGTGTTAATTCAGGCCGATTGATTTTTTTGCATGCATAACTTTTAAATATGGGCCACAATAAATCGGCATATGTGATGTTTATTTATACAGTTTATGGCTGTTACATGAAAAAAGTGAGGGCGTTCTTTGTTATACCTCTCATTAGAGAGAAAACCTTTAACATATATTTACAATTATATCGGTAGGGGTTGTGAAATTTATTTCATGTAAAAATAGGATTAAATGACTACAGCAGATAATTGATGTAAATAAGAAAATTATTCTAATTATCTTATAATCTTATAAAAACGGATAGGTTTGGTTGATCGAACCATTTTTATAAGGTGATCATGATTCGGTTTAATTTTTTCCACATTCCTAGACTTATTCGTAGTGCACAATCTCCAATCCCTATGGGTACTCTACTGTGATCATGAACCACATTAATCTTCAATCCCTTGAGTAACTCCTGTTATCCCCACCCTGGTAAAGACTAGACAAGAAAATGGGCAGCAAAAAACAATTGAAGTAGGTACACAATTCCAGCTGGGAAATTGTTTTAATACATACTAAATATACAATTACTGTTCTTGATTTCTTGCAAACAGTGTCAGTGCAGTAGCATAGCAGTTGGATAGCACATGCATAAAGATAAGCTAAAGATAGTGTCATCAAAAGTTTCAACGACAATTCTTTGTTGGCCACATTAGCTAGTGCAGTAATGTAGTAGACTGAGCAAATCTTTCGTATCAGCTTTCACACTCACTGTTGCTTTTATTGTGACCTGGTATTGAGTTGAGGTTCAATTATTGGAGCAAATTCAAGTACCTATAGACCCTTTTCTTCAGTATATTTTAAATCCTTTAAATTTTGCTCAAATTGATTACATATTATTGTAATACTATTTTTTCTACAATTTTTAAACATGACTGAAGTGAGAAAGTCTTCAATATCCAGTAGACATATAGCAGAAAACGTTTGAAAGATCTGAACTTGTAATCTTCCCAACAACCCCACATAGAACCTTTACAGCCTCCAAATGCCAAAAGTTACAATGCATCTTGGAGCAAGTTCTGGCACTCAGCAATGAGTTCATGTCCCTTCTTGCGAAGGATCTCTGCTTGAATCAACAACATAGCTCCTTTGTGACCCTTTTGCCCCGCCATCACGATCTCACTGCTTGAGAAGCTCATGAGCTTCAAAAGATGTGCTGCATCAGCCATCTCAAGTCCAACATCTACTGTAGGCTCTTTGTTTGACAAATCTTTCAAACGTTTCACAGTGGACTCGCGTTGACACGCAATTGCTTTGTATATGCCCCCGGTTCTAGGCCTCCTTGATAGTTCCTCAGCTGCCATAGACACCACTGATTCTAGCTCACTCTGATTCTGATCTTCTTTCCAATTACAATCTACACAGCAAATGCAAACACAAATTAATGGTGGAGTGGTGGCATACAATATCTATTAAGACAAAACTTAGTTAAATTTCCTAATGTATTTGGGGTATTCCCCTGTCTACAAAAAGGTTTCTTTCAACTTAGAACTTCATACAAATTACCGAAACTCACCACCACTAAATCGACTTTAGAGGTATTTTCTGGTATTGTTTTTCAATTAAAATTAGTATTTGTAGCTCTATAACTCCAACAATTTAGGTGAACACTTACAACCCAGATGAAACTCTAATTTTGATTTAAAAACAGCATCAGAAGTATCTAAAATATTTTATGCAAAGAGAAAAATGAGGTGTTAATGATGGTATAATATCTACTGAAGTTTTATATAGAGAAAAAAGGAGGTATAAATGGTTTTATATGATAGCTATTAATGTTTCATATATAGAGAAAAAAAGTGGGAGTTAGAACTCACTGTCTGAGACTGTTCTGCAAAGTTTGTCATCATTCTCCACGTACTCAATGAGTGATGACTTGCTACCAATGGATTGGGGTGATGGTCCACTACTAGCTGAACGCTTGATGGAAGTTGATGGAGAGGAAAAGTCCAATATTTCCTTTGTATCAATGCTTTGTTTGGAAAGATAAGAAGAAGGGGTCAAATTGGTGGTGGTGGTTTCCAACAAAGGAGCTTGAGAATTTGGTTTGAGTCTCTTGTGGCCATGGTCAAGGTGACCAACAAATTTAGCTTCTTGTGATTCAGGGTGGTGTTCCAATGGCGGAGAAAAAGGAAGAAATTTGGCGAAAGCATTGCTGTCACTGCTTCTTTTTCTTTCGTTGTGATGGGCAGCACTGGTGGAATCCTCCATGACTTCTCCCAAACTTGCAGCCAAGACAAGAAATGGATTTTGAAAATTCTTTTCTTGTTTTTGAGGCAACAGAGTCCAATAACAAGAGTAGATAATTAATTTATAGATGTAAAAATGAAGTGGAGAATAAGGCATGTGTGAACCCACTGCAGCAATGTTTTCTCCTCAACTGTGTTCTATTCCACTGTACTAAGCTTTACAACTAAAACAACTTCAAATGTTTATTATTACTATTTATTTATTTATTTATTATTTCTTATCTTTTTTTTCAAGGGTTAAATCACTTGTTTGTTGACTTTAATTTTGGAAGAATAAACTTGTTAAGTGTTTACTTGTATTTTTATCTTTTAATTACAAAATTGTCACGATTCCAATCTTATTTTGCAGGTGAAATGGGCCCGAATATTTTTGTTGGGTGAGAAAGACACTAACTTTATGAGGGTGTTTCATCCTGCACCCCCAACAAATGTCTTCCCGCACCCCATCATTTTCGGTAAAGACTCTTTTATTCCTTTTAAAAATACTTCTAGAATACTCTTTTTAAAATATTTTTGGAACATACTTTCTACAATATATTTTTTTAATTCTGGATTTATCATTCTGGAAATCAAAAAAATGTGTTTTGGGAAGAATATTTTGGAATAGTTTTTTGTTTTCCAAGATTTCCTATTTTGGAAACACGCTTTGCTTATGGAACTCCAGAAACATCTTTTTACTTACAGAATCCCAACTTCGGAATTACCCAAAACTATCAAGGGTACTTTCGATATTTTAAAGAATGTAGAAATGCATATCAAACATCCACTTTATTATTTTAACACATTTTCAAATATGACAAATTTTTCCCGCACCTCCATTCGTTCTCCCTATCCTACCCTTCTCAACATGTGTGGTGGTTTATTCTATATTTTTCAAGTGGTCTTTGGTGCTTGTGGTAATTGGTTGAAGTTGCTTGTGGTGGGATGCTTGAGATAAGTTTTGTAGTGTTTTTAGAGTTTATTTTTTGTTCTCTTATTTATTTATTTTTCAATATTTTTGTGTATATCGGATTCTACAATCCATAACACCCCTTAGTGTAATATGTATTATTGATTGTACAATTCGGAGGGTAAACCTAGATTCGGAAGTGTCTTATAATTGTTCAATCCATAACACATTTTGAACTTACAATCTGGATTGTACAATCCGAAAGACAATTCCAAATCCAAGTTTATGTTTCAAATTGTACAATTCATAATACATATTATATAGTAAGAGGGTGTTAAAGATTGTATAATTTGAAATATATTTCTAAATTCAGAAATACCTTTCAAATTGCATAATACGAAATGTATTTTTTTATAAAAAATATTCTGAATTATAGAATCCAAAAAATATTTTCACATTAACTTCCTTCCTCATTCTACAATTCGGAAGGTGTAAATAAAAAAAAATACATTTCAATATTATAATGTATTTTTTAAAGGACAAAATGGTCTTTTTATATTGATCTATGGAGGTGAAGTAGAAGTTATGAGATGCAGGAAAAAAAACCTCAAATATTTGTAAAATACATGGAGTAAAGAAAAGTCTTTTACAATTCTTTGAAAATAATGTAACAGTTTTATAATTAAATATAAAACAAATTAGGAATAAAAATGGAAGTTAAAAACATATAAGACGTTGATTAGCAAAAAAATAGTTTTAAATTTTTATAATTTCTGAATTTAAGTATGAAAACAGTAAAAACAACTTCTTACATAAGGGCATTATTGAAATAAAAATTGAAAAAAAAATGGAAATGTAAATAACAAAACCAAGAGTGCAAAAGTATTGTTAGTTTTAATTATACTAATAAATTAGTATTAAATAATAATTGAAAGTTTATTTAATTATCATTAATTGATAATTAAGGATTTTAATATTATATGTAAGTTGTGGAATATAAGAAGATAAGTTTTGTATAAGTAATTTATTTAAAGTAACTCATGTAGAAGTCCCTCTTAGATGGTTCATTATTTCTCTCATGCTGAGTATCCTTAAAAAAATACTCAAGAATTATTTTTATACTTGCAAATATCTTTTATTTTTCATTCTGTAAAATTTTAAATAAATTAAATTTTTTTTTAAAAAATCATATTCTTTTTATTCTTACAAAATTGAAATGCCCTTTTAGATCATTGCTAATAAAGGTGATAGATGAAAAAAAAATGGTGTAAAGATAGTTTTAACATGCAAATTTACAATTAAAAGTTCTTTTTGATATTAATGTATGATTAAGAACAGTATGATTCAACTCTAGAAATACCCAAATCCATATACATCATGTTTTTATTTTTGTGTTTGTTATGTCTTCTGTTTTAAATTGAGGAAATATTTGCTCTCACTAAAAATGCATTTTTACAGCATCATTAAATCATGTATTGTCATTTATAAAAATTTGAAGACCTTTAGCACTATTTGGAATTTGATTATATTATTTGTACTTCTACCTTTTCTATCTCTCTTCATGTGCACTCCATCATATCTGAAAGCTACTTCTTATAAAGATGCAAGTGTGGTATACTTCATATTTCATTTTTTTTTTCAATATTTGAATTAGATTATCCTCTTCACGATTTTTTTTATCAAAATAGAATAATTTCACATTTTTTTTATTAAAATAGAATAATTTCATAAATTAATTATCAAAATAAATAAAATTTAAAAGAAAAATTAAAATAGTTAAGTCATACATAATCGTGTTGAAAATACAATTTGAGTGTAATTAGATTTCAATTGAAATTTCAGTATTAATTGAAATCTAATTACACTAAAATTGGTTTAAACTAACACAATTTATTTATTTTAATATTTGTTTAAAATTTTATTTATTTTAATAATTAATCTATAAAATTACCCTAGTTAGGTAAAACAAATCCCTTTTGACACTATTTACTATTTTCATATTTTGAGCTGGAATCTGAATGGAACCGAATAAACCTGAATTAGTATAATGGTGGGAGCTTGGTGACTTTCCAACTTATTTAAATAATTTCAAAAGTTTTATCATATTTTAATGTGAAAAAACAACTTATTTGGTTGTCTAACACAACTTTCTTGAGGTAGTGTCTTAAAATATTCTCTCTTGGAAGAATAAAAAAAGTGTTAAAAGGCATTGTTTTTAACAATACAAAGGGGGTTGAAGGAAAATGAATAAATATATACTGAGTCAATTTTTATGTAACTTATTTCATTTACATACACCTTAACTTTTTACAAATACATTTAATTCATCATACAACTTCCGCTATTTGCTCGAGACACTATCAGCTATATAATCTAACAGCAATTTTCCACAATCTGCTATTGACAACATTAGTTGTTACTATTTGTGTTTTTACAGTGCATCTTTTATACTTTAAAATATGTTTTCACTTTGTCTCTAAAAGGTAAAGATGCTTGAATTTAATATAGTATCACCACACTTATCTGCTGGCTGTCACAATTACAGTGTTGCTATTATCACCATCTCCAACTCTGAAACAATCATAATAATAAAATAGTTAGTTACATCCCGTCAACCTTAAAATTACACCCACAATATCATAAATAAACACAATCCTAAACAACAACACTGTATTGAATCCAGAATGACAATTTATTTCCCAATTCAATTTGTAATAAAAATGCAAGTTTTGTTAATATGAACTAATTTCAATTCTGATATAACTATAATTGATATTATAACCCCAGAACCTCAATCCAATCAAGTTTTGAATGGATCCTAAGAACTAAAAATACATTATTAATTTTTCTCGTACTCATTCTCATATTTTCTGCAAGAAATATATAAAACAAAAAACAGAAGAACAGTAGTTCTCAGCCTCTCTACATGTCAGCTGAAGCTTATGGGAGAATGGACAAGATTTTGGTCCATTCCCTTTGCATTGTTCATAGCTTAACAAAACTGCCAACATATGGTAAAGTAGGCCTACGAATTATCATGCTTAAGCTTTACGGGTGTGCTAAGGCATAAAATCGTTCTTGAGCCTCCACCCAAAACAACTAAAGCTTTTAAGAGTGTTTGTCTTAAGAGTAATTTCCAGTTGAGACTATAGAATTTAACAGAGCTCAACATGTTTGAAGTTAAATTTAAACCAACAATGGCAAGACTGAAAAAACAGAGGTTACACAAACATCTGCTAAATGTACGAACCTCCAGTTCAATATTGAGAGTTGATCTCACCCCAATCAAGATTTCAGGATCATCTACCAGTCAAGTTCCTGACATTATTAAGGAACTTACACAAAGCTGGAAGCATCTAAATTGTTACAAGAGACTATTTAATTTAGAAAATTTGGGTACCTGAATTCAAACATAGGAAATTAGTAAGGGGCTGGGTGCAGCAAGCCTTGTGTTTCTGGCAGACACAACAAAACACAAGCTGAGACTAAGACAATTAGTTAGTTCTAAATCAACAAATGTTAATGATCGTTCTGGCACAAGTTGATTAATATCCCATGAAAATATCTCAGAAAAGTAGCCTTAAACTAGATGAACTGTGACAAATACTGGAAAAGTAAATTCCATGGAGAAACCAAGTTGTGGGCAATAGGAGTACTGTTAGGGATTAATTATAGTTGGTTTAAAATGGGTTAACTAATTAGTCCTATTTCAGTTTTCTGTTTAAAATGGGTTTAGTGCAGCTTTAGGTGGGCAGACTGACCTATTTTAATTTTGGGTGTGCACTAAACTTCTAACCAATTAACACAATCTAGTATCTACCCTTGTATAAAAATGACAGAACAAAAGAGCCTTTAAAGGGGGTAGCCATTCTGACATTTCTGATTACTTCAAAAGGCAGACATTTTATACTGAAATAATAACAAAGTGGTGATATTGAAAGCTTGAAAAAACAAGTACAACAGCTGTGATAGAAGTAAACCTTGTAAGAACATTTTACAAATCTCATTCATGGACTCGTTATGTAACATCATCAAATGGGGCATTGTATACCATGATGCAGAAATTTACACCTGCATTTTTTACCACAAAATGGCAACTGGTTGAAATGCATATGAACTCAAAATTCCATAATTGTCAGGCTGCCAATCCCTGTGTCCAATAAAAATATTTAATTGATTTAAGTAAGTCATCATTTGGTAAATACAATGATGTATGCTAGTTTATGAATAAGTCACATGTGGATCTCATTAAGTCAAAAAAAATTCTCCAAATCACATCTTTGAATAATACTTGTATACAGACATGAGGTAAGAGATTCTCAAGATTAACAGAAATATGAACCCTTCTCAAAGATCCAAGCAGGCACAAAACGGACAACTGATCAAAAAAATACGAGACAAAACGAATGCCTCGCAGCATACCCTAACATACTCTGAAATGAAACCAAATGATCTTGATAGTTTTACAATTTAACCTGAGATATAAAAGTAGATAAAAAAAATGCAAAGTAACTAATTTAATGAAAGACAACTAAAGAACTTACTTGAGTGCCACCATATAAACACTTGAAAACACGTACTATTGTGCAACAAATAATTTTAGTTCTGGATGAGCATCATTCAGCTTCATGAAGAACTCCTGGCATTTAATGGATGTTCCTTTTGATGTATGTTCACTATGTTGTGAAAAATTTGGAAGAATCTTCTCTACATCAAGATCTCTTGACATCTGACATAGGCATGCTAAGATGGTAGATGTTAATTTTGAGTCCAGAACAACATCCTTATCAGCCATTTGATGAAGCAAGGAAATGATTTTTTCTGTCTCTCCCTTTAAACCATAGCCCTTTAGTAAAGAATCAAATACAGCAACATCTGGTACATGACCAGAGGAGACCATTTTCTCATAGAGGGACATGGCTTCATCCAACAGCCCAAGTTTTGAGAACCTATTTATTAATACAGACAAGGTTACAGCATCAGGGATCAAATCCATGTTAAGCATATCCGATAGCAATTCCTTGGCATGTTTAATATCTCCTGCTTTGAGGGTTCCATCAATTATTATATTAAAGGAGACAACATCGACGTCATGATTCACATTTCTCATTTCTTGAAATAAACTCCTAGCCTGTTCTAGACTATCTTCCCTGCACAAAGATGCCATTAGTGCATTGAAATCAACCACTGTAGGTCTAATTCCAGAAGCTTTCATTTTAATAAAAAGTCCTTTTGCAATACTCAGCATCTGCATTTTGCACAGACCATTAATGAAAACTCTGTAAGTCATTGAATTGGGAGAAAATCCAGAGTCTACTGCATATTTCCAGAGTTCCAACGCCTTAATAAGTTTCCCGACACTGAGATAACCCTCAATCAAAACATTATAAGTTACTATGTTACCTGGGAACCCCATTTCAACCATAGTAGAATGGACCCTCAGAGCATCTCGAAGACGTCCTTCCTTGCAAAGTCCCTGAATTAAATAATTAAAAGTGAAGACATCCGGTTTTATATGGAACTTGTCGCTCACCAACAGCTTCCAAAGATCCATCGCATCATCAACTTTGCCAGCTACACACAGCCCTTTCATCAACGTATTATAAGTAACCACATCAGGCTTCTTCCCCTTCTTCGTCATCATTTCCAGAATCCTAAGTGCATCCTCCACCCGATCCTCCTTACAAAGTCCATTCACAACAACATTGTATGTCAAAGTACTTGGCTCCTCCCCCTTCTGCTCCATCAAATCCAACACCTTAATTGCATCCTCCGCTCTCCCATTCTTGCAAAGCCCATCTGCCAAAACCGAGTAGGTAACAACATCCGGCCGAATTCCTCGCGCCGTCATGTCCTTCAGCATATCAGACGCCTCTCGCCACCGACCAATCTTGCTAAGACCATGCATCAAACAACTATATGTAACCACATTGGGACTGACCTTCTTCCTCAACATATCATCAAACAGTTCCCTCCCCCTCTCAACATCACCCTTGCCACAAAAGAAACTAATTAGAGAACTATACAGAAAGACATCAGCTTTCAAACCCTCCCTCTCCATCTCCTCCAACAAAACCAACCCCTCACAAACTTCTCCATTCTTACAAAGACAATCAATTAAAACACTATATGTCACCAAATTGGGTTTGTTCTCCCCAACCTTCATTGCCTCAAACAAAGCCCTAGCTTCCACCAATCTTTTAGCTTTACACAATCCACTTATAAGGGTATTGTAAGTGACAATATCAGGAACCACATAATCGCTATTTTTCTTCATTTGAGAAAACAAACCCATTGCCTTGTCGCATTGACCACTCCGGGAAAACCCCTTCAACACGAGGTTCATGCTATAGACTTGAACCGGAAAACCGCGTTTTATCATTAGGCCAAGGACTCCAAAAGCGAAACTTGGGTAATGGGTGCTGACGAAGCTTTCGGTTAACGCGCAGAGAGAAGTGAACCAGGGCGAAACGCGCGCGGAAACCATCTTGCGGTAAACCGACACGACGACGTCGTAGTGTCGTGCCTTGCGTAGGTTGTCGATAAGGGAGTTGCATTCTGGTTCGGAGGGTGGTGAATTGGGGTCATGGATGGTGCGGTGAAAAAGGGAAACGGCGTCGGATAGGGAGTGAGGAGTGTGGGAGATTGAAGCAGAAGCTGAAACGTTGAAGGGATTAACGGTGGTAGAAGATGGTGGGGGAAGGGGAGGGTTAAGGAGGCGTTTGGGGATCATTTTTAAGTTTAAGGTGTTTGTAATTTGGTCTGGGTTTGGGAAAGTAGTAAAACGAATTTGCATGTGAGGAAGTCATTTTAATCCATTTTCTTAAAGTAACACGATTAACTAATTAAAATTATGGTTAAAATGGAGTAAAAGATATTATTAAAATTATTTGGATGATAAATTTTTTTTGAAAAGTAATCATTATACACCGGATGCTTGTATTTTTTATTTTTTTTATTAATGTATATATGTATTTTTTATTATTATTATTTTTCAATTTTTTATTTCAATCATTACTGTATATTTGCATTAATTTATTAATGTGTATTTTTATTTATTATTATTATTATTATTATATATCTATATTTTTAATCATAATTTTTATTTTTATCGTTATCATATATATATATATATATATATTTATTAAAAGGAATTATAAATTCATATTCCAACAATCTAATTCATATAAATTCATATGTTTTTGAATTTTTTAAATATCAATATCATATGTATATTATATTTATTAAAATAAACTATAAATTTAAATTATAATATTTCAATTTATCATAAATTTATGTGTATTTTTTAAATATTAATATGTATATTCACATTTTTTTTTGTTTTTTATCATTGTTGTATATTTGTATTGTTTATTTTTATCATTATTATATATATATTTTATTTATTAAAAAGAACTATAATACATAATTTATTTTTATCGTTTTTTTAATTCTATTTCAAATTTGTTTTCTTTAAATGTATTTTTTTAATGAAATGAATGGTAATTAAAAAAAAAATCAGATGCATATCTAAGATTCTAAAGTGGGATTTTTCAAGATTAAGGCAATATAAATCAATCACAAAATATTTCACTTATCCAATTATCACTCATCAAGCTTCACAACAAAACATTCAGCTTTTAATCAAAATAAATTAATAAAATAAAATATTGATAAGGATAAAAAAAAACAAATTTTTTACATAAAAAACAATTATAACCAAAGAATTCCTTTATATATAAGTATAGATTATATAGATTATATAGGTATAGATAATGAATTATAATTAGATATAAGTTTTTAGTTTATCAATACATATATTATTTAGTTTAGTTAATTTTGTAAATTCTTGTAAAAATATGACACATGTATAAGTATTTAAAAAGTAAGAAGTTTAAAAAATATATTCATTTATCAGTACGTGTTTTTGTTGTTATTGGAAATTGAAGGTTTCTACGGAGAGTATTTTAATGAGTAGAATTCCCAAATTTTCACTAAAAGAATAATAAAATAAAAAAGTATAATGTAAATTATATGAGCCCATATGAGTGGGTGCTCTTAGATCTTATTATGTAAGACCGTTTATATTTTTAAAGGTCAATACAGAGACTCTTAAACAAAATAAAAGTTGTATGTTATCATATATTGTAATGAAAATAGTTTGGAGGTGGGAGATAACTAAGTTTGTTAATTTTATCTATTTTTGTTACCTAAGAATCTTTTTGTTAACTAAGTAGTAATAATTGATTTAAGTTATAAGATAGAATTTAAGTATCTTCAGTAAATATACAAGATTCCAAGGTGGGAATCTAAGGATAATGTAAATTGATGATGAACAAATGAACTATTTGTTTAAATTAATAATTTAATAAACACATAGCTTCTTAATAACTATTTTATTAATATAGTTGCTATGATGCTAATTCTAATTCATCAAGGTGCTTTTGGTATATTTTTGGCTTAATTATAAATAAAAGTGAATATTTACTCAAAACCAAGTTTGTAATCCAAGTTAAATATGAATTAAATAAGTGAACAATAATGATAATTTTTCAACTGTTATTTAAGGAGGATTTAGGAATTTTAAATAACTTAATTAGTTTTTTTTTATTGTTTTGCTTGGTGCAATGCTCAAGCTTAGTAAAACATAGCATAACTATATTTTTCTTACATTTTTTTAACATGTAGAGCACTTTAACCAATAATTACTTTTATTGTTGAGTTAGTGTTGAGTTTTGTAATGTAATATAATATGTCACTATGAGTAAAATATCATCTAATTTTGTGAGTAAGTCTCGTCAATTCGTGAATAACTATTTTAAATGTGAAATGTAGATTTTGAAAATTTATTGGAAAAAAAAATCAAGTATCACAAAATGATTGAGTTTTGTATTAAAAAAAACTCAAATTTATAATTCGAGCTCACGCAAGGTATGCTGAAATTATGTTATGTTGGGATGTAGTATAATGCAATGTTTATTTATACATAAGTATAATTTAATGTGTAACATAGTTTAATGCTTTCACTTTTTAATATTGTTTAGTGTTAATGTGATACATAATATAGTTGATTGTTTATGCTTTTTAATATATCTCTATATACAATAACATAGAGTTATTGCATATTGTGTAACATACTTGGTTTCTCATGCTTTTGAATATTGCTCGAGATTATGGTGTTTTGACAGCTAGTTTAAGTGGTTGTTTATGGTTTATAATATGGTGCGATGCCTCACATATGTAGTTGCTTATGATTTTCTTTATGGTGTAATGCTTAACATAACAAGTTTCTTATGTTTTTTACTATGAAAGGATGCTTAACATAACTGGTTACTTGCTTGTGCTTTTAATATGCTCTGGTGCCTGACATAGTTAGATGTTTATGTTGTTTCATATGAAGTGATGTCTTGCATAGTTGATTGTTTATTATGTTTAATATGGCGTGACACCTAGCATAACTTGTTGTTGCTTTTTAATATGATATGATGTCTTGCATAGTTAATTTTTTTTTATATTTTTTAATATAGATAATTCTACAACTTCTTGCATAGTTGATTTTTATGCTTTTTAGTGTAGCTTAATGTTTCGACGCAAAGTCTTACATAACACTTCTTTTATGAGTTTTAATATAGTTTAATATATAATTTCCTATACTTGATTATTTTTCTTAATGTTACAACAAACTGCCTTGCATACCTTTTTACTTATGCTTTTTTATTATAACTCAATGTTATGATGTGATGCCTATATTAGTGAAGCTTGTTACTTACACTTGATAAAAAGCAAAGTTACCTTTGAATTTATATAGTATAATGGGTTGTCAATAAATAATTGACTAAGGCATATAACATCAAGCTAATGATGTTGAATGCATGAAAGTCGTGACAAAAATTTTTTAGGAATGAAGATGAGCCAAAAATCCTCAAGTTGTGAATCTAAGTCAAAGATGTTGTAAAGAGATTCAAGATGTGAAGTCAATATAAACATACTAAATGAGTTGAGGAAAACTAGAGATATTAAAGATTTGAGATTGAGCTAGAGATGTACAAGACATAAAGATGAACTATAGATGGTCAATCATCAACACATTAAGGTCAAACATTTAACAATAAGTAGGTTACCAAGTTGTTAGACACAAGTCAAAACGAATAAAGGGGTGTACCAGTTCTTTTTTTTAGAATAAAGAAAATACAAACACAAGACAAAATAAAATTTGTAATGTACCAAAATGAATTAGTTCAACTAGTTTTATATTCAAGTTTTAAATGAGCTTGTTAATGTGAAATTAGTAAATTGCATTTTATTATGTATAAGTTTTTATTTATTTCACCGTTTATAAACATTTTATGTGATAGTTATAGTAAACGTCAATATATGAAGCAACATAGATATTTCACCTACTAAAGTTTAATAAGAAGAAGATTCATGACTTGTGTAGTCAATTTTTTTTATCCACCCCACCTTTGTCCTGAAATAAATTGGATGTGGTTGTACCCACATGAGTTTAAGAGGCACACATATATAGAACATACATAAAACTTTTTTCATATAGGTGTGACTAAGTCTATAGGGGTAAGGGAGACACACTAGAAAAGAAAATTGCATCACATATTTGTTCACAGAAGAGTGGTTTCACACATGGGAGTTAGAGGTCTTATAGTAGAGAAATTTGTATCGTAGGTTCACTCGTAGAGGTGCGGTTGCACCCAAATGGGCGTGAGAGGCGTGTCATGAGGGGAAATTGCATTAGAGGTGTGGTAACACCTACATGGGTATAAGAGGTGCATTAGTAGGAAAATTTATATCAAAAGTTCACCCATAAAAGTGTGTTTGCACCCACATGAGTATAAGAGGTGTGCTAGTAGAGAAATTTGCATTAAAGGTCCCTCCACAAAGATGTAGTTACACTTAGATGGGTGTGAGAGATGCATTAGTATAGAGTTGCATCAGAGGTTCACCAACAAATATATGGTTGCACTTATAAGGGTTTGGGAGACATGCTAGTAGAGAAAAATGCATTATAGGTTCGTTTGTAAAGGTGTGTTTGTGCCTGACATAGACATGCAAGGTGCACTAGTAGAGAAAATTGCATTAGAAGTTCATCTACAAAGGTGTGATTTCATGCACATGGATGTGGTGGGCGTTTTAGGAGAAAATCTTATATCAGAGATTCTCCTATAGAGATATGGTTGTGCCCTACAAGCGTGTGAGAGATGCACTACTACAAAAAAATGAATTAGATGTTTTTCCATACAAGTGTGAGAGACACATTAGTAAAGAAAACGACATTAGTGGTTCAACTATAAATGTGTGACTTCACACAAAATTATGGATAATTGTTGTTTCATAATAATTTAAAATAGAGTGAAAACTTTTATTTTTATATGGTGGGGAAAAGTTTTACTAAGACCACACAATGAACTTCAAATTATTTTTGTTGAAAAGTGAATATCTATGAGTCAAGTTCTTTAAATAGGTGAAATGTTCCGTCTCTTAAGTCGAGTTGTAAACCATAATAAGAAGTAAAAATAACACCAATGAAGAATTGACAAGAACCGGATGGAAATCCACTTATAAAAGACACTTAAATATTCAAGTCAATAGATAAATAATAAATTTAAAATATAATGTAGATTATAAGAGCAAGTATAATTTGAAGTGTCTCAACCAATGTCAATGTAGAAAGACTTGGATCACTTGAGTCTTATAGTGTAAGATAATTTATATTCTTAGAGATAATTTGCAAAATAAAATAAATAAAAAATAGTCATCCTAAATAACATTATTCTAACTAAATAATTTGAAAATTATTAAAAATAATTAAATTTATTAGATGTTATCTCTTATTTGTTATTTAACTGATCTTGTTTGCAATAATTTATTTAAACTATAAAATAGAAATTAAACTAGAATATGAGTAACTACACTTCTTAACAAAAGTAAAACTATTTAATTGTAAAATAAGTATATAAGAAAAACACATAAATATCGTTATTTTACTAAAAAAAACTTTATAAAAAAACACAGACTAACTTACCATAAAATAAAATCTAAATTCAATAAAATAATCATGTAAAGATCAAAATGAAAGAGATAAAAAAAATATTAAAATCAACATTCAATTTTTTTACATAAACTCTGAAGTGAAAAGTGTCCAAATACACATTAAGTGTATTAGGCTGTGGTAGGATCAAAACCTAATATATTTATTATCTATTTATTTTTCTATAATTTAATTTATATAATATATTAGTTTATTTTTTAACTTCTGTCTACGTTCATTTTCATTTATAGAAAAATCATTTAATGTTTTATTAAAGTTACTTACAGATAAAAGTTTGCATGTAATTAATGCTGCTTCAGATGACGCAATCCTAATAATAGTAGCAGGGGATTCATTTACAAAGTTGTCGAAGTTGGAGCTAACTTTATCTTGTGAACTAATGAATCTCTAATAAAGCTGAAGTTATCCTTAAAATTTTCAGGTGTCTTTAGTTTGATTTGTTGGCTTGTTTTTGTTTTTGTTTTTCGTTGGTTTGTTTTTAGTTGTCTCAATAGTAAGTTTTTGGTAAGGAAGGTGATGTTAATTTTGTTCTATTTTATATAAGGGTTGAATTATCTTGAAAATGGTTTATGTTTATTTATTTTTTTTATAATGAAAAAAAATAAATTCTGAATTGGAAAACCAATTAATATTTTTTTGTATTTTTAAGGTTTGGGAAGATTTGTAGCATGTACATGTCCAGCACATTGGTAGCAACTAGCTATTTTTTTAACGTTATTTGTCCTCTTGAATAAACCTATTTATGGTTGAGTATCATGTGGATGAACTTGGATTGTTTCTTGAGTGAGGCTAAATTATCTTACATAATGTTTGTTAGCATTTGGGAGGATTTGCTCTCCCTCCCTTCAAACATACATCATGTACCTCAGCAGTGTCCAATAAAAGTTTGTGTTTTGTTATATGTCCTGTCCTTTTGTGCACAAAATGTCAAGTTTAGCCGGCTTCATGACTCATTTCAAATGATTTGTTCATTCTATAAAATCAAAATAACTGTATCTTTGGTAATATATATACATCACATACACTACTGGTATTCTTATAGACAACATGTTATCTGAAATTACAGAGGAGAAAGATGAAGATACCCACTGGTTTATCAACACAGAAAAACAGAAGGAAAAGATCAGGAATATTATACAGTACCAAAAATCTGTGTATGGGTCATCAACATCTTCTTCTTTGTCACCTTCAGCTGAATCCTCATCATCCTTCACCTCACCCCATAAATCACGCAGTTTGTTGGGGTTGATGAAAGGGGGAAGCACATCCATGAGGAGATTGTTTGACATGGAGCACACAAGTTTGGCAACCCATTTTGACTTCTACAGTGGCTCACCAATAACCAAGACAATATCTTTGTGGGATACTGATTCTGAGCGTGATTTCCAGGATCATTGGGCCTTGATCAAAGAGGTTGGATCCACTCCTTTTGTTGGAACTGATAGAGAAAGTGAGTTAGCCTCAAAGGGTAGTAACGTGGATGGAGATTTTGTCTCCCACAATATGAATTTCAATAGTGGCAACCGAAAATTGACTAGGAAAAAGTCTTTTAGGAGGTTGCCAAGATTTGGTTTGTGGAGATGTGGAAGATTTAGATTCCCTTTGAGATTTAGACGGCTTAAAGTTAGAATTTGGGGTAGACTATTCAGGTAGAGCCATCAAATTGGCATTGATTTTTCAGCACATTGAAAATTTGGAATGATCAAGTGGGTTAACTATTGTCTTGAAAAAGTGTTCCTTCAAAACTTGCAAAGCTATGGGATTTACATCAAGTGCTACTATTCAATGAGAAGAGTAATATAACATTACAGATACTTGCAAATGATACAACGATCAGATATCAGTCTAGCTATGACACTTCCTTCTTCAATCTTCAAATTCCTACTTTCTTTGTTCCATAGATGAACCCCATAGTTCTCCTTACTAAGCTGAAGCAGTTTGGCTTCAACCCATTCTGATTCACCTCTAGTTTTGGGCTTCCTAAAGAAACCACCAATCTTTTTCCAATCTGCTGGATAAAAGGCCAAAGGAGGCAAGATTGTAAAGTTGGAGCCTTGCCTTTCTCCCAGTCTCTCAACCACTCTGGAAACCAGGTAGGGACCATTGTACCCCCATTTGTTCCCATTAAAAGTTAACACAAATTCATTAATGAATCTGAGAAGAAGTGGATGATTCATGTCAAATATCAGGACTGCATTGTTTAGTCTAGTCCAGTGCTTATTCCCAGAGTCCATGCTTTGTGCTCCAATAGAATTCCTCAACCCAGATAATGGTTTCAAGACTACAAAATCCGTGTCTAGGTACACACCACCATATTTGTATAGAACTGCAAGTCTCACCAAGTTAGATAGGTTCTGAAACAGAGAAATCTCACCAGGGTCCTTCTCCCCTTTCATCAACTCCTTCAACCATGCTTCAGCTGGAGTCCCCTTGAAGAGAAATGGCAAGTCTGGGGTCATTGCCTGAACTCTGAACCTCCCATCAAGAAGTGGCTTCAGGATCCTATAACCAAGAGTGGAGTCCAAAGTCCTTGATAGAATCACCAAACAAGCCTTGGGATGCACCTTGAAAAGACTCTCCATAGACAACAATTCTCTTGCTTCAAATGAGCCTGCAGGGTACTCCCAAGTCATGAAAAATTGAGACTCACATTCATGGCTGAAAAATCCAAGAACCCGAGCATGGAATTGCCTACTCAATCCATCAGACTTCAGAATCTTGAATTCGCCAAGCTTCCCTTTAAACCAAGCAATTCTTTCTTCTTTAGTGGAATTAAATGGAGCAACAAGCACTCCTTGACTTCCTTTACTACCAACTCCTTCATTCTCTTGCATGGAACGTAAAGGGGTGTGTGTGAGAACAAGAGTTGACCTTATCCCCTCTCCATTTCTGTGAGCTCGAACTTGCAACTCTTCTAGTGCTCCTTTGCTTGCAGAAGGGTGTAGGGAATCCTGGTAAAGAAGATCATCGCAAAGGATAAGAAAAATTATGGCTGAGAAAGTGATGAGACAGAATATAGCTATCTTGGAAGGTTTGAGAAGTCGGTGATCAAACATTTTGTTAGAAGTTAAAACTCTTTTTATGATGAGAATTGCAATGGGAAGGAACTCATGTGCGATACTCTCACGCTGGACATAGAAGACTAAGAATTTGACTTCAACACATGAAAGTGAAGATCAAACGTGAATATTGTTTCATTGTGATCCTCTTTTGGTCATTGTTTGAAGCATTCAAAGCGTTTATGTCAAATTTTCACAACTCCAAAGCTGCCATCACATAAATTTTGAGAATTCTCATTGACCAAATTCTCCGGAGTAATTTTTAAAAGAAAAAAAAATTCTTCATAAATTCAGACTTTATAAAAAAAAATTTAAAAAGTTTGAAAGTTTTTGAAGAAATTATAAGTTTTTCCAATTAAGTGATACATAAACTCATTTTAATTGTAGAATTTTTTTTCATTTCCGTTTAGTTTTTTGCTACTCAAAGTTCTTATAAATAAATTGATCAAAACATATTTATAAATGGACAAATCTTTTCACAAGCATTTATTTTGAAAAAAAAACTTGCCTTCTTTATAAGTTAAAATTAACTTAAATATAAACTAATTTAAATTTGTTGAATAATATATTTTTATTTATATAATATTTGGAAACTTAATCAAACTTCAATATTAAGGTAGTGTTCTAATCTCATCAAATTCAACGGATTTAATTATAATTAATGAAAAATTTAATTACTCATATTAATGCTATGTATTACAAAATAATAATATATATTTTAAATTAACATATAATAGAAAAGATATATATATATATAAATACTATAATAATAAAAAATATTATTATAATTTTTTTTAAAAGTTAGTTGCATTATAAAACTATTGATTTTACTAACATGAAGTTAAATTTTAAATGATTCATAATATTTTATTTTTAATTAAGAATTAAGAATAGAAATTAAGAATGAATTTATAAGGAAATTAAGATTTTTTTTTCTTTAAATTCACTTACTTTAAAACATATTTATCACACTAATGTTGCAAAATGATTCAAAATGGTTAACTACCTTGCATTTTTTAAATAAATTATAAAAATTAATGGGCTCTTGTGCATCCTATTTTTTAATTTTTAATTTTACTATTATTATTATTATATATTATTATTATTATTATTATTATATATATATATATATCCAAATAACTAAAATAAATTAATAAAATAAAATATTAAACAAGAATAAAATAGAAAAACAATTTAGAGCAATTAAATAAGAAATTCCTTTATATATAGATATAATCTCTAAATAGTAAGTGGTTAATTGTATTTTAATTATAATAATATGTAAAAAATAAAATTTAAAATTATATAATGTTTTTAGTTAAATGTATAGTTTTAAATTTCTTATTTAGTTATTATTATAATTTAAAATATTTAAATAATCATTTTATGCGTCTAAAATTATAACAATAAAATATTTAATATGTATACATATATAATGTAAATAAATTTATAAAGTAAAAACTGTAGAAATATCAAACGAATCTCCATTACAGTTTTTAAAAAATCGAATAATATGGGTAAAATCATTCATAAATAGAAAATGTACATTTAATTTAATCTTTCTTATAAATATCCTTTTTAAACATCAAATTAAAAAAAATGTTTTAACAAAATATTTGATGAAATTTGTGACTAAATTATGAATAAGTTAATCATATATTTATTAAACTAGTTGAATTAAATTTTGTTGTGAAGAAAAATAAAAAATCTATCTATGATAGCAGAAGACAACTTCATTAAATAAATTAATTTTAAAAATTAAAAATAATTAATTACAACTAAATTAAATATTATTTTAGATAAAAAAATTATTAATTTTAAATTAATTATTATTAATAATAAATAGTTTCTAAATTAGGTGAGGCATAACAAGAGATCATGGTTCATCAAACAGACCATGTTCCATCAAAGTTCTACAACAATACTAACTACATTAAAAAAATATAGATAAATTCTTCTAAATTTTAAAGAACAAATCAATAATAATATAATGTTAAAATTGAATTACACTAACATATGAAATTCAATTTAACTCATATTAAGATTAAATAATTTTATTTTATAATTAAAATTATTAAAGTACGAGAACTATCATCACTTATATATTATAAATTCACATTTAAAATAATTAATTATAAATAGAGAAAATTCAAATACATATAGAAACAGTATTTACAGTAATAGATTGGAATACTTAAGTTTTACTAACTACTAATTTGTATTTATTACATTTCAAGACAAAATATCATGTTATAAAAAAAAATTGTTGCAAATAATTCCATAATTAATATATAATATTTTCTTGAAGAATATTAAATTTGAGATGGGATTGAGATAACACATAACACCATATGAACTTATTCTCAAAATATACTAAGTTTAATTTTCAAATTCAAAACATTAATATTAATTCTAAGTTGAGACTGATAAAATAATAGAAGTGATTTTAGAATAATTTTGTGGTCATGGAATCAGAATTTTCCTTTTCCTACTAACACTCATTAATTAAAGGTTGAAAAAACGTTATACATTCTCACACACGGCTTTAATTGAATATGCCAAATAAATATAGGGCTTTTCGGTCCCAACATAACTTTATTTTTATTTTATTTGGATTAACTCAAATCATGTTAAACTGATTTTTGATATATCCAATTGAAGTTTTAAATTAATTAAATAAATTAGAGTCACTTAATAGAACCTTAAAAATAAGTTCAGGAATCTAATAATTGATTATTTTAAATCTATAATAAATGACATTGATTCCAATATTTGTGCCTATTTGTGTAATTTTCTCATATATTTTTAAATAGTCAATTTTTTAGGTGTTTGTTAAAACTTTTTTGACATAATTAGAACTTGAAAATGCTCACGAATAGCCAATGGTGTAGTGCCAAAATCTCTTTCACATGAAAAACTGTTACACCTCATAAGCTCGACATAAATGCTCACTTAAATAAATATTTCATTATGTTATATAATTAATAAACCATATCTGTTATGCAATAGTTTTGGATCTTGATTAATAATACCAAGTAGCAATCATGTAGGTAGCTCTTTCCATTCACTTATGTCTGATACAAACTGTATATTTTTGTTTGATCAGCAAACTGTATATAAATTATAGTTTCACAAATTGAATAAAAATCCTCTCAAAGACTCCCAACAATTATATGATCGTAATTTGATGAAATATAATTTTCATTTGTTTGAGATTTTTCATACTATATTATGCAAATACTTCATTTAATATATTTGAGCATGATAGTATTTACATCAGATTATGTCTTTGCCTCTATATGATATATTATAAATTGAAGTCGCACAAAAATAAATACACAAGTTGTTTTCTTACCTAACACAGCTACGAATCACAAATTAGTGTATGGAGATTTTATTCAACAGAAAATAAATGTGAAAGTGCCTAAGAACACATTCGTCTTAAATACAAATGGACCATCTCTTACCTATTATTGATGCAAATTGGCAATCTCAGCTACTTTTTTTAATAGCATTATCACCTTAAAACATAACCTTCATCATTTCAGAGTTGGCATCAAAATTCTGCACTTAAAATATGAATCATCCTTGTGCAAACTCTAGGAGCCTGTTGTCACAAATCCTGAATAGATGTCTTCTAGTATGCATGATCTTAATCAAGGAATCAGCAATTGCAGCAACTCCTGCAGGAAATGAAACTGATTTGCAAGCCTTACTTGACTTCAAGAGTAGGATAGTAGAAGATCCATTCAAAATTATGAGCTCTTGGAATGACTCCATCCATCACTGCAGTTGGATAGGAATCACATGCAACATCTCCAATGGAAGGATCATGGACCTTAGCCTTGAGCAACTGAGACTAGGAGGCACTCTTACACCATTCATAGGAAACCTCACATTCCTCAACAGACTCAACTTGTTAAACAATAGCTTCCATGGTGAATTTCCTCATGAGGTGGGTCGTTTACTCTACCTACAACATCTAAACTTCAGCTATAATAACTTTGGTGGGAGTATTCCAAGTAATCTCAGTCACTGCATAAAACTGAAAGTACTAGCTGCAGGAGCTAACAATCTTACAGGAACAATCCCAACTTGGATTGGAAACCTTTCTTCTTTGTCTCGAATTAGCTTTGGGTTAAACAACTTCATTGGAAGCATACCACACGAGATAGGCCTTTTATCAAGCTTGACTTATCTGGTGCTATATGGGAATTACTTGTCTGGCTCGGTTCCTTCTTCAATCTATAACAAATCTTCATTATACTATTTCAGTTTTACTCAAAACCATCTTCATGGGAACTTACCAGCTGATGTTGGAATTACTCTTCCTAACATTCAAGTATTTGCCGGTGCGGTCAACAATCTCACAGGATCTGTCCCTGCATCATTTTTGAATGCATCAAAACTAGAGATTCTTGATTTCTCCTTGAATGGTCTCACTGGAGCACTGCCAAAGAACTTAGGGGTCTTAAACAGGTTAACTAGACTTAGCTTTGAACACAACAGACTGGGAACTGGGAAAACAGATGATGTTGCCTTTCTTGATTCTTTGGTCAACTGCACAGTTCTACAAGTTTTACGTCTAGGAGTAAATAATTTTGGTGGAGTATTGCCTAAAGCAATTGCTAATTTCTCAAGCCAAATGCACACATTTGCCCTTAATTCCAATGGAATACATGGAAATATACCTGCTGGAATTGGCAATCTTGCTAACCTGGCCCTAATAGCTTTGGAAGGAAACCGTCTAACTGGTAGTCTTCCTGATGCGTTGGGTAGGCTGAAAAATCTAAGAGAATTGTATCTGAATGTCAACAAATTTTCAGGTAGAATCCCATCCTCCTTGGGAAATTTGTCTGTATTAATAAAACTCTTTCTGGAGGAGAACAACTTTGAGGGAAGCATCCCTTCTAGT
>Ga0123342_1002379_pt1 | contig 31256 bp, 8 predicted proteins | sample Turbeawhitnodule_FD_89960 | JGI IMG/M metagenome (GOLD analysis project Ga0123342, IMG submission 89960) | Root nodule microbial communities of legume samples collected from Mexico - Turtle bean Mexico white nodule | ecosystem: Host-associated > Plants > Roots > Nodule | place: Mexico: Nepantla... | reverse complement strand
CTTCTAAGGTCTCGGCCTCTCGGCCAAGTCTTCTCAGGTCTCGGCCTCTCGGCCAAGTCTTCTAAGGTCTCAGCCTCTCGGCCAAGTCTTCTCAGGTCTCGGCCTCTCGGCCATACCGGTACAGTATCATTGTACGTAAATTGCCTAATTGATTCATATATATACTTGCACTTTCGCAACCTGAAATTCATTCGTATATAAATTGCCTAATTGAGTAAATTGTGATTCTAACTAGTCATTTGCTATATCTTTACAGGTAGCCTGCATTAGAAGATTTAAATTTTGTGCTTCTCATTTTGATTCTACTTACCATGACTTGTTCCCTTATTTACTTTGTGTAACCTCGATAGTGTGCAATTAGATATGCCAAATCGTTTAACATCTTTTAGTGTTTAACATAATTTAGTGTTAAAATCAGGACAATTTAAATAATTTCGGAAACACTTTTTAAATAATGATCCAAATTCCAAAAAAAAATAACTTCATATAGGATTATTCTAAAAATCTTATATCTTGGTGGAACACATTTTACTAAAAATGTATCTCAAGTTCATGTACCCTCTTATTTGAGTCTATTAAAAGAAATCCGGTGTTTAATTTAAAATCTAATTGTGTTTTTTTTTCATCAAACATTCTTTTTTTTCAACCATTTTGGGCTTTGCTGACCTGCTTAGTTCCTATTTATTTTAAATTTTAGTAAAATTTAATATGATTGAGATGTGTATATAAATTAATTTTAATCATAGATTTAACGTTTAAACGTGTCACCATGAGTGAAATTAACTTTAGATGCTATGCAAACAATCACTTCATAATCTTAGAACATCAAGAATGCAGAGGGTCTTATAGGAAACACTGTCCCTCTAAATGGGTTCAATTAACTAAGATTAGAAGACATTTAAAATAATTTACCAAACTGGCTCAAAGATTTTGAATAGAGTTTTCTTCAAAGTATTTCTATAAAATAAGCCAATCCATATTCCAAATATACTTGTAATATAAAAAAGGATATCTGACTACATTCTAACACATAATGAACAAATAGTTGTATAACTTCCTAGTTTGAACGACTCCCCCTCAACCCCAAATAAGAAAAAAACATTACACACTACACATTTTTTTTCGGATAAGTAATACAGAACTTTTGCTGAGCAAAAACACGAACTTTATCATCAACAAACAAATGTAAGCAACAAATGAGCAGAGGATCCAATTCTACAACTCTTTCTTCAAAGAGATCAGTCACTTATTGAAACTTTGTACTGTGGGCTATTTCTGCACAGTTGCTAATACGGCCGTTTAATGAGGCTTTCCATGTGGGGTAAAAAAATTGTATATATAGTCTGAAACATCCGGATTCTGGTCATAATCATGCTAACAAATTTGCCTCACGGAATCTCGAGGCTGTCCTCACAGGGATGAAAACATATATAGGGAATTCGCTGCTGACTTCCCAAGTCTCATGAATGACAGCATCAGTATCACTTGCTTCGCTTTTTGGCTTCACTATAAAGTACAACTCCAAGGACTGTGAATGAATAACCCATCATTCCAGTGACAGACACTGGGTTTCTAAATATCAGAATTGAAATTACAACTGCTACAGCCCCTTTAGCATTCCCAAGTACCTGCAGGAGCCAACTCTTGATTAGTTATTAGAGCATGAACTTAACGTAAGTTTATGCAAGTATCAATTCCTGGATCACTCCTGGACTGCTTATCCAGTTATCCTCACTTGAATCAAACTCCTTTGACCTTTCACGAATCCAAAAGTATATGGTGTTGCACACCCTTTACAAAGAAAATGCCTAGAAACAAAATTTTAAATTTGCATTTCCATGGAAAAACACCCCAAATCAACAACTCCTATAGTTCTTCATAAACTATATATCTCTTAATAATCGACTTGGCCAAGGTATCTCTAAAGAACTGAATCAATAACATCTGAAATGTCACTGAACAGTTAACACAGGTACCCACTCAGATTAAATTTTACAGAGCATTTCGGTAAACAATTTGGCCATCATTAGACCTAGACCCTTGTGATCTGCCAGATAGCAGTATTCCTAGCACTATTTTTAGAAATCCAGTAGAAAATATTCAGCAGTAATCCGTGAACTACTTTTGAAACGGAAACTGGAAAACTAAGTGCTTGAAAATTTTGAGGAACTCTATATAGTTACTAGACAATCTAGAAACTCAGATGACCTTAGGTAAATGTGTTTCCAAATAATTTGTTCTTAAAGAAATGAAAAAATAATAATAAAACGCCATGACAAATAACAACAGGAAAATGAAGGCACTAAAGAACATACGGAAATGAAAAAATTAAAAAAAACAATAACATTTTGACAATAAACTTGTGTATGAAAGCAGATCCGTTTATTGAGTAAAATATTAAAATTTGCAAAAGACAAGGACGTCTGCCTATATGAATAAGTGAGGCATACCTGAAGGGTAAGAGCACTGGTATGTTTGGTGACCAAGAAATTGGTCAGGTTGACAAGATAAGCAAGTGCTGAATTAAATAGCAGATACCAAATGATCTTCACATCATCTCTGGCAAGAGCCAATGTAATGCCAACCACATTTTCTTCCATCATTAGTGTAGCAGGGAGAAGGAAAACAACAGCAATTGGAGCCATATAAAGAAGAAGGTTCATAGAATTCAGCTTCTCTCTGGTACACCAAAGAAACGTATCAGTAGATATTTAATGCAATAATCCGACCACAGAAGAAAACATAGTAATAAACTAAATATCATGTTCCTTATACATACCCTTCAGAAGAAAGTAAAATTCCTTGCAACACGGATTTTAAGGCTCGTGCAGCAGTAGCTGCAACACATACTATGAACCCAAATAAATGGAAGCTTGGTTCACCCTATAAGCGAAGAAAAAAAAGAACAAGTACATCAGAAGCTATAGATTATTTTTGTTTTCTACTCATCATCAATACTTGAATAATACATAAAACGGAGAAAAAAGATCTTCCAGTGCTTAATGTGTCCCTCACCGACAGTTGAATTTGATTCAACAGCAATTAAAACTTCTAAATTCATGACCAAAAATCCCAGTTTGTAAAAGAATCAATCAGCAAGCTGGGGACAGCAAGTAAGTATACTGAAAACCAAGAATGCTCCACAACATGAACGACACAATATTTACTACCGGAATATGCCATTTAATAACACATATAAAGCAACATTACCTCTACTTCTCAAACAAACCTAACCAAACATTTTGTTAAATTAAGTAACGACAGAAGAGATTCTGATGTACAATCCGAGCAATATACCACTTTCATGAAAAGTAAAAACATTCCCAAATGGAGCTGCATAACCCAACATGCTACCGAATTGAAAATAAAATATTTCTAAAAGTCACAATATTTTTCGATAGTACCAACAAGTGCAACCAATCAAAAACTCTAACTTCACATATAATAGAGTAACTAGCATGAATCAAAGAGCTTTAACACTGCCATCTAGTAACAAACTATAATACATGATAGTGTATTGACTTTCACGAAAACTATCTCAAAAACCATAACAACTAACTATAATTTCTAATTGATTGCAGAATTGAAGATTGCACGCTATAAACCAATAAAAAATCATGCTCGATAAGACTATGTATGTAACAACACCCACTCAAGAAGTATCTTGGACAAGACTTCTAAAATAATTAATATAAAATTTTAAAAACTTTCAAATTCGGTGTTTTGTAATTGGATGAGTGGAATGACTAAACAAGATTTTTTTTCTTTATTTTAATAATGATACTAATGGTAGTACGCTCCTATGCTAAAGTCGTGGAGGACTTGTCTGCAAGTGTCGGTGCTATAATTGCTCGACAATACTAATATTTATAAATAGACGTTCGTAAAACAGCGTTTAAAAAGAAATAATAGTTTTTTCCAATTTCTTGCAGAATAAAAGGAGAGCAATAATTTAAATAATTTTTCTTTAAAATTAAAAAAAGCGCGAGAGGAGTAAGGAAGAAAAAGTAAAATAATGGAAGATTGGGAATCGCGGCGCGTTACCCCGCTGGCAATGACGACGCCGGCGACAACGGGGACGAGGGTGAGGTAGGTGAGCCAGGCCTCTCTCTTGAAGGTGATGAGATAGGCGAAGACGGCGGTGAAGAAGGGGGTGGTGGCGCCGACGGCCTGGTTGAAGGAGACGGGGAGGTAGCGGAGGGAGATGTTGCCGAAGACGACGGAGACGCAGAAGACGAGGCTGAGGGCGGCGATCTTGAAGAACTGGAGGCGGGAGCGTAGGGTCTGCATAGGAACGAGCTTGAGCCAGGCGATGGCGACGTAGCTGAAGAGGGAGCAGGCAGTCATGTGGCACATGGTGAGGAATATAGGGTACTTGAAGCCATAGTTGCTAAGAAGGTACTTGTTGAGGAGTAAAACCCCAATGTTGGAGGAGTACCAGGCGGAGACCAGAGCTATTGTGAAGAAACGGCTGCCACCCTTCATTGTGTGATGGAGCCGCCGTGGATCTGAGAACCTTCCGGCTAAAACTCCCTTCCAACAATCTTGCAACCCGCTCCTTCCTCCATCGCCGACCGCTTCATTGATTCCGATTTCCAATTCAGCGCGGAGGACTGTTTGTTTGTATTGAAAGCCTACACACTGATTTTATCAACGGATGCCAAAGGGAAAGCGCGTACACAAACACCTCCTTCGCTTCCCTCTGCTTTCTTTTATTCCCTTTCTTCCCTTTTATTTCTTATTCTTTTTATTTTCCCTGTCACTAGACGAGAAATATATAATATCACACCACTGTGCACTGTGGGTTGGTGATTCTTTTTTCTTTCAAAAAAAAAATAGCATTAATGTAATTAAATTTTCACAACAATTATTTCTTATTTTTAATTATTATTCCGTCAACTTAACCAACTTAATTTGTCGTATAACAAAAAAATAAATAATATTTTACATGTAAGAAAAAAAAAGAGAATTACAGATTGGATATTTTCCACGTTCTTGTTCACGTGGATGTACACCGGAAACCAACTCTCCCAACTACACTAATTTATCTTTAACTGATTCTCATTTTAATAATTAGGTTTCAATATTTTAAGAGTATGTTTCGCTACATTACATCTTCTATTTTCTTTTACACAAAATAAAAAAAAATTACTTTATAGGTAATATTTCTATAGATCTGATAGTTTATTGTTTTTACAAAAATACATCCTGAATATTAAATTATATACATAATATCAAAATTGAGCATATCTTTTTTGGTTTGAGAGTTTGAGTTATGAGTGGTGGTGCAGAGGATAAAAGAGGCATGTTTTGCGGTGGCGGAATTTGGGCAGAGAAAATGGATTTGATGCAGAAACATCGGCTGAAAATTGGTAGAACTGAAGACCTGACACCAACCTAGCACGCACTGTAAACGTATGAAGAAAAAAAAAGGATAAGAGAATGTGAAAACGACACACTGGATCTCAAAATTAAATTAATCATAAATCATAATCAATATACCATTTTTTTTTAATAATACTTTTTTTTAAATATTTTCCTAAAAATAAATTCCTCGAAATTAGTTGCTTAGTGTAATAGTTGAGAATTCAGTTTAATTCACAATTAATTTTTTATTTCCAGTTCTAGAAACCCCTTTTAGGATTAAACTTCGATGAGAGTTTTCTGGTTTTATGTTTTTTTTTAAGAAAAGGAGGGAAATTTAAAAGATAATAAAATTAAAGAAAAATAAATAATTAAAAGCGATAAGATTCAATTTTAATTAGAGAAGAAACAAAATAAAAAATAATTTAAAGCGCGTTTGAAGAAATAAACTACCGTAATTGTTGTGAAGAAAGTGACACTTACGTAGTCAAAACAGCGTTAGGTTATTGTTAGGTCCAATTTTTTCATGGAATCGAGATTTGAAGATGGATGAATAATGCAAAACCACCTAAAGTGGTGCGTTTTGCACCTTCTCACAATGCAAGATTATTATTATTATTATTATAATAATTAATAATAATAATACTAATAATAATGATAATAGAAGTCAAAGTCAACCAAAGCAAAATTTCCCATTTCTTAATGTTGACATGAAATTTATTTTGTATAGGAGGGGGTGGGTTGGTGAAGCTGAAATACACAATCACCTAAAATGGGTAGTGAGTTTTCAATTACCCCATTAACCTGGACATTGAATTTTTAACAGAATTTTTTATATTTTATTATTTTTCATTTTAATTTTAAACCTGAATTAATATACAAATGTTTTCTTACATCAATATTGTTATCGTTATCTGTTTTCTTATTTACAATATCGACTAGAGATTAAAGTCTTTCATAGTATATAAGTGTATGCAGACCTCACCTCATTGAGCTGGGTTTATGAGGTTGAGTTAGGCTTAAAGTCCACTTCTTAACATTGTATCAGAGCTATTTCGAACCTATTCTAACGAGTATTTGTTGAATTTATCCCACATCGACTAAAGATTAGAGTCTTTCTTAACAATTTTTCTTTCCAAAGACATGTGTTACAATAATATTAACAAATTTCAGTAACAATTGCTTTGTAAAGATTTTTATTTTTTTTCAATATTAAAGTTGGTAAAATCCTGTATCCCGGCAGCTATATATTTACAGACATATATAATTTGGCTTTATTATTAAATAAAAATATTAAACAACGTTGATTGGGATAATTTAATAATTGTATCTAAAAACTTGAAACACTGTTTTCAATTGTATAATTTAGAATTAGGGTCTATTTAATTGAAGTTTTCCTTAAACTTCTTCCAGAAGAACAAAACAAGAATAATTTTTTAAATTAATTTCTTTACAAATTATATATATATAGAGAGAGAAGATTAGTTTATAGACTCTCTCATGTAACATCTTTAATTCTTTATTTTTATTTGTTATAAGTTATTTTAATTTATAAAAATATTTATTTGTTATCTTAGAAGAATTATAAAAAGTTTATCGAAACAAATAATGAGACAATTAGAGGTTTCCATCAATGCATCCTGAAAACATTTTTAACGAAAAAAATAAAAGAAAGCAAAAACTAGAGTGGTTTAGAAATTTGAATCCCAGTCACCCTGCTTTCAATAGAATATATTAAAGGCAGTTTAACGACTATATTTGAGAAAATAATTAACAAATTCATTTTAAACAAGTGATATACGACATATTATTTTTACAAGAATTGAATTTAATGAAACAGTTGTCATTATAATAAATAAACCATTTTAGAATGTGTTGTTTTTTCAGTTCAACAGAACTCAACCTCAATCCAACATGTAATTTGCTTCAACCTTTTTATCATGAAAAATGTAAAAATTATGTTAAATGTAATTAAGGAAAAAATAAACACACATTGATTTAACATTACGATTTCAATTTACAACAAAGAATTTAATTTTTTACTTGATGGATTATTGAAAAATTTGCTAGAAAAAATATTCTATATTTTTAACAGAAACCCTGGAAAATGCTTGCAATCTATTCAAATAGATCGATATGAAAGACAGTATATTAAAATAAGTTTGCTTATTTTAATTAAAATGTGTACAAAATCACAGTTTTATTATTATTATTATTCTCATCGTTACTATTGCCACAAATATTTGATTATTAAATAATATTTATCGTTCTTTTATTCTATCCTATTGAAAAAGAATCCGGTATTGATTCTTCCAATAGAGATGTGTCATTATAATCATTGATTGAAAAACAAATAAGTAGTTAAAATAATATAAAGGGTTATTATTCACATGCGAGTTGTAAACTGTTCCCCTAGAGAATACGCTACACGCTGAATATTGCGTTGTAATGATATTGATTGGTCATTTCTTTGGCGCTTTCATACAAACACCGTCGCCGACAAATAATACGCTCAAAAGGTCAAGCACGGATGTTCTCAACAACAATAAACTAGACTATCCAGTGTTTAAAAACGCAACCATTTTGATTATGATTTTCTTCCAGTTTTCAAAATAGTAGAGAGAATCTTCACGAGGCAAATTCTGGAAAGCAACCTCAAGGTATGCAAGATGCTCATAATGCTACCACAGACAGATCACAAATATACTAGTGTTCGCAGTTCACAGTAATGCTTGGAAAAGTAATACTTGATACAAATTCATATTAACAAATTGAATTTAAAAACTCTAAACAAATGACTTTCCTAGGAGATAGCAATTGCATCTCTTCCAAAAGCATTTTAAACAATTAATTTTGGGATTTTTATAAAAGTTGAATATTTTTCTTCCAAATTTAGTGAGGTTACATGATTCAATTTTTCAATTCCAAATTTAAGAGGGAAACTGACTATAATGTGAAACATGTGAGTAAAAAAATCCATTTATAAAATTGAGACTCATATTCCTCCTTGATGAAGAAAGAACATACAATTCATTCGACATCCTAAACGAGATACTATTCTGCTCATGAGCTAAAAAAACATAAAAATTTAACTCTCATAATGCAAATAACTTTTAAGTATCCAAACAAACAAGCCCCACGACCGACGAGTCCTGAGAATCTGCAAAACGATGTCCAATTTCAAGGTCAATTAGATCATGCCATTCGATATTCTTAAGTGCACTGATAGGAAGCAGAAACTGAAGCAATCGTCAATTATGAACAAGTTTAAACTAGCTATCATCTATTTATACTCATGTTGCATGTGAATTTACTGGAACGTTATTTACCACAGCCATTTCAATGACACTATTGTAATTAACTAAGATTTTTATGTATACCGCTGTACTCGTTACAATAAACCGAACAGTGCAGCCAGAAGCGTTAACTGTGATGTTTTCAAATGACTACACAGAATAGTTATTTAAATGGGTACGGCATACTATCATCAATAAACAAAAAGCAATCTACAACAAAAATTGAAGACGGGTAATCTCAAGCAATGAGAAAGGTACTATGGACTATGTCTTCAAAACCTTATTGAAAAACATCACAACACAAACATTGAATCTCAAGAAAATTGATGAAACTGGAAGCCTATTACATTGGAACATATCTCCATTGGTAAAGGATCAAGCAGAAAGATTTTTCACATAATATCCGCACAGATAAAATCATGGGAATTGATTGTGTAAAACAGGTTCCCACGAAGAACTGTGCGACTTTTTACAAGAAAGTGTTCAAGCCTTCCTTGAAATAAAGAAATAGGACAGACAGAACACAAAACAATACAATGAAGTTGAAAATGACGGAATTAGCATTGTCTTAAATAATGAAATATGGAAAAAATATAATAACAGTGATTCGGGTGACTAATTATTGAGCATGTCTTCTATACCTTAATATGCAAAAAAAGAGGATCACCACAACAAATAACAAACAAATTTTCAGAATTTAAATGAAACTGTAAGCCAATTACATTGGAGCATATCCCAATGGATAAAGGAGAATGCTCAAGCAGAAAGGATTTTCCCTTGTTATCTGCACAAATAAAATCCTGGGAATTGATTTTATAAAGTAGGTTCCCAAGAAGAACTATGTGCAAATTGAAATAAGATTGAGCAAAACACACATACACCACAACAGAGTTTGTATACAACGATTAGCATCACATCATGTGACAAAAGGCAGCAATGAATAAACTAATAATCAATAGTGAGACCCTGACAAAATAGAAGAGCAACACTAATTCAATCCAGATAACGTTAAAAAACCATCTGCTCAGAGATTTTACTTTAACTAGTACTATAATTAACATATTACCTAAAAATAGTATATGACATCTCCTCAAACTTGGCCTAATATGAATAAAATAATTGATAAAGCATTTCATCAGGAAAAATACAATTCTATCAATTTCTCTATATTAAATTAAACTGAATAAAAATAAGAAAAAAAAGTTATCAGCAGTTTGACAACTGAGTAGCTTAGAAGCCATAGTTCCACCATAGAAAACGATTAATTGATGCAAAAATCCTTCATTATTTAATTGGACAGTTTGTACTTTAACTTATTGTTTAGTTCATAAAACTGAGTTTCAGAAAAGCAGGATCACAACAACAAACAAATTTTCAGAATTTAAATGAAACTGTTAGCCAATTACATTGGAGCATATCCCCATGGACAAAGGAGAATGCTCAAGCAGAAAGGATTTTCACTTGTTATCTGCACAAATAAAATCCTGGGAATTGATTTTATAAAGTAGGTTCCCAAGAAGAACTATGTGCAAACTAGAAATAAGAAGATAGAGCAAAACACACATACACCACAACAGAGCTTGTTGTATACAACAATTAGCATCCCATCATGTGACAAAAGGCAGGAATAAATAAACTAATAATCAATAGTGAGACCCTGAGAAATTAGAAGAGCAACACTAATACAATCCAACCATCTGCTCAGAGATTTTACTTTAACTAGTACTATAATTACAATATTACCTAAAAATAGTATATGACATCTCCTCAAACTTGGCCTAATATGATAAAATAATGGACAAAGCATTTCATCAGGAAAAATACAATTCTATCAATTTCTCTGTATTAAATTAAACTGAATAAAAATAAAAGTTATTCGGCAGTTTGACAACTGAGTAGCTTAGAAGCCATAGTTCCATCATAGAAAGTGATGAATTGATGCAAAAAAACTTCATTATTTTCTTAGATAGTTTGTACTTTAATCTATTGTTTAGTTCAGATAACTGAGTTTCAGAAAAGCAGGAACACAACAAATAACAAACAAATTTTCATAATCTAAATGAGGCTGTAAGCCAATTACATTGGAGCATATCCCCATCATAGAAAGTGATTAATTGATGCAAAAAAAAAAAAAAATCATTATTTTCTTGGAGAGTTTGTATTTTAATCAATTGTTTAGTTCATATAACTGAGTTTCAGAAAAGCAGGAACACAACAAATAACAAACAAATTTTCAGAATCTAAATGAGGTTGTAAGCCAATTACATTGGAGCATATCCCCATGGATAAAGGAGAATGCTCAAGCAGAAAGGATTTTCACTTGTTATCTGCACAAATAAAATCCTGGGAATTGATTTTATAAAGTAGGTTCCCAAGAAGAACTATGTGCAAACTTGAAATAAGGAGATAGAGCAAAACACATGTACACTACAACAGAGTTTGTATAGAATGATTAGCATTGCATCATTTGACAAAAGGCAGCAATAAACTAATGAGACTCTGACAAACTAGAAGATCAACACCAATCATATCAAGACAACGTTAAAAAACCATCTTCTCAGATATTTTACTTTATCTAGTACTAAAAGTACAATATTACAAAAAAAAAATATTATATGTCATCTCCAAAAACTTGGCCTGATATGAATATAATAAACAAGGCATTTCATCCGGAAAAATACAATTCTATCAATTTTTCTACATTAAATTAAATTGAAATAAGAGAAAAAAAAGTTCTTTGGCAGTTTGCCAACAGGTAGCTTAGAAGCTATTATTCCGTCATAGAAAGTGATTAATTGATACAAAAACCATTCATTACTTCCTTGGACAGTTTGTATTTAAATCTACTGTTTAGTTCATATAACTGAGTTACAGAACCAAGTAACACTAGTACAGTTGGCATCAACATTGAGATCACAGTTTTCAATGAAACATTTTCAGGTAACAGTTGATAATGCATATATCAGAACCAACTATATCAACAAAAGGGTAAAATTACCTCATACATTGCTTGGATACATAAACACTCTAACCCTTGCTCCCTGCAAATGCATCATCAGTCAACACTAATAAACCACAAAAAAAGCCAAAAACAAACAAATTATGTGTCAAAAGGTTTACCATCGATCTTGGGGGCAGATTTGACTTGAACTTAGCTCTAACGACACCACTGTTACCATGAGGCCTGGTGACCTTGCCCCAAATGCATCGATAGTGGCTTCCGTTCTTCTTTACCTTGGCTTTGTAAATGTAAGCCATTCTCTTCCCAGCGTACCACCCAACTTCTTCCTTGGAGTTTACATTCTCAATCTGGATGAGAGAAGTATTTGGGTACTGATTTGACTTGGACCTGAACAACACAATCAATTTATTTTTCTCAGCACAAATATAGTCCCACTACCTTAATCAACAGCAAATATGAATTACATTTACACGGCGCATGTTCAAACTATTATGAGAAAATGATAAACCTAATACGGTTACTGTTGTACTCACTGGAAAAAACCTTTGAAGCATGTTAACACATGATACAAAATTGAACAAAAAAAAATACACCTAACGTTAGTTGAATAGAGAAAGAAAACAGCATACCTCTTGTATCCAAGAATTGAACCCCTGACATAGAGTCTGGCAAAGGAGAAAAACGACGATGACATAAACAAACGTTCAGATAAACGCATTACGCTAAAATTAGTAAAAATGAAATTAGGATTAAAAGAGGCAGAAGCTACAGATCGCAAACCTGACACGTTCTCCTTGGCGTCCTTTGACCATCTTGGTAACGGCGATGCCTCCTCCTTCTCCTCTTCTCCTCTTCTAATCTCGGCGGAAGCAGACACTGCACTATCAGTCTCGGGGTTCTTATAGAGATAGTGTAACCAGCTAGGGTTTTCTGCAAGGCCCATTCAATTGGGCATTGGGCTTCTCAGGGCCTTTTGCTTCAGTTTTAAACCTTTTCTAAATAGACTAGTAGCTATACCAATTTAACATTTAAAAAAATAAAACATTAATTATAACTAATATATTTTAAGATTTAGATCAAGGAATTCCAAAAATACAAAACCATTTTTTTTATATTTTAATTAATTATTTCAATTTAATTTAAGATATAACGTGAATAATGTTGGGTTGGAACAGTTTTAAATTTTTTAAATGTCAAGAATTGTGTAGTTTATTTAAATAATAAACTTAGTATGAATTACTATTAGATAAAACTGAAGTTAAGATGTGTATTTGTAATACTTAGTTTTTATTATAATTTAATAATTGTAATAAAATGAAGAAAATAACGTAAAGATAGAGAGGAATTTTTTTATCCAAGAAATTGTTGGTGAAAAAGAGATATGAAATAATATAAAAAAAATGAACTATGCCATGTGAATGGAGAAAAATGGAGATTTTGCTAAAAGTGGATACCTTGACAATCATATGTTTTAATACTTTTATTAGTTTTCTTTTAAGTGGATTGACTTAGGGTTTTTTTGTATTCTTTTCTAGGACATGTACGTAGCTGAATTCATATATATATATATATATATATATATTAGTTAGGATCAATTTAATGCCATCAAGATTTTTTTTAAAAAATGATTTATAAAACATTCAAATGGTTCAAATGCTTTCAATGGAATATAATATGTAAATATTTATAAAACTTGATATAGGATAAAAATTAACTAAAAACATTTGAAACAAAGAGAAAGTATCGCCTCATATTTCGGTATCCTAATATGTAAACTTATCGTTTACCTATACAAAAGCTTCACCAAAGGAAAAAGAAGAAAACGAAGTCTATGACACAAGTCCAACCTTCGACAAATGCTTGGGTTTTTCATAATCTCACACTTCCTTTTGTCTTATTCGCCTTAATCTTTGCAATAATCGCTTGTTGTCTTTTTTCCAAGCGTGACTTAGTGAATAATCTTGTGAACAATGTTCAAGGCAAGGAGAGGCCTATTAGATGGCACAGAAGAACGATATGGATTAATGTCTTCTGACATAAGAGGCGTGTCCTCTACACAACGTAAAATACGACATTGGCAAAAGCTTTTGAGGCTTAAGATAGGACGTCATGTGTTTTGGGGCTTAATGGTTTTGGTCTTCATGTGTGTTATTGCCAAGTTTGTGTTGTTGAATGTGTTTTCAGAACAATTGAATTTGGAACCTATAGTTCATGCAAATGTCGTAAAGCACGTACTTTCACCAAAAAAGTCACCGGTATACAATAATTTGTTCCATGTGATCTTTTACCCTCTTTAGTGTATTATATGTTTTCATTGTTCTCTTTTTTACATACTCTTTAGTGGATGCAATGGTTATAATTCTAGTTGGTTTGGTAGAAATAATTTTTTTTGTGTTGTTCATCTCTTTTTGGTTATCAAGTATTGTGTTGTTTTTTTGGTTTGCTCTTAAATGAAAGTCATGGTTATACACAATTTATTTTCTTTATATGTCTTGTGTAATCTCATCATCCATCAATTTACATGTCAATAACACATTTACATAACACACATATCAATGAAGAAAGAAAGATGAGTACAAATTATTTTTCAAGGGTTTTTACTCATATATACATTTATTTATATATATATATATATATTTATATCCATCATTCTATATAACTTATCACGAAACACAAAAAACATAGAGAGAATTTGACTGGTTTAAGTTAACATTTTTGTTTTTGTTTTTTACTATCCTTCTCGTAAAATTTACATAAATTTTAGTTTAGGAAAAATTTAATGTGTGTTATCTAACTAATTTTAAAAGTTATCCATTTCTTTATGTCATGTTTTTAATTTTTCAAATAATTAATTATCTATCCTTGAAATAACCCTTTTCAAATATGTAATTACGTACTTGATGCTAGTGTGAATGAAATGTATGTATTTTATTTATTTTTCATGGTTAATACTTAGATTATGATTGAGCAAAAGAGAAAGAAATATAAAAAAGTTACTAGGTAATTGTCCTTCTAGAAAAAAAAAAAAACACTCATTTAAACTTTTCTTCATTTTCTTTTACCATCGAATTCCTCTCTCATACTATAAATATAAAAAAATATACTTTCATAACTTTTTCCTTACAAAATATCATGATTGAAAATTGTATGATAACATTAACAACCTTCTTTTATAAGATTGTGATATATTTGGGTGGCTTATGGTGTGTTTATTCATAATATATATAAATACTAGTATCATTTGTAGTTAGATTTACATTAAATTGTGATGCTAGTTTCTCTTTAATATCTGTTAGTTAGACTCCCAAAATATGGAAGCATCCCAATAGTGCCAACTTCCACAAATGCATTGGTCGAGCTAAGAGTGAGAAACGTGAGTCTAAAGTTTGTTATTTGCTGAAAACTTGAGGAAAAAAAGTCATTATAAGTGATTCATATTTTGCCATTTTTGTGATTAGAAAAACTTCCTATCTCGTGCAGGGAAGGGAAATGTGACAAATGGTTACCTTATGATCCATGCAAATGGAGGGTTAAATCAAATGAAAAGTGGTGTACGAAGATAAACTATTTTTAGAGTTTGTCTTTTGTTTGTTGTTTTTTTAGTTTCTTGGTTATTTAAATCTTATGAGATACATATAAACATATTTTCCACCCATTTTCAGATAAGTGACATGGTTGCTATTGCAAAAATTATGAAAGCCACTTTGGTTTTGCCTACATTAGATCACAACTCCTTCTGGACGGATTCTAGGTGCGAAATCTCATTTCCTTGAGTTCCATAACAAAAAAATGTTCCTCTCTAATTCTGCAGTGTTCCAATGTGACAGTGACTTTAAGCAAATTTTTAACTGGAAGAACTTCGTGGAAGTTTTAAATGATGATATTCAAATAGTGGATTCTCTACCACCGAAATTGGCAAAAGTTAAGCCAATTATGAAGGCTCCAGTTTCTTGGTCCAAGGCAATACTACACCATTTGCATAGATAGTTGAAGTGGTTTTACAAAGTAGTCATTACAATTTTGATATATATAAATCTTTTGTCTACTTTGAAACATGTAGGCCGGTTATTACGCAGGAGAGATGGTGCAATTGTTGAAGAAACACAAAGTGCTAAAATTTACTCATACTGATTCACGCTTGATCAACAATGGTTTAGCCACTCCAATCCAAAGAATACGTTGCAGGGCCATGTATGAAGGGCTTAGGTTTGCAGTTCCAATTGAAGAGCTTGGAATGAAGTTAGTGAAGAGACTTAGAAACAATAATAGTCCTTACATTGCTCTTCACTTAAGGTAATCTCTCTAAAATACTTCATTTAGGGTACATATATATATGTTTAGCTAACCCTTGTCTCAGAAGAAAGTGCCAAAATATTGCAGATATGAAAAGGACATGCTTGCTTTTACTGGTTGTAGCCACAACTTGACAAGAGAAGAGGCTATAGAACTTAAAAAGATGAGATATCAAGTGAAGCATTGGAAGGTGAAGGAAATTGATAGTAACTCAAGACGCTTAAGGGGTAGTTGCCCCATGACTCCAAGAGAGGTTGCAGTGTTCCTTGAAGCACTTGGTTACCCTTTTGACACAAAAATTTATATAGCTGCAGGTATGATTTATGGAAAAGATGAGATGAAACCACTCCAAAAGAAGTATCGTCATTTGCTCTCACACTCCACTTTGGCCACAAAAGAAGAGCTTAAACCTTTTAAGGGTCACCAAAATCAACTTGCTGCTTTAGATTACATTATAGCAGTAGAAAGTGATGCTTTTATTTATAGTTATGATGGGCACATGGCCAAAGCAGCTCGTGGTCATCGAGCATTTGAAGGATTTCGAAAAACTATTAGCCCAGACAAGTACTAGTTCTACTGAAAAAGATTTAGTGCTTTTCTTTTCAAAATTACAATATATATGCTTGATCATATGAATGAATTTTGGTTCTTTCTACTTGTAGACAACGCTTTGTAAGACTGATTGATCAACTAGACAACGGTTTGATTTCTTGGGATGAGTTTTCATCAAGGGTGAAGAGCATACATGCAAACAAAATTGGAGGTCCTCATCATAGAAAAGTCCATCGACATCCCAAATGGGAAGAAAGCTTTTATGCAAACCCTTACCCAGGTTGCATTTGTGAGCGTCGTGAGAAAATGAGAATGTAAACATGCAAATAATGTAGTTCTTGGAGTAGCCAAAGCCAAATGCTCAACTATTCTCAATTGTATATTAACTTAGCTAGAATAGACTAATAGATAGTTTTGAAGCAACTCATTTTTTTTACTAATGTTAAGCAATATTTTTTTTATTATTCATTAAAAAATAATTTGTAAATTTATTTTAAAATAAAAATAAAAGCTAAAGTAACTCAATGTTAGTCAAGTGTTAAAAAATAGAAAAATGTTTTCTTTCAAATTGAAAAATCATTTCAATATGAAGGTAACATCTTTCTACAGGTATCACTGAGAAATATAATATAATCTGAATAACAAATGATAAAAAAATCAGAATGCTAGTTCAAAAAAGAAGAAGTAACTATAGCTATAATTAAAGTTTTTATTAATATGTTTATAATTATAGTTAGGTGATTTAATTTTTCTTAATTCTTAAATGTAGAAATTATAAGTCTAAATAATCCTTTTTAAAGATTATTATATAATATAGAAAATATATTTTAGATATATTACATAAATTTATTTTTAAAAAATAAAAATAAATTATTATATATAAATGTACAAATTAATTTTGGTTGTACTTATTAAATAAAATAAAATGTTATATTACGTAATAAATATATTACTTAACAATTAGTTTAAATATGACATATATATTTATATATTTAATATTATGTAATACAAATAGTGATGTGTCTATATTTATGGATGTAATAATATATAGTAACAAAACTACATGGGAAAAATACAAGTATAATCATAGATTTTTTACTAATGCTTCTTTGTAAAAAAAATCAGAGGAAAAGGATGGGAAAAAGAAGTAAAAATTAAACGAAATTTATCCAAATTAAGAAAAAGGTGATACACAGTAGATGATGCACTTTGGCAAGGTTGGGTTTTTCCCTTTTGTGGTGTGCCATTTATTGTCTTCTCCGATTTCACCATTCACTTCAACTTTCCCGCCGCCATCTACCCTTCCCTTCGTGATCCTCTCTCAGGTTATCTCTTCTCCTCTATTCCTCCATTTTTCTTTTCATTTTTTTTTTTGTTTTTATATTTTGAATTCTTTGCGCCCCTGTTCAATCGAAGTTTTAGGTTGTCCTTTTAGTTCATTCTCTTTTAAAAATCAATTTTTTAGGTCATATGTACTTTTGGAGGTTGGATTTGTTGGCAGATCTAGGGCTCCGCACTCGTTAAAATTAGTTTCTATGTCTGTTGTTTGATCCGAGTTCCTCTATCACCTTGAATTCCAATCTACATCTTAAAATCACTTGGTCCTGCCAATTGTTCAATGTTTTTGAATGGGTACTTTGGCTACAGTTATTGAAACCCAAATAAAAAAAAGGGGGTAAAATAGAGTCGGAAAAGATAACTACCATTGAAGTGTTCGTATTCTATACTACGAATTAATTGGAAATTTCTCGATTGAGAATGAGAGTTATTTGTAAAATTTAGAATTTTCTAGCCTTCAGCTCAGGGAAAATTGTCAACCCTGTACTAAGTGTGTCAGTTTTTTGACAATGAAAGCATTCCATTGTGTATTCTCCACATATATTTCAACAAAAAGTATTATCTACCAAATCAGATTCAGAGATACTGTGCTGCATTTTGATTTAATGGTTACGATTACTTTTCCTTGAGCCCTTATTTTGACTGGGATGGTTTACCAAATATGAGGCAATCTGAAGATTAGGAATTGGTTTATATAGCACACTTACTAAGTGCTGCTAGCTGTTTCATAATGCTTATGGTTAATGATTCCTTTTTCTCCAAAAATTATCAGCTGCATTAATGGTCATTGACCTTTTTGAGGTAATAGAGTGTAAATGTAGGGAACTGCTGATTTCGTAGCAGCCGATGCATAATTTCATACTATGTTTCTGGCTGTTATCTGCCTCGGTCAATACTTTAGAATGAATTTGACCCTTATTCTCACTTGCCAGTGCATAGTTTTTCAGTGATTTGTCAGGCATTGAGTAGTCTTTGTATATATGATCATATCTTCCATTTCTCTGTAATTCATTAGTCATGTTTTTTAATTTAGATGAATGCTAGGAATTCCCAACGTTTATTTATTATGAGTTCAGTTTTGATAGATGTTAGTGTTAATTTTTACATTGTCAACCTATTAAAAATCACCCTAATTATGATTTTTAAAAGTAATGTTCTGACATTTCTCTTTAATTTGAAGAATATTAAGGATGCAGTATTTGATTTGATGAATTAAAATTAAGCTTCCCTTTATTATAGAATTTTTCTAGATTGAGACAGACAGTTCATTTTCAGGGGATTGAGGGGCAACACCGATCTTTTTTTATTTGTCGTAATCATTTGTTATACTCCACTTCTGTTTATAGGTGAACAACATAGAAAGAGTAGTGCAAATGACTTGGAATTTTTTGTAAGCTGTGTTGGTTTTCTTTACATTGCAGGTAAATGGGTTTGTGGACATTACTTGAGGGGTTCCTGCTTCTTGCAAATGCACTAGCAATACTAAATGAGGACCGCTTTCTTGCACCTAGAGGATGGGGCTTATCAGATTTTTCAGCTGGCCAGACAAAATCTTTCAAAGGCCAGGTTTTAGGTCTTATTTATGCAACACAGTACCTAAGATTTCCTCTTATACTTCTGAACTCTATCTGCATTATCGTGAAGTTAGTTTCTGGATGATGCTAGCAAGGTGAGATGTCAATACATATGTCTGGTTTAAACATGCATCTCATGTATGACGTTTTTATTGCTATTAGATGCTATATTTAATTACAACAAATATCTGTAGTTTGTGAGAGAGCCTTGAGCTTTTCTTAAATCTTATGTTTTATTAATAAATAATTGACATAAAAGAGAATTATATGTTGACATTTCAGCCAAGCTGCATTTTTCTAAAAGTGATGTTTGAAGCATTCTGACGGATATTGTAGTACAACGCATCCACACAATATATATGTACTGAATCTAGTTATAGATTGTGAGCTCAGTTTACTAATTGTGAGCTTAGTTTAATGCGGCCTTTTTAACTTATGGAATTTTCATCAGGAATTTTCATCAGACCAAACCAAAACGGATAGTTTTAAACTTACCTCGGTTAATTTTTTAAGTCAATAATTTAAATTGCATGTTTGATTCGATTTATTTTGGAAAATTAATTGCTTATTATGTTAGTTTCAGGAATGTTTTTAGAAAAAAAAATATTTTTTTATCTAAAAAAATTAATTTTATACCAAACATGCATAGTCAGTGTGGTGAGCAAACATTTTCCTTAACATCTAGCTAAGCATTTTTGTCTCCTATGTCCTTTCTCTTATGAAGAAGACTTGGGTATCTTGAATCATCTAACAGGGTTTCTGTTTCTTAATGATGGCAGGTTCAGGAGTTAACATCAGATTATTTGAAAATGTTCTTAGATCGGAAAATTGGAAATTGGTTATCTACCCAAAAGAATGTCAAAATTCTATTGTAGAAATATACATTAAAAGTGTCTTTTTTAGGATATTTGTTGCCGTAAAATCCAATTTGCCGTAGTGACATAACGAATCAGAAAATGAGTTCATCGTGGTTTTGATATTGGGCGGGTGTTGTATTCATTTTTTAAGAATTGGTTACTCTCTGCAAATCTTCATTGTATAAATTCAGATTGTTTTTAACTGCTTCTTGCTTGATAGGTGATATGTGTTCGAATATGTGATTCTCAACTTGATGGCTTCTATTAATGTTTGTTAATTATTAAATCAGAAGTCTGTTTGCTACCACAATAGTTAAGTGGAAGTTCAAGTTATATTGAACAAAAGGCAAATTTTAGGTTACTGGTCAACTAAGCAAAAGTAAACAAATGTTGTTGATAAATAAATAAATATAATACTTAATTTATAAGTTATTTAAGTACTATTTGTTTGAAGTGATTGAAAGTATTTAAATAGTATAAACTCTAAATTATCGAGAAAGACTTTGTTGAAAAGAAAGCTACGATTTAGTGATTTCTATATCTTCAAAGAAATTGAATTAGTTTTAACCTTAGTTTGGGAAGTAGTTTTGGTTCACATTGAAAGAAAAAAGATAATAAAATTATCTAATAAATTTAACTTGTACTGCTAGTTAATAAGATTTTTTACAACAACTCAATTTGTTTAAATTTAAAATAAGTATATTTGAAATAAATGCTCTTTAAAGTACTTATTTAAGAAATAAATAGGATTTGCTTCTTAAATAAGACAAATATTATTATTTTTTAAGTAAATATACTAGATAAATACATAAAAAAAAGCCCATACTTTGTTATAAATTAGTATTTTTTAGCAGTAAATTATAAAGATGATAACATAAATAAAGGATTGTCATATTTTATAGAAGACAGTAAATGAGTCGTGATATTTGACACTAGATAAAATACATTCATTCCACATCACTAAAAAGATAAAACATTCATTTAGTTTTTAGTATAAAATCATAATATATATTATTATATTATTAAAGTTGACTGTCAAGTGAGAGTATTTTTTTTAGGAGTGTGAAAGTAATTTTTTTATGGTAAAAATATGTTTTAGACATGAATTTGACTTTGAGAATGTTAATCTATAAATAAAGTCGAACTAAATTTTTTCTTACACGACCAAAGAACCCTTTGCATATCATTGAGATACGCCAAGTGGTTATTTTTAACGAAAGCATATTTGAAGCATAACCCACTATCTAAAGAATTACTAAAAGAATATAGTGCATTTAATCATAAATCTGCAAAAGCATGGTACGTTTTGGAGTCTAAAGCAATAAGTCGCAGGGCTGCAATAGTTGCCGCAGCAGACATGATGGCAAAGAAACAAATATTGATCCAATGCCAGAGCTTTTGGATGGACGTTAGTTTGTTCTTATGAGCCATCAGGTACATATGGTTTGCAAGGATAAATGTAAGGGGAAATGTGCTGATTGCTCCAGTGAGGCTCATGAAATCTCCAAGAAATGGCAACAAAGCTGATACAAACGTATTTATAGTGAGGTAGCCACCTCTCACCAAGATTCGAAATGACAAGTTCTTAAAAGCCAGGGCACTCCCTTTGATCCCATGCTTGGTATCCAAATACTCATACATTGGACTCGCAAATATCTACCAAAAACAGAAGAGGGGTTATAGGCCAGCGATACAATTTAAACAAAATATTTAGTGGCATACGAATTGCAGTTTAGAAGTTACTACATGCAATGCAATGACTGATTGAAGAAAGGCTGCAATATTGGCCATGGCCTTAGCCCAGACTGGACCATTTACACCACCCATCAAATAGGTTGGTGTTGAAGATCCGTAAGCCCAGTATCCTGCAAAGGTTACCATATATAACGGCAGAACTCCAACTGTAAACTGAAAGTACAGAGATTTCATCATGTTCTTCACAACTGGCTGCCTGATGGTTGCCTGTGAGGGTTACAACCAAATAAAACTCAGTTTCAAGAGGTTTACTAATCCACACAACTCAACAAATCAATAGCTACAAGCTTGCATATTACCTGTATCTCAGGCAGCATTCCCGTGTTATATGCAAACACAAGATTAGCAGATGCCCCAATTGTTGTGAATATTTTACTAGTTGATGTCCCCGGAATACTATAATCACGAGGCGGTGATTTTACACCTATTGATGCAAGGGGGTGAGGTCAGTATGCAAATTAACACCGAGTTCATCAAAATAAAAAATATAACTTAAAAAAAACTAAGCATAGAGAAAAAGGATTGTTCTGAGGTAAAACAATGTGATTCTCAATTGTTGTAAAGTCACCCATGAGGAAAACTCAGGAGAATGCTTTAGCCTAATTGAAAGCTTGAAAAGTAGGTGGAAGAGAAATGGGATGAAAAAGATGCTGATCATCATTTTATGGTGAATGTTCTGTAACATGATTCGAACTTCGAACTATATTCTAGTATATAAATGAAAGAGTAGGTCTGTATATTGTTTAAGATTAAATTAAGATTAAATTGATGTCCATTTGCTAGTTCTCAAAGAATTCTTTTTTACTGCAATTGGTTGGTTCAAATGGTATGTACTTGTTTTCCCTTAAGGAAGGTCGTAGGTTTGAATCTTGGGTAAGGAAAAAAAGGTCCCCACTAAGAGAGTTAACCCCACCATGCCGTAGATGTTTGCAGCTTGAACATGATGAATACCGAGTATGTAGAGGTACCTGTAATCTAGACAAAAAAAAAATACCTTTTTGACTTGCATTGAGACACATCAAGTGGTGAATAAATAAAGATAAATCAACAATGAGGGTTGCAAATTCCTCAAAAAGTTTCACCAACATATAACATAATACAAGACATAAGCTGAAATACTACATAAAAGAATGGCACTTTAGATCTATCTATGTCCTTTATCATTAAAACAATTGACTGCCCACAAAATAGCAGCAGCAGGCCAGAATCACAAATGAGGGACGTTATATTCACTGATAAGCATAAAAAGAGAATTAAAAGAAGAAACAAGCAAAGATAATGAGATTATGGATGACAGGATAATGAAACTCCACGAATTAACTCAAGATTTAAACAGGAACTTAAGATGTTGTATGCTAGAACACTAGTTATCTCTGCTTCAAATAACACAGTTAATTATCATTCATAGAACGAATTTTAATGAAAATGTTTAGACGGCATTCAACATGTTTGTGGAAATCTTTAAATTCAGAGGAGAAAACAATAGTATCAACAAGGGCAATTGATTTAAAGAAGTAGCGGTGTAGCATCAAGATCTAGTCATTGTATGATAAAAGAACACAGGCGCATACAGACAAGTAACAGAATGAGAGATTACCATCTTTAACCGACAGTAGAAATGCTATAACAATATACACTAGGCTCAAGACTGTTGAAAATCCCAGCCAAATTCCAAGAGCCGATAAATGGGGAATACAAATGGCAAACATTGCACAAACCAATCCAGCTATGGCAATGAAATGAGGAAGCTTCATCCCATCGTCATTCCTAAATAGAACATAAGCAGCCTGCACAATAGTGAACAAACAAGATCCAGAAATATTCTAAAAAGGTACTAAAAGATTCCTGCATGACTTTTTCTGATCCAGAAACATAATAATGCAGTCAATATTACGAGAAGAATAGACAAAAAAATGAAGCAGTTCAAGTATCATTACATAAAACTTTATGAAGGCTTCTTGAGAAACGCGAAAATGAAAACACTAATGAACAGTTTATATAAAGATTTCAAAAGCCCGTAACACTCTGCATTAAAAAAATGACTGAAAAGAAGAAAAAATTAAGATTGCATCAATAATAAACTTGGAGGAGAGATGACAAGAAAAATTTCAAATAAAATTGATTTGAAGTGATGTGATTTACATTAAATGTTTTTATTTGCTATTATCAAAGCTACCAATAAAATTTGGTGTCTGTTTAAATAAACTTCTCTGTTAAAAAAATTATGAAAAAAAAACTAAGTTTCTCCAAGTTCATTCTAGTATAAACTTTTCTAGCAAATAAAAAAATTACAGAAAGATACTTCAATTCGATTATTTGTTCCTGAGAATCAATTCCTCAACTTAGAATTAAACACGTAAAAATGACCTAAAATCAAGCAAAGCGGTGTCACAACATGGTTAAGTGTTGCCCCATTTACCTTCAAAGCCGAACCAGCCAAAATGATGTAGCCAACATTTATCATGAAAAGATTGACATACTGCAGAGTCCATGTGAGGGAATAAGCTTTTCTTCCTGCAAAAAGAAAACGAGTGAGAGATGATAACTAAAAGCATAAGCATATATGCTTATTTACTTTTACATACACAACAAGAGCAAAAGCAGCTAGTAGTCAATTATGGATTGTGTTAAGCTATTTATTTATTCAGAAGCAAATGTATAGAAAGTACCATATATAAATCCAGCAAGATCTCTGTATCGAATATGCCTTGTTCCTCCAAATTCATGAAGCCTAGCAATAAGAGCATTCGCGTAGAGCGAAATCGCAGTGGCGAATATCAAACCAATAACACCCCATGCCCAACCCAGGGGTACCATGATGGTCCCAGAATATCCAAGCACATACGCGCTGTTGATGCCCGTCGTGAGCACAAAACCCACCTGAAACCATGAATCTGCAAATACTCCCCAATTAATTCATTCTCGTAAATTCCCAATTCAGTAGCAGTGTATAGAGTGTAGCCAAGAAAAAGGAACGCACCGGTGCTAATTTGATGTGCGGTGTCGGGGATTTCAACATCCGCGAGGTTTTCAACATCTGCAATCAGCGTGACGCCCAGCTGCCCCTCCGCCGCCGCCGACGCCGCCGCAGAGTTCTTCACCGCCAGCGTGAATGAATTTCTTTTCAATTTATAAATAAATAAATAAATCTTAATCAAAATCTTCCTTATAATTGTAACTGCCGCTGAATTTATCTGTAACAACACACAACACAACACAAGATTGCGTTGCGGTGGGTTGGATGAGGTAGAGACCACAGGGAAGGGACCAATAATTTCCTATGTTGTCAAGTGTGTGTTTGTGTCTGTATGGTTGCTCTGCCACTTCCTCTGATGCTAAGGTTGTTGTTCAGTAGTAGACTTTGGTGGGTTCCGCAACTGTATTTTCGCCTCAATCGTAGATCGCTTTGAAATTTTAAACTATCATTTTTTCCTCCTGAATCTATGTACTCTCACTCTCTGCTTTTTTTTTTCTATTTTGCTTATATCATACAACATATTTCTGTATTTATACACACATATTTTTCTTCTTCTTACAAAATCTAATTAGGTCAACTGCAAAAGAACCTTTCAAATTCTCATTTTTTGCTTAACTTTTTTGAAGTTAATTTAGTTATATTGAATATTAAAATTTAGTTACGTAACCCAAAAACCCGCACAACGAAGAGTGGTTCAAAGAGACGAAAAAGAAAGCACAGAAGATATGGGGAAGGCTTTTTAAAATAAAAGTCCCATTTTTATAAGATATTCTAAATTTTAACAAAAATTCACTAATTTTTTAGCCTTTTAAAGTCATTTGATGTAGCAACTTTATCACAATACTGCATTGGTGCTAGCGGTTGGAGTATGATGATGAAATTGTTTTGATGCACCATGTGAACTGATGTTGTTGTTACTGTATTGGAATGAGTGATATCTTTAGCTTGGTGCCATGAATTTTTTATTTGGTATAGTTGAATGGTGCTTTTTCTTTGCCTGTAGCTTGGTTTGGTGATGACAGTGATCACAGATGAAGATGGTGTGTAGGTATGTGTGCATGATTGAAGGCATTTTGTGTTAGGGTAGCATGGGTGAGGATGGTGAAAATTGCTCAATAATTGTTGGTAGTTGAGTGAAGGAAGTGCTAACTGGTTGGTGTATGTTTCTATTGTCCTCTTTCATGTCATACTGTTGTATCAGGCTTTGTGATATGTTTGGTTAGCTCTGTTGATTATGGCATTGGCTTATCCATTCTGCTTTTGCTGTTGAACTTCTACAGAAATTTGCTGCTCTATTTCTATTCTTGCTGTCTCTGCTTTATCTGACTTAGACAGAGACTAATACTGAGTAGTTTGTTGAACAAATGTTTTCATAAATACTTTAATTTAAATAAACATTTTTATAAGTTTAATTGCGTTACAAATTGTGTTTTGAGTAAATAAACATTACTTTAAACTGAGAAGAAATAGTGAGAAATATTGTGGGTTCAAAATAGTGAGTTCCTCTTTTTCTTCTTATTATAATAAGAAAAAAGCATTGTAATCTCGATGCAGCGATTAGAAGATATTATTCTTTGGAAGTAGTAAAGGTGATGCATGGCTATCGTTTGATTGGATTCGATGATATGTATTTATTCAACATTAATTATAACAAATAATTCAAGATAAAAAATTAATTTAATTATTAAAAAGCATTTCAACAAAAAAACCAAAGACTGAGAATTTAATATTAACGACAACCACACGTAACAACATAAAAATATCTTCCCAACACAAATAGGAACAAAACAGAATATATCACACATTTTTTAAGATTGAAAAATGTGGGAAGCACAAAGTATTTGGTAAAATGGGAAATGATTTAGCGAAAGAAATGTGTGGTAATGGAGAAACTATTATCTTTCTGATTTATTATTAGCCTTTTTATTTCTTTATTATAAAATATTGGCAGATTTTTCACTAAAGAAGAAGCAATGATGAAAAAGAATCTATATTTTAATTTTTGAAGTGGCTGATGTCATTAAGGTGCTACCCTTTATACTGTGACTTAGCTTTTAGGGTCTTGTCTTTCCCTTTTGTTTCAACTAATAATGAGACATCAATTAATTAAAATAAGAGGCAAACCAAAATTATTAATTAGACAAATTTGATGACCAGGCCCATGCATCATTTACATATATTCAATATGTTTGTATCAATAATAAATTTTCAATTCTTTTAATTAAAAGCATTAATTAATCATAGAATACTTAAAAAATATTCACATAACTAAAGACAGTGTGTATTCAATCTTGTCTTGTTACAGTGCAACAGGCCTAAAAAGTATCATAGAAACATTTTATCACAAGTAATCCATTTGAGTAATTTATTATTGGAGAAATAAAACTTAATCCTTCAAAACATTGTTTTTTTAAAGACTCTATGAATTTTATTATATGTTAATCGATAATTCAATTTATTATTTTTGGAAATAAATACCTTAAATACTAATTTTTATTTCAATCAACCAATAAATTTATCTTTTTCACATAAAATTATTTTTAATCATATCTTGATAATCCTTAAATTATAAACGTTTTCCATTAATAATATCTTTTGTAAAATAGGGATAAAATAAAACTGTTAATATAGAAGACATACCAACCATTTATATTTATTTTATATCTCAAAAAATCATTATTTATATTTCTAAAAATCACTTTTTCAAATATTAAAACATAATCAAAATTTAGAATTAAAATTAAATTGACCTTTTTATCATTTTCTTTTTCCTATATCATAATCTTTGAAAAGTGATTGAATTTGTCAAAAAGCTAAAATGATGTATGTATTGTTTATCATCTTGTTGGAGATCCCATATTTATTAGAGATTAGAGTCTTTAATAGCATATAATGGGTGCAAATCTAACCTCATTGAACCGATTTTATGGGGTTGAATTAAATTTAAAGTTCACTTTGTAATAATCTGCTTCAATATTTTTCATAGCAGAATATTTTTCATAGCAGAAGTGACTGAAAATATTTTATTGAGATGCACTACCACAACATTGAGATGCATTTATTGCATCTGTCTCTCAATTTGTAGAATCAATTATGAAGAAGATTGTTCTTCTATATCTAGACAGTTTGATAAAAAAAATTGTTTTATTGTTTGATGATGTTGCTTGAAGACTCATATACAAGGATTATATAAAGCCGGTTGGAAATTTTAACAACAACTTTCTATGCAACTCAATTTTGGAATAAAAACACCCGTAATATTTTATTTTTTGATAAAAAATTGTAAAATAAACACAAAAGTATGAATACTTTTTTTTTATAGATCACATGTATTTTCCCCTCAAAACAAATATGTTCAAGTTAAATAAAATTACTAGGGATGAAAAAACTCTTTCTCCAAATATTTAATGAAACTATATACTCATGACTCAAATTTCAAATTTTGACATCATATTTAGATCTTCCTTGGAAACTGAAATTCAGGATTTTCAGGTGCTTGTGGTGTATCTACTGGCCTTGAAATTGAGCTCTTTGCAATGCTTTATAGTCTTCAAAAGGTAATAGAAGATGGTTATAGAACAATTGTTTGAGAAAATGACTCAAAGATGGCTTTGGAGGGCAATTTAAACGGTTTTCATCCTTATTTACCTTTTACAAAAGGGTTCTTAAATTGAAAAGTTACTTTGCAACATATACTAAAAGAAGCTAATTTTTGTGCAAATTGACTTGCTAAATATGGGTCATGATGATGTTTTTCTTTCTTGCAAACAATGTTCCTATGATATTACTCTCCCCAACAACTTATTTGTTAGATGTAATGCAGCTGTTCATTTTAGGGTACAATATCTTTTCATTACAAGAAATTAATAAAAAATAATTTAAAAAATAATAATTAACTGTGACAGTGATTAAATTAAATATCATTTTATAAACTAAAAAAATATTAGTTTCTAAAGTAGTTTTTATTATTGATAAATAATTTATAAATTGGTATCTAATTAGCTACCAAGATTTAATTATCAATTATTTAGATTCTAAATTTGGTAAAAAACAAAACTTGATAGTTAATTAAATACAAATTTAGAAACTATTTATCAATAATAGAAACTAATTTAAAAATCAATAATTTTTTTAATCTTTAAAATAATATCTAATTTAATTATTATAGAAAATAATTATTTTTTCTTTTTAAAATTAATTTTTATTTAATGATTTTTTTAGTGTTTGTGTTTTTCTTTTTTCTGTCTTGGACATTAAAAAAACTCAAAAAAATCACGTTTAAGCTATAACATTATTGTACCAATTTATCCACATTCTAAGTGGAATAAATAATTGACAGTTAAGGTAAATAACACGCTTAACAAAATATTCTTTTATCTTTAGAATTTAGTGTTTTTTCATTTTTGTTCCTGTATGTTTTCGGAAATCATCTTACAAGTTCCAAATTTTTTTATTTAGAATGTATTGTCTTTTATTAAAAAATGTTTGTTAAATGGCTAACACTTTTTTAACATAATATCTTATATAAGTAAAAATGGTGTTAATGTGATAATAATGTTTTCGGCAACCAGTTTTTTACATGTATGATTTTGAACTTTTATTGTTTTAAGAAAATATTTTACAATTTTTTTATCTTTTGTTTTAGATATGTTAATCAATAAAGTAATTTCGACGTCTCATTAAATTACATTAAGGAATATTAACTTAAATAACTATAACATGATGAGAACATATAAAGAATAATTTTTAGTTAAGTGTAACTTTTTGTTCGCTTAAGCAATTAGATCAATTTGCTTAAGTAAAGAATGTTGATTAATCATGTGATGAACGAGTATAAATATTGAAATATATAATTAGTTTTAGAAAGAGAGTTTTGAATATAATTTTTAAAATATTTTGAATTTTTTTTTTGCAACATGATATTTAGTAGAGAGTATTAGGTCTATTGAAGTATGTTTATTGACATTCTTACAAATGTTTGATAAATATTAACAAGGGTTTCTATTTGAGTAATAGAAAATAATAGTGATGACTTTTAATCTATTAAAATTAGAAGTATCATTTCATATTATTTTTTACTTATAAATTAGGACACAAAATCACTTTGGAGTAACTCTTTATTTTCATTGAAATAAAGAATAAGTATATTATATAATTTTTATATATATCTTTATTTGTCCCTTGAGATAAAGAACAAGTACATTATGTTACTCTTGATCGAGTACACAATGTTATTACAACACAACAAACATGCTTTAGTGTATGACACCTTTATTATTGCATTCTCCAATGTTCTTTCAACAACAACAAATTGAATATCTAGACTCATAAAATTGGTTTGTTGTATCATAGTCAACTTCGATATGTATGAATCAAATTGTATAGTTTGTAAATGTTCTCGCATTAATGAATACGTTTTGTGATTTTCACGTTAGTTTCATCTACATCATATGTACCTAGGTCTTATATAAGACTCTGTATACTCTTTCAGTAGCGTATGTTCTTTTTAGTTTGCATGTAGACTTTGGATGAAACTTCGTGTTTATATTTTTCTAACGCTTCTCCTGACTTAGTCTATACTTTGAGTGTGTCAAATGTTTCTTAATACATTGCTTCTACATTTTTCATGTGTCTAACACTTCATTTAGTCTATGTTTAGTCTTCTCGTTAATATTTTTTCTAAGTTTTTGAGATAGGCACTACAAGAAAATTATTAAAAAAAAACTACTTATAGAGATCAGAATAATTAGTTACTATATTGACTAAAGTAGAGACCATTTTATAAACTAAAAAAATTATTTAGTTATTGGTATCTAAAGTAGTTTTTAAATTAGTATCTAACCATTAACTACCAATAGTTTAGCTACTAACCACTTGATATTCTAAATTAGTCTCTATTAGTCTTTTAGAGACTAATTTAAAATTTAAAATATTATTAGCTAGCTAATTTAGATACCAATTTAAAAATTATTTTATAAATTTTTATTAATAATAGAAATCACTTCCAAGATGTTTTGATGTCTTATTTGGGTATAAGAGTGAGGGTTGTAGGCGGTTCTTTTCGGTTTTATTTAAGTTCTTAGGAGTTGGCGGGGTGTGTGTTGTGAACAAGGTTAAAGGTCGTGTGTTTTGTATAAGGGTTGAGTCACCCCTAAAGTGACTCACATTTATTCATTGTTTATTGCTGATAAAAAAATAATAATAATAAAAAAAAAACAATAGAAATCACTTTATGTGCCAATAATTTTTAGTCTTTAAAATAGTTTCTAATTTAATCAATATAGTAAT
>Ga0123342_1002378_pt1 | contig 31263 bp, 13 predicted proteins | sample Turbeawhitnodule_FD_89960 | JGI IMG/M metagenome (GOLD analysis project Ga0123342, IMG submission 89960) | Root nodule microbial communities of legume samples collected from Mexico - Turtle bean Mexico white nodule | ecosystem: Host-associated > Plants > Roots > Nodule | place: Mexico: Nepantla... | reverse complement strand
AAACGAACTTCCTTTTCAATAGCAACAAAACTCACAATCATAAAAGGTTGAATGAGAAACCTATTTATAACCCAAAATAAACCCTAGAATTCGAAATGTTGCAACAATATGAAACCGTTCAAAAATATATAATCTAACGGTTAAAACAGCAAATTCACGTCAAATCATTTAGTCTCAGCAAAATAAAATACGAAAACCAAGGCATTAAATACCAAATCAAATCAAATTTCAAAATTATTATATTATATTAAGACACAAATACTTTTGTTTAAATTTAAATAAACTATTTCTGTCTCGGGGGCCAGTGTACTGGTAGGCTAAAACCGAGAGGTTTAGGCCGAGAACTAAATACTAAACAACCAAGGTGATAAGCTAAAACCGAGAGGTTTAGACCGAAAGCTGAAAGGATAATATAAACATTATAATAAGGCCCAATTAAGATAGAAACCTACATGAGGGGGTGTATAAATAATAAAAAGGTGTAGAAAGAAAGTCCAAAAGTAATGTAGAAGGCCCATTAAAGAAATCCTATAAATAGGAGGTCAGCGTAAGAAAAAGGTAAGAGTGATTTTATCTGATGAACATTAAACTATTTCTGACTTTGGCATCAGAGCGACTTGCTGGTACCCCCCATCCGTGAGGAGAAGCCGAGAGCAGCTGCCGTGAGGAGAAGCCGAAAGCAGCTGCCGTGAGGAGAAGCCGAGAGCACCTGTCGTGGAGAAGCCGAGAGCACATGTCGTGAGAAGAAACCGAGAGTCCAGCCCAAGATTAGAAGATTTGCATAAGAATTAATCTTGTCAACCTGTTTCGAGTGTTCTTGGTCCCTGTTGTAAGAACAATTCTTATTCACTTTTTTTATTTATTTTATTTCCAAGGATACAATCTAGCAAAGGTTTGAGAAATCTGATGAATGAGGTTTTTATAATTTTTTTCTAGTAGTTGCGAACTTGAATTTTCTTAACTAACAACATTTTTTTTAATTTGTGTTTTTATTGTTCTTAATGTTCGAAGCTGGGAAGGTAAATAAATTTTAGAATTTTAATTATTATTATTATAGTTTATATATCCCATTTAGAAATAATAATAAAAAAATTTATTCATTAAAAATTATTATTGACTTATATTATAGAATACTATATTTATATGACATATAAACAAATAAAAGATAAAAATAACATATACTAATATAGCAGTTACAATTATAATTATAACTGATACAATAATTATAACAGATACAATAGTTGTAACTCATAAAATAGTTATAAGTAGAACTAAAATCTAAAATATTATATAAAATTATATTTATCATCTAATAACTATTTTATATTTTACAATTTTTTGTGTAGTTTTTTTTCAAAAAAAAAAAAATAGTTATGTGTATTTATTTGTCTATTAATCTAAGACATATTTGTTTCACGTGTTATATTTTTTAATGTGTATGTGGTGCGGTGCGTGCGTTAGTATTTATTTATGTATTTTTTAATCTAAGAAAAGTTATATACATGGGAGTGCTATTTATTTTTAATCTTTAGAAATATTATTTTAAAAAAATATATATATATATATATATATATATATATATATATATATATATATATATATATATATATATATAAAAGAGTCCCAATATCATAAAAAAAACCTAGAAAGTTAGTTTAAAAAGCTAAACATCTCTCTCTTGAAATATTAAATAACCCTAGTCCTTACCTCTCTTCCATTCAAATAAAAAATCGTATATTGTTCTTTTTAATATTTTATATTTACTGAAATGTTTCAATAATTTGTAAATTTAATAAAAAAGGAAAAGAAAAAACGGTGCATCTAGCAGTTAGTAGAGACATGTTTAAGAATTGTTCTTGTGTTTGGTAATGAGCCTATCTCTCGACTGAGCCCAACAGGATCCAAAAAATTTCCCTTTCATCCTTGATATTCTCACCCCCAATTTATACTATTTCCACCGTCGCTTTTTAATTTGTGAAACACATATCTACCGTCACATCCTAACTATATAAATATATATATACACACACGTTAAGATTAAGAAGAAAAATAGAGAATGATATATAAATTATTATATATAAAGTGATATTTAAAAGCGAAAGAAAAAGGAGGTAGGAAAACCCTTGAAGTGGAAGGAATGGCGAAGAGGGACAAGAAGCAGAGAACAGAGACCGAGGTGGAACCAGAGCTCAACGGCAACAATGGCGAGAACGATGATTCTCGCAGTAAGAAAAAGCTTAAGAAGAAGAATAAGAGGAAGGAAATACCCACAGTTAGCATGGCCGTGCCTGCTTCCATCATTGATAACGTTCCAACACTCGAGCTCGCTACGCGGGTAGGATACCCTTCAATTCAAAACTCCGTTATTCCATCTTCATTCTCAATATTCCTTTTGTCTTTTAATATTATTTTCCCTTTTCAGTTGGCTGGTCAAATCGCTCGTGCCGCAACCATTTTCCGAATCAACGAGGTTCCTAAACCTTCATTCCGTGCTTTCTACATTTTCCTATCTTTCTTTTTCTTATGTGCTTTAATTAATCTTTTAACCCTTTACCTGCACCAACTTTTCGTATTATACCTGAATCTCTACGTTTTAGTCATGTGCTTTTTAATCATTCTGCCTCCATTTAGTGCCATTTTCACTCTCATAAAACTAACAATAGGGACTAAAACGTTACACATTTGCTTGTATAGGAACTAAAACATCGTGCTTTTAGGCATACAGACTAAAAAATGGTTGCCACAGACTAAATGATTTATTAATCTTTATTGTTGTTGTCATTGGTATTGGGATTTTTTTGCTGATATAGATAATTTGTTATTTGTACACGTAGGTGATTGTGTTTGACAATAAAGGTAACCCAGATAATGGTTCCGTGCTGGATAATTTGGATGATGAAAGTGGTGCTGCTTTTCTGATGCGAATCCTGCAGTACCTTGAGACACCTCAGTATTTGAGGAAGGCTCTCTTTCCAATGCATAACAGCTTGAGATTTGTGGTTGGAACAATTCACTAACTTCCTTCTTTCCTTACATTTATGAAGTTTGTTAGTTTTTTTGACTATTAGTCCATCCCTGACTTCAAGTGCTTGTATTGCACTTTGGGTGCAGGGCTTGTTGCCCCCCCTTGATGCTCCACACCATTTGCGCAAACACGAGTGGGGTCCGTATCGAGAAGGTAGGCTTCACATTCTAAAGTGTACTTCTATTTTTCCCATATATAAATATAGATTGTAACTCATCACCTGTGCATTGATAACGTTTGGTCAGATGGGCAATGCTAATATAGAACCTTTATGGGGACAAAGTATTTCCATACGGTCCTGTTGTCACACTTTTTATATATTTTCATATACTGCTCCTATCTATTCCTGAAAATACGCTTTTCATGAGAGATATCAACTTAGCTGCAATAGCTAAAAAACTAGGGGAATATTAAAAATTGATACTGGCTATCAAGGTAGAAGTAAAATCTAATTATAATTGGATAACAACACTGGCTGTACCTAATATATTGCAGTTAACTGTTGTCTTTTCATGAGAGTAATCAGTAAATATGTAAAAAGATTTGAAATAATGTTTTTTTCTGGGATTGGTTGAGCTTCTTTAATTTGAGGGACATGTAGCATTTAAGCTGGTTGTAATTTGTGATTGCAGATTTCATATTAAACTTGTAGGGTATTTCTACCAATCAACTTTTAGACTAGAAATATTCTACAGCAGTGAATGTTGGGCAATGAATCACTAGGTAGCAAAAATAAGTGTGGTAGAGACAAGAATGCTGAGGTAAATTGAAGATTAAGAAAAAAGATAAAGTAGGAATGGAATTTATTTGGTAGATAGTTGTAGTAGCATGCCTGATAAGGGGAATACAAAAGGAGTTCATCTAAGGTGGTATGCTCATGTGAGAAGTGAGGCTTTGGTGAGAGCGGGCCTATACAACAACCTGAGCAAGCAGACCTCTGCAGAGTCTTCAATTATTGATGACTTTCAGATTTTAAAAGCTCACAAATTTGCACTAGCCTTTTTTTTTTAAAAGTATACCTTTATTTTTAATTATTAGGGGCGAAGGGTCCTGATTTTCATGTCATGATTGGAATAATAGGGCCTCAAAATTTTTTAAGACACCCTCGGTAAGAAATTTCAGTTAGAAATGGTATATTACGAAGTGGACTTTAAGTCTAACTCAACCCCATAAAACCGGCTCATGAGGTGAGGTTTGCACCCACTTATATACAATGAATTGTCCTCATTTCTAGTCGATGTGAACACCCCCTTCATGTCGAGAGTGACATCTTGTACGTGGAATAACATATTATGGGTGATCCGATAACGGCCCGATAACGGATGATCTGATAAGCCCAACAAACACTCGTTAGGATAGGCTCGAAATGGTTCTTATACCATATTACGAAGCAGACTTTAAGCCTAACTTAACCCCATAAAATCGGCTTGAAATGAGGTGAGGTTTGAGGAAAAGCTAAGGAAAATTTAGGAGAAACCATTAAAAAGGACTTACTCTTGGAGCAAATTTGGTCTATGATGGAGTCCAATGGTATTAATTAATATATTATTCTATCTCACTTTCTTGGATGATACCTGGTGTAGCTGGTTGGTGATGTTTATTGTATTGGCGCCCTCTGAATACTTTAAATGGACATTTTATCCTCTTTATTTTTCTGTTCTTTTACTCACCGAAACCTGTTAAAGTAGAAACATTTTCAGCATTGGCATTGCTGTCACATGTTTGTTATTTTCTCCATGGTTACTATGGCCAGGTTTTGATATATTGCTATAATAACTTCATAGGTGTCACAGTAAAAGAAAGAGACTCAAACTCTGGGGCAACGCTGGTTGATGTTGGGCTAGTGAAGGTATGGGCATACATATTGTAGATTACTTCACCCGAACCTTAATACTTCTGTTATTAGTCAGGGGAGGGGAGGGAACATTATTCCCTTTTGATTCTTTTTTTTCTTATTTCCTTCATTTTTCATATGGCATTCTCTCTCAAGACATATTCTTTTATCTGCATTTTCATTCATGTTTGGCACGAAGTTTGGATTTTGGCATCTGACCACAAGTTCAACAATGATGTCTAGAAGTACCATCATGGAATTTCCTTTTTCTCTCACTTTCATTTCCTTATCTTCCCTTTTAATTTGCAAGTTGTAACAATTGTGGATTGTTAATTTTATTTTGTAGATTAAATAACTTTGGTCAGTTTCTACTCTTTTATATGGCTATTAAGTAGGCTTCAGTTTATTTTGTATGATCTGATTCAGTACACATCATATGCAGAGTGTTATTGTAGACCAAATATTTGAACCAGGAAGAAGAGTGACTGTTGCCATGGGTACTGATCGCAATTTGGATTCTGGTAATGAATTAATCTTTGTTTTTTTACTTCTGCTTTAGATGTTTGATGATATTTTCTTGATGAAAGTCGTACCGTACAACATTAGCTATAATTGATAAAACAGTGCTATACTCTTCTGATTGTGCTAACTTGACTGTTTTCCTGGTTATCAGTGTCTTACTGTAGCTCCCGCAAAGCATTTTCCTCTCATCTTGCTCAAAATAAATATCATTTTCTTCTTCATTGAAAAAATGATTTTTATTTGAGTAACTTTATTCCTATTTTTTTTATTGCGGGATTGATTTTCCACCCATACATTTCTGCATATCCTCAACAATATTATCTTGAAGTTCTTTTGTGTCTCTTGTGCTGAAACCCATGGTCATTTAGGCTTTTTGTTTTAAAGATATTTTTTATATTAAAATCCATTACACAATTTCTCCATTTTTTTTTATTTCAAGTTTGTCAAGCACATGTTATGCCCATATTTTTGCTAGAGGAATTACATATATCTGTGCGATATATTTCAATATGGAAAGTTACCATATTCATTCAGTCAAATATCTCATGTTCATGTCAAATCATTGCTTCTCATTGTTGCTGCATAAGTTCTATAATTCTGGACCTAAAAGGAAACACTGCACCTTGATTACATATTAAACTATTAATCAAGAAATTAATTTACGAGTGCCAAATGTATTTAATATTTTCAGTATATGCTAAGCTGATATACAATGAACTTCATCTAGATTTACCACGCCAGGTTGTCTCGTCATCTAAGCCCAGCGAAGAAGGGGCGTATTGGGGATATCAAGTACGATATGCACATAATCTTAGCTCAGTATTTAAGGATTGTGCGTACAAGGTATTCTCTTCTACACAGACAAATATGCTTGTAATAATATCCTTAGTCTAATATTTGTTGTTCCACCCTAACTCTACTCACAAGCCCTTCCATTGACTTGTTATTGTGGCAGGGTGGTTATGATTTTATAGTTGGTACCTCTGAGCACGGTGTTGTTATTAAATCATCTGATCTTGAATTACCTTCTTTCAGGTATTGTGTTATAGAATCTGCTGCGTAATAATTAATGTTAGATTGCTTAGATGTTGATTTTAGCTTTTCTTTATGTTGCTGTTTTAAGTGAAAAGGCTTATAATTCTAAGATATGGTGTTTTGCAAGCCCTTCCCTACAAATTTGTTTTCTTTTCGATAACATATATTTGTAAAATGAAAAATTTCCAAATGGGTGCGGATTGCAAATTATGTCTTGCTCCTAAGACACATGACAATGAAGTTATTCTAACTCAACGATTCAATAATAACCATCAAGCACTTTGTTTCTTTTATACATTTTATTGAAACAGGAATCTGGAGTCTGGATCGATATGATCAAGAATTGCTATTTGGGCTGTGTGGGGAATGGATTCTTTGATGTGTTGTGAAATTGATTTCTTGTTATAATAATATTGACTTTTGCAATTATAAATTTGGCTGATGAATGAAAAGGTTTCGTTATCTGTGTAACTTCCTACTTATAGCGAGGTTCTCTAAATTGACTAAATTTGAATATAAAGTTTAAAAGAATTATGTCTGTTGGTGCAAGTTTTTTTACCTGAATTGATTAGTAAGTTGCTTGTTTCTCTGAATTGCTAGACATTTGTTGATTGCCTTTGGTGGATTGTCTGGGTTGGAAGAAAGTATTGAAGAAGATGATAACTTGAAGGTATTACATAGTTTCTTTTAGTTATCTATACATGGTTGTAATTGTGAGACTGCTGCCAATCAGAGATTCCATAAATTGCCAGAATCGCTTAGTGCATCCCTTTTTCTGATGTTACACTTCTATTTGATTTACTAGAAGTGGAAAACCTTATAGGTCATAATTCTGAATATCATCAAGAGTTGAGAGTTTCCTTGCACTTTTTCAGGCTCCTCTTTCAATGAGATTCTTGTCTTTCTTAGGTTCTCATGCAATGATTTATGTGTTAATTTCATTATAAAGCAGTATGAAGAGTAACATTGGATGTTCTCATAATTTATGTACTCTTTATAGAGTTTACACATGAAAAAAGAACTACCATAAAATCTCATAATTTATGTACTCATTATAAATTCTCTTGCTGCTCTACTCCATAGAATATGCAGGCACATGATACAGAGCATATATTCAATTTATACTTAAATACATGTCCAAATCAGGGGAGCCGAACAATTCGAACAGAGGTACCGTCTGATTAATTGTTTTCCTACTCAAATTGTTAAACTTATTGGCTACCCAGTTTTAAGTCATTTTTCATCGTTTTGAACAGGAAGCTATTTTTATCTCTCTTCAGTACTTCCAAGAACCAATCAACCGAGTATTGCAGGGTTGAAGATTGTTGAAGTCTAAAATTCACATGGCTAAGGCATTGATTATCCATATTATGGCTGAAACTAAGACACAGGCAATAGTTGAAACCCTAAATTATAAATTGTCCGTCTGCCTTATCCCAAACTGGCCCTTATGTGGCTGGAATTTTCTTACCGAATATTTTGGAAGTTGTAACACTATCTGATGTTTACCAATGTTGTAAAACTTAAAAATACTGTGTTGCATCTATAAGTGTAACTGAGAAATGGGAGGTGTTATTGAATCTATTGGATAATTACAATACAAAGGAAGTTAACGATTGATTTGAAGAAGAAATTCAATAAGCGTTGACATCATTGCCACAGTAGAGAAAAATGCAAGTTTTATAATCATAGATGGCATATCTGCTGTCAGTTTATTCATTAAAAAAATAATGTGTCTTTTAATTATGTTAGACTGTTTGAAAATGTATCTACAATAAAGTTATGTTTAATTTGGATCTCATAATGTAGATTTGATTTTCATTCTCTGAATTAAATCATTCTTGTTTTTTAAAATTTACAAGTACATTTTAAATATTTGTTTTACAAAATATATTTCCAATTTTTAAAATATTTTAAAATACTTTATATAGAATATAAACAAATATTTTTTTAAATATACTACCTCAGGTCCATATAAGAAACATTTTTTAAATATAATATATATAACCACAGTCAAATGCATAATTAATTCCTTATAAAGTATATTAATGAGACATTTTTATCCTACACTTAATGTCCATTAGCAATACAATTCATTCTTGGTTGAACAATAATCCTTTGAATTATGAGTCATGCCATTAAATACCACAAAAATACTTACAATATCTAATTCTATGCTATTTTTAAAATCAAAATACAAATTTGTGCATTTATTAATTAAAACTAACCAATTTATCTATTTTTATTAGTTAAACATTTGTTTGTTATACACATGATATTATTGCAGAAAATGAATTGGGTATAATTATCATGAAAAAATTGTTAATCGATATATTATGATTTAGGAATATTCGGATTCCAGGTAAAAATATTAATCTGTGTTCTTTTTTCTTTACCTAGCGTCCTTGATATCTTTTCTACGGTGAATTAGATATACAATACATGAAAATACCTTTGATAAATTATTTTCATTTTAAATAAATTTGAAAATAGCTATAAGTATAACAGAATTGTCGTGAGTGAAGTATACTTGGTTTTAAACAAACAAAAATTATAAGCACCTTTTAAAATAAAAGTATCCTTTGCAATTATAACTAGACAGAAGTTAATTAGTACATACTGATAAAAATAAATAAAATTTTCATTTAATTAAATTTATTATCTAAATCAAACTTAAACGAGTGGCCAATATTGCAAGTTTTGATTTGTTTTAACAACAAAATATGTTTTAAAAGGGACTTTTATTAAACATAAGGAGAGGGCAAAAAAGTCTTTGCGGACAAATATAGAGGCGCGTTTGGAGTTAGAGAAAAAAGGAGTGCCGCGTTGGTAGCATACAACTTAATTCGTCCCCAAATTCGTTCATACCCAAAGAAGGCGAAGGGAGGGTTTTTTGTCTAGCGGAGTAAACACAAGACAAGGCGTGATAGAGTGCGTTTTTGTCTGTGTAGTGAGTGAGAGTCACAGAGTAATTGGGAATTTCAAATATTGGTTAACAAAAAAAAAGAATAAGGGACCGTTGTGTGACTCGACTCGCTCGCGCCATGGAGAAGGAGAAGGAGAAGCAGAATGAGCGACACCACGCCAAGACACTCATCTGTGCCCTCAACCTTCTCTCGCGCGACCTCCCTCTCCCTCCTCACATCCTCAATTCCGTCTCTTCCATCTACCGCAATCATGTAACCTTTTCTTTTTCTCTCTTTCTCTCTCCTTTCGTTTCTCGCCGATTTCGTTTAATCTCGCGTCAGGCTTCGCCGTTTCTTTTGTCCTTTGCGCTCGCTTGTTTTGTTCCTATGTGTGTATGCGATTTGAATTTCGTGCACTCGCTAGCTTCGTCGCAACTTTACTCCATGTGCAAAGTGTTGATTTCCTTTTCGGTTCCGTCGTGTGTTCAACGCCATTTTGTGTTGCAGTTTCCCTATCCGTGCACTTCTGGTGTTGTTTGCTTCTAGATTATTCTGTAACTCAGTTATGTTGTATTGTACCGCTACATTTTTTCTTTGCTTGTAATTTTGTAGTAATTATTGAAATTGTAGGATGATGGAGGCAATTCTGGAGAGGATTTGATGACGGATCTTGAAGATGCACTGTCGAAGCAGCGTCCAAACTGCGAGTCTGGTTTTAAACTGGAGAAAGCAAGGGAAAATCGGTATCGGAGTCAGATTCAGCATCGGTTAGATGAGCTTCAAGGTTAATGATTCTAGTGAAAATGTTTTTGCTTGTTTCCGTGTTGACTTGGTGCCAAATTTAGATTTAATTTGTACATAGTTTCTGGGTGCTTGTTTTGTCTACCCTTGGTGGGGCCAACACTCACACCATGTGCAAAGTCATTAATGATAGTATATGAGGATTTGGTCTTAAAACTGAACTAAGTGACATCATGTGATTCATGTAGCTAACCTCTCATACCAGGATAATGCTGATGTTGTCTAGCTCCTTCACTTTTGTTACCAGTGATTGATGTGATTGCATAATGTTGTTATACTACTAATTATCTTTAGTGGTATGGCTTTTGCAATCCCCATTTACTGAACTAACTATAATTATTACATATATTTCAAAGGTTTATGTGGTTAGGATGATTGCTTTGTCAGGAGGAGAAAAGCCCTCAAACCATTCAGTCTTATTACTTTGTGACCATTATACAACAATTCATTACAATCATAAAATATATTGAGAAATAATCATTCACTTCCTATCAATCATTACTTTCAATTGCCTGGTTGTATTTGGTACCAAAGATCTTACAAATTCTTATGCTTTAGTATGTTTCTCTTCTTGCTGTGAGTCTGCCATGAAGTTATAAATAAATTAAATCAGTGTGTATTAACTATAGTGTATAGTTTAAAAACATGTATATGACTTGAAATTCAAGTCTTATGTTGCTAAACCATATATAGCGTAGCAAACAATATTTGGTTCAGATACCTTTAGATTATAAACTTGTTGCCTATTTAGTGTTTTAAGAGAAGATAATTGAGTCAACTCACCAGATTTGGATGATGTAGTAGTGTCAGTTGCTTCATCATATCAGCTGCATCAAGGAGGATAATCTGTTTCACTTTTCCATCAAACACCTCACTACACCTCAGCACCTAGAAAGACACGTCAATCACCTCATAGAAACACTGACATTTCCCCATATATTTTGATAAGTTTGTTAGTGAGGGTGAATAAATTATCCTTCTGTCTTTGAAACTTCATTGAAGTGTTTTGAAGTGGCAAGTTATCTCTGACAATGTCTCTTCTAGGACCATATCCATTAAGCAGTAGTTGTCTCTAAGTAAGAGCTCTGACAATTTTACTGAAGAACTGTGTTACTGTGTTGATCCAGAATTGCCTTCAAGCAGGGGAGAGGACCTGCAGACCAAATGCTTGCTTGAACTTTATGGACTAAAGGTAAAATTGATTCTGAAAATTTTCTACAATGCTTAGCTATTGTGAGTCATGTCTAATGATTTGCAAGTCTTACCAAACTTTCACAAATTGAATGCTAATTTTTTTTATAGTAGTTGTCCTGCTTTTTCTTTTAATGCACCTGAAGTGCGACCTAGTTTGACTGGTATAATAAGGCAAAAGTATATAACACCTTTGTAGCTTACTATTTAATGTAATGGAGGTTGAAAAGAATTTATAGTGAGGAAACTTAGTTGATTTTTTACATTTTTTATCAACTGCAACCGAGAAATGACAAAGAATTTTGTCCTTGTTGGCAAGGACTTCTTTTCTGACAGCTTGCAGAGCTTCAGATGAAGGTTCGAACTGATGTGAGTTCTGAATACTGGCTCAATACTAAGTGTGCATTTCCGGACAGGCAACTGTTTGATTGGGGCATGATGAGGCTGCGTCGTCCATTATATGGGGTTGGAGATCCATTTGCCATGGATGCTGATGATCAATTAAGGAAGAAACGGGAGGCTGAGGTAATTTTGTTTTTCAGTGATAAGTATTTTCCCCTCTTACCTTTTGTGTGTTTGAACCTGGTTTCCTACCATGGATATCATGGATTATAGCTGCATATGCAGTTTCTAAGGTTTCATTAATGCAATGAGTTTATATTCACTTATTATCTGACTGTAAATAAAAATATCACAAACATTTTTCACCTGGGATAGGCAAAGAAGGGACACAACTTTCTTTCTTTTATTAAAAACTTTGTAATTTGTAATATCAATTCTTTCTCCAAATGAACAATAACAGTATGATTGACAATTTGAGAAAACAGACTAACGCATCCACACATGCAAGCTTGTGGAGGGACTTGGAAATAAAAAATTATCTGGAATTTCAATTGTTATAGATCATCAGTCATACTTGTACTAGTTAAATACAGAAGACATAGTGTAGTGATTCAGTTTCTATTTCCTGATGTACGCATGGTTTTCCGGTGTCTGAATATGAAATGAAACTACTCTATACAGCTTATCTCATATATAGTTCCTCAAATGCAGAGACTGTCAAGATTAGAAGAAAAGGAGAAAAATCATATAGAGACTAGAACAAGGAAATTTTTTGCAGAAATACTCAACACTGTCCGTGAGTTCCAATTACAAATTCAAGCTTCTTTGAAGAGGAGAAAACAGAGGAATGATGGTGTCCAGGTACAATTCTTCCCCTTATTTTTCATTTATTATATAAATCATGTATACATATGCGGAAATAGATTTCAAACTTTAGGTATAATGTAACTTTTGGTGTGTCAGAATCAGAAGTTCTTGAGTTATGTGATATTGTACATGGTCAGTTGTGAGAGTCAAAGTCTGCTATGATACATATAGGTTAGTCAAGGTGGCTTACTAGATAAGACTCACTGTTATATAAGTATTACACATTAATAGTTTTTTGATTACTCTCTTCTCTCTAATTCATTAAACATAAACCTGAAACACTTACCATCTTTAAATAATAAGTTATGGCCGAACTTCAATTAAACAAAATAATTAATCTTTAACAAATGATTTTTTTGGTGTGGGGGGTGGGTGTTGAGTTTCAATGCTTCACTCAACTTCTCACTCACTACTTTTGGAATCTCTTGTATTATTTGCCCTCACAACCATCATACCAAAAAGGTGTTGTTGAACATAAACATATAGTTTGAATGGGCTGTCTTTTCGCATATCAATATATCTAATTGATAGACTTACTCTAATTATCAGTGCCCTTCTACTCTGTTGCATACCCTTTATTTCTTTGCAAAACTCCTGTCTATATACTTTTGCGTGGAATATTCATTTGGTTGTCCCTGCTTTCCTTTTCGTCATCCATATAACACTAATAAACTTCAATACTGTTCTTCTGAATGTATTTTTCTCAGTTACTCTTTTTGCGACAAAAGGGTACGAACACGAACGTGTGACTTTCAATAGTGGAGTATTCATCTAATATGATGTTATATTCAATGAATTAATTTAAAATGCAGTTCTTAGTATTCCTATGAATAAAAAGACGACTTTTGCTTGGATATATCATGCTATACCAAGACAATGGAGCCAAGCAAACATCATCTTTTATTCAATGGGTATACTGCCCTGAGAACTACATTTTGAGGTAAAGATTAGTTGACAATAACAAATCTGTTTTGTAAAAAATTAATGGTAGGACTTGATAATGTTATATGTGGGATGAAGTGATGGTGAATTTTACTTGTATAGGACAATAAAAAATTCTTCTATATGGTGTAAATCAACTTTGTTTTGGGTTTTGCATTCTGGTCTATATATTGGACTTGTTTCTAGATGGACATAGGTTAGTTGTTATATGCTATTTACAGGCAATGCTGTTAAATAGTAAATACCTGTCTTGTATCCTGATGTCTTTGCTTTTTTGTTTGTATCCTTTATACCAACATCAGGATATATCTCTTGCTGATAAAAAAATCTCCTTTTCCTCCTAAAAATGTGCATCCTATTCAAACTTAGCAGTGGAGTAATAGTGGACAGATCATGGAAGATGTTAGTTATGCTTTGGTACCAAGTTGGAATTAAGGGCTCAAACTGTGTTTGGGAACAAAGGAGAATAGTGCCCAACTAATCAGTGAAAAGACAAGCTAGAATAGAGTAATTGTTAAAATCCAATTCCAAGGTATGGGACTTGAATCCCATGGGATCCGAGTGGAGGTATATAAGGCCTTGGACTCTTAAACTAAAACAACTAGCTTTTGTGGATTGGTCCTCCCAAGCAATGTTGTTAAAATCGCGAGTTTACTCGCAAACACGTATGATTCAACGAGTTTGGAGGAGAAGGCGAGGAGACACGGGCATTGGATTGTGACCTGTGTGGTCGGAGCCAGTAGGTGTGCTGCTCAGTGAATTGGAGGATTGTTGGAGTGTCTCGATCCTCCTACTTGTCTCCTTTTTTGCTAGGGTTAGTAAGCAAATTAGAAAGAACCCAAAAAACCAACTCCCAAAACGAACCCGTGACCACGCTCGCCACCGCCCGCTTCGCCGCCATCGCACTCGCCACCGTCGTACTTGACATTGTTCACATTTGCAATTGCTTGTGTTCATTGCTGCTTGTTGCCGCTTGCACTCATCGCTTGCTGCGGCTCACTCTCATTGCTGCTATTCCTCTATGTTCTTCTCTGTTTTTCTCTGTTTGGTGCCTTGTATTATAGTAACATGAAGCTGCCTTGTTTTATAATGGCATGAATCCGTGAAGGTTTAATAATAGGAAGGATTACCTCGAATAGTATAGTAGTTGTTTAATGCATTTTTATGAATTTTCAACCTATGTGTAAGTATTGAATATTATTTTTAATATACCAATAACTCTTATGAGTAGAGTTACGAGTTTTTATCTTCTTTTTTATCCTCTTTTGATCCTTGAGTTTAACAGCATTGCTCCCAAGGTTCTTATGAATAATAAGGAAATATGAATGACAATTCTAGGAGATAATTAAAATATTAAGGGACATAGAACTTGTTAAGAAAAGACTAGTTGTATATGCTCTCAGTGAAATATTATTGAGAGAAGATTAGTTGTACCTGTTGTCAGAAAAAAGTACTAAAGCTTAATAAAATTTGTTTTTATGTAGTCTGAAAAGTGGATATATAGGTACAGGTTCTTCTTGATTAAAATTGTGCTATCATCCTTCTAATGTACTCTTTTTGTTAATATACACACACATACATATTGTTGCTGAGTGAAATTACCCCCTCAAGCATTTTCAAAAACTAAAGATCTTCAAGTTGGTATCAGAGTAGGTTTGATCCCGCTTTGTCACTCCAGTCATGTTTCGTCCTTGTTTTCCATTGACAACCATCATTCATTCTCGTCCACGGCTAGTAGTCATTGCCCTCCATCGCCCACGATTGTCGATGACTTTTTGGCAATTTTCTAGTGACTGTTTCGGTGACTATCCAATGAATTCTCTGACGACTTTTCCAATAGCACAATCTGGCAACTATCTTGATGAATATTAAATCTGGTTCAACTTTTCAAGTCTCACCTTGATCTTTACCTCCTATTTGGGTAGCTAGTGTAAGAGTTGTCTCTCTTCTTGAAGACTATCCTCTGCTTTCTACAAATGGCTTTTATAGGTCCAATTTTTCAATTTTTGGAAAACCCATCATCACTACAACAAAACAAAATGGGAAGAATTAGTTGTCATGGTCTGCCTCTATAGAAATGTGGTTCCTAGGTCAAAGATATTATGAATATCTTGAAGTTGAATTTAATGAAGTATCAAACATGATTTCCAACAATGTGCAATGTTGTAGGAGTCAACGGAAGCAAATATGTTGGAGACTCTCAGAACATTCAAAACATGATTCTTATTTTAGAAGAAAACTCAAAGCTAGTTTACTAATGACATTCAACACTTGTATGATCAATTTGAAAGTATCTCAAACAAATTGATCATTATATGATATTATATTTTTCCCTGTTGAGGAGTTTAAGATGTTTATGGGAATTAACTCGTTAGAAGACTTACATGGTGTTGGTTCTTTAGGGTTTTGGATCTAGGTTTTTGAACATGCTTATGATTAGATTCTTACTAGTAAGAGCTTCACTCAATGGGAAATTTAGTAACAAAGACTTCTTCGCATTGCTACTCTTAAGAAGATTGGAGGTACTCCTGATTCTACTTAATCATCTACTATGGTCACCATTCATGCAAATCGTGGAGGGCACAATGGTATAGGTGGTAGTCTTTCTCAATGTTCTTATCGTAAGAGAGAATGGGCCTTGTTTAGGAAACTTGCTACTCCTTGCACGATTTTCCTGAAAAAGCAGTGAATGTTTCGAAGATGGAACATTTGGGGAAAAAGTTCTCTAAAAAGGAATATCAAGAGTATCTTTGCTTAAAGTCCAACAACCTAGCCCGAATTTCTTCAACACCTATGGTTTCAACAACCTATGTTTCTTAATCTATGGATAGTCAAGTTCCATGGATAATTGACTCAAGCGCTTTTGTTTTGATCACTTGTATTGATCCTCTATTTTCTTCCTTGTCTTCTCCTAAACTTTTGTATCTTATTACCTTAGCAAATAGATCTAAGGTTGCTTCCAAAGGAATTGGTCAGGTCTCTCTTTCTTCTCTAAATTTGAAGTTTGTTATCTTTTTCCTAAATTTTGACCTTTTGATCTTGTTTCTCTAAGTCAATTGACCAAATTCTTTAACGTTTTGTAGCATTTGATGCTTATTCTTGTTATATACTTGCTATATAGGAATGTAATTGGCGTAGAACATGAATCTCAAGGCATCTACTATCTAGAAACAACTCCTAATGTGTCTTTTTTTGTTGCTCTATCTCTAAAACTTGTTCATGACTGAATAGGACATCCAAACTTATCAAAGTTGAAAATGGCTCGTAGTCTCAACAAATTATGTGTATTAGATTGTGAATCATATCAATTAGGCGAACAGATTTGGTCTTCTTTACCTAAACTATATGAAACAAGATGTAAATCTGCTTTTTCCACCATTTATTTAGACATTTCCCTTGTGTTTGGATAAGGAATTTCATAATTTCTAAAATGTTTAAATATATTGAATTTGAATTGATCTCATTTCAAATTGTTTCATTTTTTTTGGATAAGGCAATTCAAATTTATTAAATTTGAATTTTGTTTGTTTGGATAAAATAGAGGAAATAATCGGTTTAGTAATACAACAAGTATTGACATATTTAGTTCTTAATATAATAAGGAAAAAAAGAATAGTTTAAATACAAAAACTTTAATTCAATTAATTTTGTTTGAACTCCATTAATGGTTGAGGTAATTGAGTAAGTGTTTTGGTTTTGGTAATTTTCACATTTTTGTTTATTAAAGAAAAAAATTAACATTAATATGCAATTAATATCAAAGGAGACACTAAGGTTTTTAAAGATTTTAAATTTACAAAGCAAAAAAGGAAAGAAGGTAAAGACCTCCTTCAAGGTTAATTGTACATTAACGTTAATTTTCTCTTTATTAAATACAATTGTCAATTATTAAAGACTAAATATGTGTTCAATTACCTTAATCATTAAAGGAGTTCAAATAAATACTTTGTTGTATTGAACCAATTATTACCCGATAAGATATTTCAATTACTACCAAATGCAAAAAATTATTTAAATATCAAGCCATTTTTAGTAATTCAAGAATATCAATATTGATGATTTTTTTTTGGTTGATGTTATTTTTCGATTAAAGTTCATCAAGATGTTTTTAATTGGTATTTATAAAGCTTTTTCTCGATTACTATTATTTAGATTGACATCAATAAGTGTTAATTTTCGTTGGAGCTTTTTATTGACTTTTCAATTGATGTCAACTAAATAATCCCCCCAATTGACACTGGTAAAAAACGATCATTGTTAATGTTTGCTTTCCAGTTAGCATTTGAAAAACAAATCCTATCAAACTATTGGCAAAGAAAAGCATTGATGTTGATGATAAAAATATAATCATTGCATATATCTATGAAAGAATAACTACTCAAAGTATTAACAGAAAAAATCTAGTTCACATCGGCTAAAAGTAGTCTTCCCAACATCCAAAAAAAATCTTGACTAATATCGAGCAAGAAATAACAATTATCTACAACAACCAGTACAACAAAAATATTCAACAATTTAAATAAAAAAATAACTTTTATCAACATGAATAAAAAAAAAATCCTAGTCGGCATCAACAAAAATGTGGTCATCCTAACAATGTCTCAATTTTAGTCTAAGTTGACCACCTTTTAACCAAAATTGAGTTAATGAGAGAATACGAAGAAAAAACACATGAATTTAAAATTATCTAATATTAAGTAATCCAATTACTAATAAAATTTTAATTTCTTGTAAAAAAAATTATCCAAACAACATATTTTTGTTATAAAACATTTCAAAGTCTCTATAAAATGAATTACCCTTGTAAAGTTATCTATTTAAAGACACTAGTATTAGGGTATAAGTCGTGTCACGTCTTTTGGGTTTAGATATTTTTTTACTTTTAGAGATGAATATTCTTGATGTACTTTAGGTATATTTAATGAAAGATTGATCTCAACTTTTGTCTATTTTTGTGTCCTTTAATGAGATAAAAAATGAATTGAAAAAATTTAAGTGAATGAATTGAAAAATAATTAAAAAAATTTAAGTGAATGAATTGAAAAATAATTAAAAAAATTTAAGTGACAATGCTAAAGAATACATTTCTTATACACTCTCTCTTTATCCTTACAAGGAATCTTTCATTAGTTCACACGACCACACACACCACAAAAAAATGGAACAAGAAGAAAAAATAGGCATCTAGTTGAAATTGCATGAACCTTGTTAGTCAATGCTAATATCCCTATTCATCATTCGAATGATGCAATTCTCACTACCTTCTTCCTAATAAATAGGATGCCTTCTTCGTCTCTTCAAAATAAAATCCCTCATTCAATCATTTTTTGTGATGAGTCATTTTTTATTATACTTGCATTGTTCATGATTTGTTTTGAGGCACATACAACCTTTCTGCAAGGACCATCAAAAGTATTTTTCTTGGATACTCACGTCTTCTAAAGATGGTTATTGATACTGCATTTCAGTTGTGTCACATTCTTTGAAGAAACCCCATTATTTTCTTCTTCCTTGGAAGATTCCAATTCTCTTCAACAAATCTTACCCATTCCGTCCTTCAACCCACCTATGTTTGTCTTGAGTCTTCTAATCAAGAAATCCAAAATAATTCTCCAATTGACAATTTAATAGGACCATCTCCTCTAAATACTTACGAATATAGGACACAAGATTGATTCTCAATTTTATGTTCTTCTCAATTAGTCACCATACAATGGATCCCAAGGATTCAAATTTTGGTTGGCCAATAGATCTACTTGGAATCACCATCCTATTTCTAACTTTCTTATTTATCATCGCTTGGCTTCTTATCTCTCCTTTATATTGTTTGACCAATATATTCTATTTGTCTCCATTACCATTCCCTAAAATATTTGTGAAGCACTTCATATTTCTGGATGTCAACAAGTTATGTAGAGAATTGAATGCAATGGTACTTTGGAGTTGTTGTAAAGCTAGATCAGTGCCAAAAGATTATCCTCAAATCTATGACCTTGATTGCTGTGACATTTTTTCTCCTCTGGCCAAAATCATCACAACTCGTCTCATTCTTGCTATGGTTGCTTTCAAACACTAGCATCTTCATCATCTTGATATTAAAAATGCATTTCTTCATAGTGAACCTTAAGAAGAAATTTATATGGAGCAATCTTATGGTTTTGTTGCTTAAGAGGAGTCTGGTTTGGTTTGCAAGCTTTGTCAATCTCGCTATGGTTTGAAGCTATTCTCACAGGCATGTTTTGGGAAATTGATTCAGATATTGCAAAGTGTTGTTCTTCATAGTGAAGCAAATTATTCAATTTGGTAGGTGAAGCTATTTATGTAGTAGTTTATGTTGGTATTATCATCGAAAATTATCTTGCTAATATTTCTCTATTGTAACATCTTTTATTCAATCACTTTCTTCTAAAGATCTTGGTAATCTAGAATACTACATTGGAATTACTCCAATCTAGAGAAGTATTGGAGGTTAGGTGGTAAACTCTGTTGGATTGAGCGTTTGCTGCTAGTCCAAAAGTTATAACTAGTAGTCAAAGCGTAGAGCATAGCAATTCTAGCGTCATGATTTGATTGTGAGTTGGCCCACATGATTTCCACCGTGTCACCTGCAACAATCTTTTCCTTAACAATTGTCATACTGGGAATCGAACTTGTGACTTTGGCTCTGATACTAGTTGTTGGATTGAGTGTTTACCACTTGGCCAGAAGCTATAGCTAATAGTCAGTGCACAACTCCTACTTAAAAGCGTAACTGTCAAGCGCTATGATTCAAATGTGACTTGGTCCACCTAACCTCCACCATAGGACAATTGATGTCACTTGCAACAAGCTTACTATAACTAGACCCAATTTTTCTTTGCAGTTTTGAAAATTAGTCAGTTTAAGCAAGCTCCTCATATTGATGATTGAAATGCAATGGGTCTTTAGTTAGGGGTTCTTGTATGAAGATAAAGGAGATACTTAGGTAAATGGGTATTGTGATGCAAATTGGGTAAGATCCATTGGGAGGAAGTGTTGTTTCTTGAAGAAGAGAGAAACAAGGTGTAATTGCTCAATCTAGTTCTAAAGCAAAATATCGGGTTATGGCCTTGGCTACTATTGCACTTGTCTAGATTAAGCAACTTCTTCAAGAGTTAAAGTATTGCACTTGTCTAGATTAAGCAACTTCTTCAAGAGTTAAAGTTTTGTGAAGTCTGGCAAATTAGGCTATATTCTAATGATCGAGTAGTTCTTCACGTTGTCCCTTACCCAATGTTTCAAGAGAGGACTAAACATATGGAAATTGATAGTCATTTTGTTCATAATAAAGTGTTGTCCAAGGAGATTGTTACTTAATTAGTTAGTTTGAATGATCAACATTCAGACATCCTAACAAAATCTTTAAGAGGTCCAATAATTCAATTTATTTGTTCCAAGCTTGGTGCATTCAATTTGTGTGTTCCAACTTAAGGGGGAGTATTAAGAAAATAATAGTTGTATCTGCTGTCAAAAAATAGTCTTGTAAAGCTTTATAAAAGCTGTTTTTTTATGTAGTCTGAAAAGTCAACATATATAGGTACAGGTTCTCCTGGTCTGAACTTGTCCTATCATCCTTCTCATGTGCTCTTTTTTGTTAATATATACACATATACCTACAACACACACACATATAAACCACTCAACCATTTTCAGCAACTCTAAATCTTCAAGTGAACTTATCTTAAGATATAATCAAGATGAGATTGGATATTTTTCATTTATTCTAACATTATACATGAATTTTGTGAACTTCGTATTAACTTTCTTTCACCTAGTGAAATTTGATTTTGCAAGTGCCAATTGCTTATATAATTTCTCTCTCTCTTCCTGAATTTCTCCTAAACTGTCTTGTTTCCTTGTTGGACTTAAATAGAAATTGAATTTTTTCTGAATTTTGATTTAGTTGGATCTTTCCTGTCAAAATTCATTGAGCTAGTGCCATGGTAATGTAGATAAATGATAACAAACTATGCTCTTCTTGGTAATTAATTTATAGAATTTAATTGATAGTAATTTGAAACACATCTATGATCTATCTTGTTGAGAGATGTAAACATGTGATGAGAGGCAAGTTGTAGAGAAATCTCAAACATGATACAAGGTGTCTAGAGAGCATTCAAAGGAAAGTTATGATTCTGACATAATGACCCCAGTTGAAATTCCAAAACATTGGAAGAGTTTTGAGGGGAATAGGTTAGGAAATGGAAATAGAAAGAGATAAACGAGGTTGCAAAAGTAAATTTAGAGAATAGCAATTTAGTGTAGTCATAGGATTTTCAGCACTGCAGAGGACCAAGTATTTCGTACACTTACAGTGTTGTGTTGTGTTATTAGTTATGCAATAACACTTTCTGAGTCTATCTCTGTCCATATATCATTTATCACATACATCTCATACTAGTTATACAATTTGTTGTATAAGTTGTACAGATAATTGTTCTGAAATGCTCACATATATAACTGGTTATATTGCAAATTTCTTACTCCTTAGAACATTGTTTATTTCAGAAATATGATGAATATTATTTATAGTTTAATGCTGTGTCTTTTTCAGTTCCTGGCAAGTTCATTTTAGATTAATTTTTTGCTCTTCATTGTGGGTTAAGATATAACTTATCAAGAGTTTTTATTCTCATAAATATTTTTGCAGGCATGGCATGGAAGGCAAAGACAAAGGGCAACTCGGGCAGAGAAATTGAGGTTCCAAGCCTTGAAGGCTGATGATCAAGAAGCCTACATGAGAATGGTGAAAGAGAGTAAGAATGAGAGATTAACTTTGCTTCTTGAAGAAACAAATAAACTACTTGTAAATTTAGGAGCAGCTGTTCAACGTCAAAAGGACAAAAAATATTCAGATTTTGAGCCATTGGAAGATTCTGAAGCTGATTTACCAGAGTCAGATGCTTTAAAGAATGGAATTTCTAAGGATTCACCTGTTGATGAAGATATGGATATGATGGATTCTGATCATAATGGGGATTCCAGTGATTTACTTGAAGGTCAGCGGCAATACAATTCTGCCATACATTCAATTCAAGAAAAGGTAAGTACTGATGGATCCCTTAATCTTGGAGAAAAAATGCATAGTTTTTCTACACAATTTTCATGCTTTGTTAAACTTATTTCTTACTGGACATTTACCATAATAGCTTATTTGGGAAAATAGGTGCCTGGTTTCTATTTGGGGTAATGCCTTGTCTTTTAAAGGGGTTTCCTTTAGACATAATTGAGGAAATGTCAACTGTGCCTCATTGATATCTTATTTTCTCTGTTTTTTTATAGTGTCTTTAGGAGGATTTCTTCTTCTCCAAATGTATTGAATAATTTCCTGTTTTTATGAGTTTCTTCTTTTTGAGGAAAAGAAAATAAAAAGTTACTCCTTATTAGTTGTTTCTAAGTAAAAGTTTAGCAGCACAATGGAAAATATAACCAACTTAGTTGTTTACAGGTGACTGAGCAACCGTCTATACTTCAAGGTGGAGAGTTAAGACCATACCAGATAGAGGGGCTCCAATGGATGCTTTCTTTGTTCAATAACAACTTAAATGGAATTTTGGCTGATGAAATGGGGCTTGGGAAGACGATACAAACAATTTCGCTTATAGCATATCTTATCGAAAACAAGGGTGTTACCGGTCCCCACTTGATTGTTGCTCCAAAGGCTGTTCTGCCAAATTGGGTCAATGAATTCACAACATGGGTTCCTAGGTATGCCCAGAGCAGACATTGTAAATTATTTCTTTCCCTCTTCGGAGGGGGAGAGGAGATATATTATATCTGTTTGTGAACTTTGCACATCATATTCACTTTTAATTTCCAAAACTCAAATCACGTGTGCCTTTTCTTTCTGATTTAGCATCACAGCTATTCTTTATGATGGTCGGCTGGATGAGAGGAAAGCAATGAAGGAAGAGTTGTCAGGGGAGGGGAAATTCAATGTTTTATTAACACACTATGATCTTATAATGAGAGATAAAGCATTTCTCAAGAAAATTCAATGGAAGTACTTGATTGTGGATGAAGGTCATCGGTTGAAAAACCACGAGTCTGCTCTGGCAAGAACCTTGGACAATGGGTATGATTCTAGACAACATATATTTATGACATGGATTAATATGTATACTTCCCTAAAATTCTTGGTTATGATATCCATCTATTTTATTTAAAACAACTCTGAACAGTCCTGACAACTGTACTGAACTAGAAAAAAGATATAGTGAATAAAAATTGATATATTTCATAACATGTAGATGGTCAAAGTATTCAATGGTTAACTCAATTCATTACATGATAGTGTTGTGCTACTCAGGTGGTTTAGATCCTCTCTTCTCTAATTCTTAAATTTTTGGGTGCAGCTATCACATCCAACGAAGACTTCTGTTGACTGGTACCCCAATTCAGAACAGTTTGCAGGAGTTGTGGTCTTTGCTTAATTTTCTCCTTCCAAACATTTTTAACTCAGTTCAAAATTTCGAGGACTGGTTTAATGCCCCCTTTGCAGACCGAGTTGATGTCTCCCTCACTGATGAGGAACAACTATTGATCATCCGGCGTCTGCATCAAGTGTGTTTCTCTCTTTTCTAGTTTCCTATACTCATGCTCTTTTCCCCTCTTCTCTGATGTGTTTCATTCCATCTTCAGGTAATAAGGCCTTTCATATTAAGAAGGAAAAAAGATGAGGTGGAAAAATTTCTTCCTGGGAAATCTCAGGTCATACTCAAATGTGATATGTCGGCTTGGCAGAAAGTATATTATCAACAAGTTACTGATGTAGGCAGAGTTGGGTTGGATAATGGTTCGTGTCTATTTCTTGTCTTCCCTAATTCACTTCTCCTTTTAGCCACATAAAAATGTACATTTCTTCTCATACTTTCTTTGGTTTTGGATATTCATATGCTAAAGGTAGTCATCTTATTCCCCTCTCGCACTTGTTGCCTCCATTGCTGGTTCTCAAACTATGAATTTAGTTTTATTTTCAACATGCTTGTGAAATAAGTTGAACACATCCTTTTGGAAGTAAATCAAGAGCCTATTCCCCTCAGTTCCATATATATATATATATATATATATATATATATATATCCCTTATTAATATGTTTTGCCAGTTGCAACTTTGTTATGAATTGGTGAAATATGACCATTTGCTACTTCAACGTAAATGTGGCTTTCAATCACCACCTATTATTCTTGTCTTCCTTTTTACTAAAAAATATTACCCAGCCTTGTAACTTGTTTCACATCCCTATATGACTGTGTGGTTTCTTAGAACTTCCTAACAATTTTCCCCCAAAATGTATATTTTACAGGTTCTGGAAAATCAAAAAGTCTACAAAACTTAACAATGCAACTCAGAAAGTGTTGTAACCATCCCTACCTATTCGTGGGAGATTATGATATGTATAATCGAAAGGAGGAGATTGTTAGAGCATCAGGTAAGTTTGAACTTCTTGACCGTTTGCTCCCAAAACTTCGCAGAGCTGGTCACAGAGTCCTCCTTTTCTCACAAATGACTCGACTTATGGACATTCTTGAAATTTATTTGCGACTTCATGATTTTAAGTATCTTAGACTTGATGGCTCAACAAAAACTGAGGAAAGAGGCAATCTTCTAAGGAAATTTAATGCTCCGGAGTCCCCATTCTTTATGTTTCTCTTGAGCACCCGTGCTGGAGGTCTTGGTTTGAACTTGCAAACAGCAGATACTGTTATAATCTTTGATAGCGATTGGAACCCGCAAATGGATCAACAAGCCGAGGACAGAGCACATCGCATTGGACAGAAAAAGGAAGTTAGGGTTTTTGTGTTGGTTAGTGTAGGATCAATTGAGGAGGTGATTCTAGAGCGTGCAAAACAAAAGATGGGCATTGATGCCAAAGTCATCCAAGCAGGACTTTTCAACACAACTTCGACAGGTTTGTAGTTTGTAGTACTTGTGCCGTGTCCTGTAAATATCTATCAATTGTTATTTTGCCTAAATGGGGATGGGGAGGCGAGATTTTTTCTTTCACTGCTTCATAACAAGGAGTACATTTATACCAGCAAATTGCTGCCTAATCTTTGTAACCTTCATCTAGCAATTCGCTTATAGTATGCATTTATGTGTTTAACCGTCACTAGAGCTATGAACTGATTACCTGGATAAGTAGTCCTTAATCTTGGACTCTTATTTGTTTGAAAATCGATTTTATTACATGTCAATAGTTTGAAGATTTAAAATTTCAATTGGAATCAGTTAATTATTCCATGCAACTGTGTTTACCATGTCCTTGCTCCTTAGGTCGTATTGCTAAATGGTGAAGATTATTTGAACCAGTTATATTTTGGTTTGTGCAGCCCAGGACAGAAGAGAAATGTTAGAAGAGATTATGCGCAGAGGTACAAGCTCACTTGGGACAGATGTGCCGAGTGAGAGAGAAATTAACCGCCTTGCTGCTCGATCTGATGAGGAATTTTGGCTGTTTGAGAAAATGGATGAAGAGAGAAGACAAAAGGAAAATTACAGATCCCGTCTCATGGAAGAGCACGAATTGCCAGATTGGGTATATTCTCCAATTAACAAGGATGATAAGTCCAAAGATTTCAACAGTGCTGTCACTGGAAAGCGGAAAAGAAAAGAAGTGGTATATGCAGATACATTGAGTGATCTGCAATGGATGAAGGCTGTGGAGAACGGGGAAGACATGTCAAAGTTTTCTGGAAAAGGAAAAAGAAGAGACCACCTCTCATCTGACAGCATTGCACAAGCCAGTGATAGCACAGTAGTAGCAGAAGAAAGTTTAGAGTTGAGGACTGAAAGTGTTCCTATGGCAAACGATCGCACGAGTGAAGATAGTTTCCATGTGACCCCTTCAAAGAGATTCAAATCTGAAGGAACAAATTTCCTGAAAAATGCATACGAAGATGTTGGAACTGGTTTGAACCACCACATGTTATCATGGAATACCCACAAAAAGAAGAGGTCAAGTTTTCTTGGCCAGGGTTCATTATCTGATGCCAGAGGGCATTCTTCAAACGGAAGAGCAAACTGGAACTGATTTGAGGTTAATTAGTCCTGGCCTATGGGTGCCAGAATTTTGCACAACTATTGAATGTGATTCTGCATGAAGATCTTGCAAAAATGACAAGGAACTTTAGTGTATTATGCGTAGATTTTTCTATTATGTATGCAACATCCATATTTAGCTAAAGAAGTTAATGAAAGAAAGTATTCAAGGTTAAGTTATACTCTATTTTGTTGCTGTATGCTTTAATTGCACTATTTTTCCTTGAGAAAATAGTCTAACCAGATGTTACGTAATTACAAATTGATAACTGAAGGTATGTTTAGTTTTGCCTCACGTTTAGATTTTTTATTCAAATTTTCACGTTTACAGCGAAACAAAATATAGCTTTGGTGGTTTCAATGCAAAACCAAAAAAGTTCATTAAATATTTTACTTACTAACTTGAAAAGCTATAATGATTGATTGATTTACAATATAAACATTGTATATAAATTAATTTACAATGGCAAATTTTATTATTTTGCAAGTTATGGATAAACACTTCATTAAAAAAAGATTGATTCCTCTCCTCCATCCCCCAAAATTACAAGCTTTATTATTTTCATTATCCGTAAACAGGGTCTAAAATTAACCGTTTCAATATAATATTCAACTTCAACAAATTTGACACTTGGACATCATATTTTTTCATTGATGATTTTACTGTATTTCTTATGATTGATTTTTTTTATACTATGCATTAAGTCATAGGCTTAAGCCGACAATTTTGTTAAAAAAAGAATTTTATGTTAGAATTATATTATGATTTACCCTTTATTCAGTTGCAAAGAAGAAAAATTAAAAAGTGAGAAAAGAACAAAAAATGTAGTGTAAAAATTATATTTCTTCCATGTTCAGAGAAAGTGAATAAAAATAAACGAAAATTGTCATTTTTTAAAATAAGAGATGAAAGACGAGGATGAATTTTAAAAATATGAACCTTGTGAATATGATCGGTTGAATAACCAATAGATATTTAAATAACCAAATAGTGAAAACCTTTAGAGGACAATAATAGTTGACATCTGTTCATTCTCTTTACATCTAATAAGTTCTACCGTTAAGAAAATGAAACCATCAAAATTAGACCACAAATTAACCCTGTATATTCATAATAGGATTAATTATTTGTGTTCAAGAAGGAAAGGTGCATTAGCTCCCGTAAACAGCTCCTAGTACAACATATCATCTCATCATAAGCGGAATCATATGTAAAACAAAATAACACAGCATCGATTACAAGATGTCATTACACTAATGACTGCTAGGATGCAACTGAAAATAATAAAATCTACCTTAATGAAATCAAACTATGAAAAGAAACACTAAAAACAAGGTTTTCGATACATACTGCAGACATTTTATGTCCCGTCGATGATTTCTGCTGTCAATTGATAGAACTGTAAGTTACACAAGAGTTGCTTGAGCAGCAGAGCATGAAAGTACTTTAACTGCTTCAGTTCAATCAACTACAAGGTTCTTCATTTTAGATTCCAGTTCATCCGCACTACCTTCTTCAGATTCTTCATCCATGTCTCCTCCATCCGGGTCATTTTCGTCTAATGGACCAAGCTTGTCAGGAGAACTTTTAAAGATATCCGTCAACTCCTCAATGCCTTCATTGGAAATGAAATTCCCATCAATATTGAGAAGTTTGAAATCAGCCTTTTGCACCACAGTCACAGCCAATTGTTGAGCCCCGTCCCTGGTTATTTGGTTGGCACTTATATCAACTTCCTTTAACTGGACATGACCTTCTATGGCTTTACTTATCAGGTTGGCACCTTCATCCTTGAGTTCATTCTCAGAGAGGTTCAACTTAGACAGAAACTGCTTTGCTGCTATGCAGGCTGCAATTGCAGGAGCAGCATCAGCTGTAATGTCATTCCCACTCAACTCTAAAACTTCAAGTTGAGGTGCTGACTCCTTAAGAGCATCAACTATAGCAATTGCACCATCATCTTCCAAGTTCAGGTAGCTCAGGTATACCTCTCTTAGCTCTGTGTGCTTGGAAAGAGCTTTACTAAGAGAAATCCCACCTTCAGTGCCTAACATGTTGTCTCGTAGATCAAGCTTCTTCAGATGGGTACAATTCCCTAAAGCATCAGACAAGGCAACTCCACCCTCAGTGCCTATCCTTGTGGAGGAACAACGAAAATCCTCCAATGAAGGAGAACGCTTCACAACCTCAGCTATAGCTAGTGCCCCTTCATCTCCAGTCATATTATTATGAAAATGAAGAACTTTGAGTTTCTCTGTGAAAGGAATCAACTCACAAACTGCTTGAGCAGCTTCCTTTGAGATGCCATCATTCATCAGATAAAGCTCCTCCAAGCATTTCTGCGATTTCAAAAGTGCTCCAAATGCTCTGACACCTTTTTCACCTAATGCATTGTCCGAGAGGTTCAAGGACCTCAAGACACTGCCTTCAAGGGCAGTAGAGAATATTTTCATGACATCAAGAGCTTCTGCTTCTGGTCTTCCAGCAATGAAATCTGATAGATCTACTTCCCTAAACTGGTCCTTGAGGGAAGTGAGAATGGGCGCAGCAACTTGTGCTGCTCCTAACCCAAAGCTTCTGTTGCTAAAGCATATCTTGGTGAAAGAATTCCCTGGTTCCTTCAATGGACTTAAAAGTTCCTGTGCCTCGTCTCCTTCAATGAATGCCCGTTTGCCTTTAGATATATCAAAAACAGATTCATGAGGCGTAGTGGTATGAACTGATGTCACCACTTCATCCTCCTTTTTACCAGGTCCTCTTTTGAGAACATCAAGGAGGAGCTTACTACATTCTTTGGCATAAAGCTGGACCGCAGAACCTCCATCACCATCTGGCTCTTTCTCATAGTTTAGGTCTGCTGTTGCAAAAGCCACATCCTCAATCCTCTTTGCATTCATCTCAGCCTCTTCCTTGTCCAAAGTTCCATACTTCTGTGTGAAAAGAGATTTAGTAGTCAGATTGTTGGTCATCCTCTCCACAAGGGTCTGTCTAGTGTTCTGACTAGGAGGCCATAATTTGATTGAAAATGATCTCTGCTGCGAATTCAGCTCCATGGCAATGATACCTACAAGAACAAGTAGTGGTGTAAGTATATATATGGAACATTTGAGGATACGTAACAAGAACAGAAATTAGTTCATCAAAACTTGTAAGAGAAAACATTTTTTAAACAATGTTATTCACAGATGCATATCCCCAATATGGTATCAGCCCTTCAGACAGAATAAAACACTGTAGATGTCAAACCGAAAATACAATTGAAGAGATATACCAGTTAAGTCACTAGTTTTAATATTGTCGTCTTTATTGAAGGTCCCACGCTCTAATTGTTGAGGACAACTTAACACAAATTAAAGTTTTGAATGAATAAGAAAAATATTTCGCTGAACAGGTCAGTAAATAGGAACAGAAACATAAGAAATTCCCTCCCTAAAATAATTGCCGTGACAAATATCATAAAAACGCAACATTGACTGCAAAACCAAAGTAGGACACTTTCTTTCCATTTCAATAATAAACTCTTGATGAAACTAATCAAACATTCAAAACATGATGAAACATGAAAAGGGTTAGAGAGTTTATAAAGGAAACATAACAAAACATGTAATGAATGCGTGTACGGGGATGTTTTCTCGGAAGAGAAGAGAACACCCATAAAACCGTCGACAGCAATAAATAACCGACAAACAGTATGGTTTGGTTCATTTCACCCACAAATCAAATCCACCCTAATAAAAATCTTAGCTTTAAGCTAGAAATGCAACAGATCTGGCACTATGCAAAGCTACAGATTTTAAACGCAACTTTGAAAGCCATTGGAGAAAGCGCAGGGAACTGGGAACAGGATAAACAAAAATAGAGAGACAAGTTTAACAAACCGCACAAAGTCGGAAACAAAAACCTTATACATGAGAAAAGGGTACCTCTTTTTCCGTTGATCTGAGGATTAGTCCTCTACTGCAGTTCACTCTGCAGTTTCGCACAATCCTTTAATTTGAATGGTAGAAGCGTAGAGTGAGAGAGGAGAGAGGAGAAAGGAGGAGGAGGGAAAAGTTAATGATGCTAAAGAAAAGGATCAAAGAGAGTACTTTTGTTGGCACCAAAAACAAAAGTGTTGTTTTTGAAAGTGGCATGCCATTGGTTGTCATTATAATCCCCAACCCTAAAGAAACCTGACAACAAAATTTGAATTTGTGGATACTCCTCTAACAACCACCTAATTTTAACAACAGAATCTTGTTTCCATTCATGTTTTTTTTTTTTATCAGCAACATCACTATTAGGTAAGGTGTGAAAATTTGTAAATTCAGTTTTTAAAATTTTATTTAATTTTTGAATTTATAAAAGAAGTTCAATAACTACTTTCTGCTAAGTTTTATTAAATCACTTTTTAATTACATTGTAATTTTAATAATCAATTTTATATTAAATTGGAGTTTTTTTTGTTATTAAGTTATAATATTTAAATCAATTTATAGCTTTTACATATTTAAAAAATAAATCAGATTTTTTTCATTTATTAAATAATTAATTTAACAATGTTTCACACATTTAAACAGTGATTTACTCTTTTTAATCTATCAAAATGAATTTAGTTATGTTACTCCTTATAATTTAATTAATTGGTTATGAGTGAACTTCGTTTATCTATATATATATATATATATATATATATATATATATATATATATATATATATATATATATATATATATATATATATTTTTTTTTTGTTTT
>Ga0123342_1002377_pt1 | contig 31272 bp, 18 predicted proteins | sample Turbeawhitnodule_FD_89960 | JGI IMG/M metagenome (GOLD analysis project Ga0123342, IMG submission 89960) | Root nodule microbial communities of legume samples collected from Mexico - Turtle bean Mexico white nodule | ecosystem: Host-associated > Plants > Roots > Nodule | place: Mexico: Nepantla... | reverse complement strand
TTCTTTTATATTTATTTTTCTCTACAATTAGGGTTCATCAAAACCTCTCTTTCTTCATTACGATTACGTGCGATTACGTATGCTACATTAAAAGCATCACATCAGACAAGGAATATTCATCTTTCATTTACTGTAATAACATCCAAAAGTTTTAAAGCTAAATTAGGACTTCAGCATTTCCTGATTTTACACCTGCATATATAACACCATTCCTTCCTACCCTCCCAATCTATCAAATTTCCAGAATCTATAGATTTACACAAAAATCATACTAGCATACCCCATTTTTTTATATTGTGTACGTCATTCGGACACATATTATTGGACAAAGACACTGTCGGAATAAGAAAAAACTGCTTTACTATGTCCACAATTTTTGCGCCTTGTTATATCTTATATGTTCTGTCTGAAATTTTTAAAAGTAATTGCAGTGCTTCCAGATACAGCAGAGTACAATAATCCAGATTCTATTTTCAACCTCACTTGGGACTAATACGCTAAACTGTTAAAGGTGAAACTTAGGTTGGTAATGTTGCAGTGTTCTTACCTCAATCCCTTAAAGGAGCAAACAGGGGAAGTCAATGTCCAAAAAGGAGCGAATAGAAGATGCTGCATTAAAGTGATTAATTCTGTGACAAGTGCTATCGTGCCACTGCAAAGCTGGATAGAAGGAATGTCAATAAGGTGGTGGAGATAACCAATATTTCGGTGTATTTTGATGGTTTTATAGCTGTAGTTTGCAGTGCTTATAGCATTCCAATACGAGCACGATGCTAGCTGGAATAGAATGTCTAGCTTATGCACCTCTAGAATGTTTGTTCATCTCTTTATTCTTAAAGATTCTTAATGTGATTTGATTTATGTAAAAGGGTTGGGATATCCCTTTTGTATCCCTCTTAATTTAATTTCATTCTTTGCTGATACAACTTTGCACGTTAAAAAAAAGATAATCACTTGTTTTATTGCTCCTTCCCCACATTACACATAACTTGTTTTGATATGAACGGCTTTAATGCTCAGGTTTCTACCCATGATTACTTTCCACGTATCTGGTATGCAGAGATGGTTGAGCCTCAGTTTTCCAAAGTAGTTTAAAAAGTTCAGTAGCTCCTCAATATAGTCTCTCTTTAACTTTTTGTATTACTATTTTAGAGTGATAGAGATTAAATTTAGAAAGATAAAATAATAGTTATTATACTTATTAATATTATTTCAGAAACTAAAAAAATTATTTAAATTTTAAAAAATAAAATAATTAGTTACTATATTAATCAAATTAGATATTATTTTAAAAATTAAAAAAATTATTTGTATATAAAACAATTTTCTATTATTAATAAAATTAATAAATTAATTTATAAAGATAGCTAAAACTTTAGTTATTATCTAGATACCAATCTAATTTATAGATTTTATTAATAATAGAAATTGTTTTAAATATCAATAATTTTTAAAATAATTTTTAATTTAATCAATATAGTAACTAATTATTTTTTATCTCTAGTTTTTATTTAATGATTCTTTTATCTATCTTTTCCAATATATGTTATAAAAGTAAGAGAGAACAGAAATATCTTATTCATCTATTTATTATAGAGCTAAGGACATCTTGATAAAAAATAAAAATAAATAAAAAAGACTTGCATATAGAGTCTGAGGTGATAATTTCAGTTAATAATATTTTTTTTAAACGTTAAAAATGTGATAATTTTATAAATATATAAGAAATAAGTAAAAATGCAAATGAGTGATATAAAAATATAGAGTTGATTGAGATGGAAATGGATTTGTTTTTCTAATCAAACCCCATCCAATAAATTTTTTTATTTGATATTTATCATTTTGATCGATTTATTCTATTGTTATTGAATTGAAACGATTATTTTAATTATAAACATGAGCCACACTATATAAAAGTTAATAATCGATTATTAGTCTGTGTATACATTACTTTCACTAGTCAAACATAGTCATCATTAAATTTACTTAACATATTCCAATCGGCTATTACAAAAAGAAAAGGTTGGGGTGGTCTTCTCTATTCTGAGTATATACGTTGTATATTGTAACTTGAAGCAGTTTCGGAACGGACAAATGGGCTTGAAAAAAAATTGTTTTACATTTCACCTGAATATTATCCCTTTATTAAAATGGGATTGACCAATTTATTTTTTAAAACAATCTCGTCTTTGACTAATTTCAAAACAAGCCAATTAAATAAAAATCAACACATGAGCTTCACCCGACAACAGAATGCTAAGTACCAGAGTTGTTAGTGTGTCCTAGTGGCTATTTAATGCATTTGATCATGTTAATGTTCCTTCTTCCTAGGAGCCGCTTGACTAAGAATACAAGCTCTCCTCGTTCGAAAGTGGACCTTCTTGGTATCAATATGTAAAATCCATGTTATAAAAATTATTAAGTAAACCATGCACTAACGTAATGTTTTCAATTACCCTGAGAAGTATATGTTGTTGGCTCCTTCAAGTCAGGTATGGACTATCTAGCACTGCAAAGCCGGCTGCAACTCCACCTTCATCAGATGATGACATTTTTGTGCGCATCAAATAGCCGCTTTGTTTGTTCATGATAACTCTGTTCTTATTCCTGCAATTTCATATTCAAGTGTCACAAATTTAAACTCAGAAAGGTGACAGACATGTGGCCAAGTAATGTACCTTAAATAAGTGCCGAATACCCCAAGTTCTGAAATTACACGATCCTTATGACAACAACCATTACGCATCAAAATTGATGCAGAAACAGATGGAAATATCCTCTGCATAAGGATGTAAGCTCCCTCTTCTTGAGAACCGGCTTGCTGCAATTCTAGGAGGGTTTTCCTCACATCATCACCATAAATGTTGTTTCCTGAAAAGTAGTTATTGTTCGTTAGATACGTTTCTTCCCCTTTTTTTATTTTTCAACCAAGTAGGGTAGTAGGCTGAATCAAAGTTTAGGTGGTATAAGACCTCCTCCTTCTCTCTGGGGTTTCATCACAAATAACTCTGGCCTTTCAATTGCTTTTCTGACAACGTTAGAGTCATCCAAACACCACAACCCAGCAAAGCATTTACGCAGTTTGGCAATATCATCTTTGCTTTCAAGGAACCTGCCTAACTCAAGATTTAGTCATACAACTGCTTATTTTCTAAAATAAAATTGGGGCGGGGGTCTTGGATTATTATTATAATAATCAGAATGTGTTTAGCACGTATAATAAAATTCGATTTCCCTAAACAAAAATATGAAGTACGAGTGTAGCTCTGAGGTAACACGCATTATCATCCATAATAAACTTCCTTCTTTTAGGGACCAAAGAAGAACTGATGACATATAGTTAGAAGACAATAAAAGTCCAAGAATAGTGGAAAGGAAATATTCCATAAAAAAATGAAGCATGAAAGCGAAAACCAGAACCAACAAGGCAAGCACATAAGTTCAAAACTCCCCATTCTAGTTTCCAAATTTCCTCGGTAACCATCAATCCCCAGATCAGCATCTAATCTTTCCTGCAGCCACTCTAGGGAAAAACTTTGAATTTACATCTATATCATTAGTGCATTGAATCCATGACGGCTTCTTCCAATTGACTAGTCTACTCTCTTTTCATCAAATCCTTCTCGAATTAGGATCTGCTTTTTAGACAACATGAGCTTTTGATAGCAAGCTCCTTCCAGCTTATGCACTCACATTTTGATTAAAAAACCTCAATTCCAAACCTTAAACTATTCACTCGACAAACTTCATTATGATTCAAAACTTAGAAGAATCCAAAGATAATGGTTAACCATACCTCCTTGCCATCATTGACCAACAACGATTGCAACGTCGTGATCGATGCCCCTGGATCATATAACTCTTTGAATTCACTAACAAATTTTTACCAGACATTTAAAACAAAAACCTATCATTCCTAGAAGATACAAGATATCATGACCAGCCAACTGACCAATGTATGGATGGGAAAGCAGATCCTGAAGGATAATCCCATTTTTTACATGATAACTCTCAATTGTTCATAGCACATTCTTCTTTTAAACAGTGTCCGTCAATTGATCAACTGCTTTCAATGCATAAAGGATGAAATTATCTTGGAAGATATGAAGAATATTAATTAGAAGATACCTCTCAAGCACACCAGGCTTTGCAAGTTCCTGTTGAATTTTTTTGGTGCCAACCAGATGATAGGATATTGAAGGACATTTGATGGCAGAAGATTGTTCCATCAGTAACCTAGCTCTCCATTCCTACATATTGAGCAACATAGACCTAAGCCATAATTTTGCAAGAAAATACAGTCGTGTAACAAGGAACAATATTATGGTATAAGATAATTCATGTCATGGAAATTAGGTGGAGAAGAAGTGTAAATCAGATTATGTTATTTTTGTGGGACTCAGCCAATGTGAAAACAAGGTTCTAAGATTGAAATTGTTCAACACCCAACTGCCCCATTCAATTAAATATTTGTGGCAAATTGCACTTACTGCAAATCCCCTTGTAAATAAAGTAAGAGGATCAAGTGTTTGTAAGAAGTGAGAAGAACCTTCTCACATTAAGAGAGAAAAGTAGAAAGTCTTAGAGATTGTTGAGAAAACAATGAACCAATTTGTGAGTGTTTATCCACAAATTAAAGATACTTGAAATATTTCTTCTGATTCAAAATCCTCGTGTAACAAGTATCTCCTCCAGTTTTGGTCATGGAATAGATGAAATAAACTTCAAAATGGATTTTTTTTCAATAATGAAATCTTATTGGAATATCGAGTTCTCCTTTGGAACCATATCACATCCTCAGTATGATTAAATAGGATGAAACACTATTTTTTAAGTACATAATTATCTTGAATAAATTCTATATTTTCTCTTTCGATCATCGGGAAAGAGCAAGATTTTTTTTCCTAACAATTTATGTTCTCTTGTAGACTTATCAATAGATTCAAACACAGAGTAAGAGGAACGAGATTTTAGAATTTTCCTTGCCAACATTGAGAAGGTTTCCAAGATAAAATTTATAGCATTATTGCATTTATTTACGTTTTCGCTTAGTGCCTATTTAAAGTTCAGAGAGCACGGAAAGTATGTAAGCACTTTCCAAGAATGGTATTAAAGCTCTTAGATATTAATGTGTCCTAAAAATCTTGGTATTCTATTTTATTGCATCATTGTCTGGTTCCAAATTACAAAAGAATTAAATTTGCTTCTATAAATAAAATGTGATAGTATGACAATGCATGTATAGGAATTTATTTTTCCTGAGAAAGTATATAAGTGTCTATTATTGACCCATCTTTTTTTCTTGAGAACTTCCTTGGTGCATTATTCATGAACTTGGTAATTGGTCCAGTTATGGTGTTATTTCTCTATTATTAAATCGATAACTCAAAGATGGAGAAAGGGTTGTCCCTCATGATAGAGATATGTTCAAGGTAATTGTTGACATTTACTCATATTGTAAGTCAATGATGGAAGATCATTTATGCTACAAAACTTTGTATGAACCATGACCCAAAAGGATAAATTGGAGGGGAAGACTAACAAGGATTGGGAGCCTAGAATCAAAATTCAGTATATACTATCTGAAAATATATCAATCCAAGCTTGTTTGAGTATTATCAATATGTTCAGTACATATAACCTCTGGACAAAACTTGAATCCTTGAGTCAAAAGAAGACGCTAAGGAACAAAGGCCACCTTGTCACAAAGACCACCTTCCCATATGATTGGTAAAGTTGGAGTACATGGATGATCAAGAAATGATTGAACATTTGAATTCCTTCAAAGGTATAATGAATCAACTAACTCGAATGCACAAACGAAGATAGGTGATGAGTTGTAAACCCCCCAACTCTTCAATTATTTGCTTGAGTTGGGACACTCAAGTTGTTACTTCCAACAATTTTATTTCAGAGGGAAAGCTTAGAATGGATTCTTCCTTCGTTAAATTAAGAGTTAGAGTAGATAGAAAAAGGCTTGAACGAACTGTTCTGAAGACAACTTTGTTTAAAATAGAGAAAGGAGCAAGGATCGAAAAATAGGCTAATTTGATTTGTGTTTCAAAACTCCTGGGATAAGACATGTGAAGATACCTTCCAAGACACCTCATATGAACGGAGAAGATGAAAGGATGAATAGACAATTAAAAAAGAAAAGTTGAAAGCATACTTCTCCAACAAATCTATTTATTTCAAGACCTTACATTTTAACTGGAAATATTCCAAATGAAGAATGGCATGAAAATAAAAACCTCTTATGGTCAATTAAGATATTTTGTATATAAGACATTTGTTCACATTTATCAAAGATGAAAGCGCATAGTTTTTGATACTATATTGCTTATATATTGGATTCTTAAGGGATGAACTTGACTTTAGATTATTGATTATTTGAATTTTAGAAGATCCAAGATATCAAGTCTAGGCAGCCAAAACAAATTTAAGGTGGTTCGTAATTCAAATTCCATTGTGATAAATAATTCATGGGGAGAGATAGAACAACCTCACCATTCTATCAACCAAATGAAATGAATGGAGATCAAGCAATGGATGACATTTAGACAAAGCATAATCCGAAAATGAGACAAATCCACAAGAAATAGTCAACCTTCGAGAAAGAATTTCTTATAGTATGTTGATTAATTAGGCAAATAAATAGGTGCCTAATAAGTCAGAAAGAATGTAATCCTCTCAGCCCTCTCCGCCAGCTTTACTTCACTTCACATGTGTTCTACAACTCCTTTTATCATCATGTGAGTCTTAAAAGAAGTTTAGTTAGTATATAGAGTAATTGAATTATTGTCTATTTAGTACAATTTCCTAACAGTAGTGAGCGAGAGCCACTCTTTTGGCCACACAGGTTATATCTCAATACTTAAAAAAAAGAAGTTTAAGTAGTAGAAAATGAAACAGATATTTCTACAATGGAAAAATCACGGTTCTCATGAACAGCAAAAAGGTGATTTCAAATCACTCACTGATTCTGAAGGATAGTCAACTGGTGTATAGCCAGCCCGGAAATAAATGACTGAAATAGCTTGTCCATTCCTGCAATTTCCAAGAAATTATATTTCTCTACAATCAGAACCATAACATGATTAAATCACAAATCATGGCTGCAAGTTTTATTTATGGCTAAATGTTACATACACTGAAAGTGTTCCATCGGGTAGAATTTCTCCTTCTTGATCAACTTCTGCTAACGTCTTTCGTATAGTTGTAATATTATGCGTGTTATAAAGCTAAGGACAATAACAACCAAAAAGTATGAGTGTAAAAACTTCTAGTGGTTTTCTTTACAAAGAAACTGATAAAAGAATCCTTGAAATGACATGTAATTATACAAGTAAATGAATCTGCCCTGCTATGTGGGAATAAAATGAATTCCTTTTGCATTGTAATTAATTATAACTACTAAGAAAAGGATATTTTTCTCTAAGAACAGCAGAAACAAAATGCTGGTCGTACATGTTTCGTTCTTCAGTCTGAACCACAATCATAATCACGGCCCTGAACGGATACGTCAGAAAATATAGCAGGGAACCAAAACCAGCAGCAGAAGAGCTGGAGAAAGTTAAAGGGAATTGTTTTTCTCTGAACTGACCTGGGGTTGTTATACTCACTCCAAGCTTTAGCCAAGGCCTCTGCATACTGATTGACGGCATTGTTGGCAGGGATCCTTTTGGAATCTAGTCCAAGCAATTTTCCATGGCGAGAAAGTATGTATCTAGAAAATGACAAACTAATATAAAGATATTTCTTCAAATAAAAAATTCCTTAAAACGAAAATATATTTCCACCAGAGTTCTTATAAATAAAATCATAGCTATTAGTCCAGTGTAACAACACAGAGTGAACAATCCCAAAACTGGTATTGCAGAACAGAAGTAGCTGTTATATAAAAGATCATAGGAACAAGAAAAATAATTTATACTACACGTACTAAGTAGTTAAAAAATTAGCCAAAACTGAAGACATTCATAATTAATACTTACAAGTTTCATCCTAAGATACAATCACCATCAATATCAGGCCTATATAGTAATTAACAATGACAGCAATCACACGAGTACGAAGATAAAAAAAAGATGATGGAATAAATGAGAGATAAACTACAAAGTTTGAAAAACACACTATACAACAGAAAAAAGAAAAGGGGGCTTACTTACACTTTGAGTCTCTATGTGCAAATTTAGTCTTCTATGTATTTCTTAGACAATTAAGTCTCCCTTATTTTAAAATAAAAAGATTCTGTCATTCCTTTGATTTTCTTCTACTTAAAATGATCAAATATAACATCCTGCGGAAATAATTTTGCAAATTGAATCACTTAAATTTGTTCTGAACCTTCTTGTACTCAACTCGTCAACCATAATATCAAATTATTCCATCAATTTTTTCATATTCAAACCCTCATCTTATTATATATTATAAAATCCTTCAAATTCGTCAAAATTGTATCAAACCCTCATCTTACTTCTTAATGAATTAGATAGTATTTATGTATTGAACACGTTTATTCTGAGTTCGGAAGTGTCTGACCTTCAGCAATTTTGATTTAGTTTTATAATAAATTAGATAGTATTTGTATATATATGGAACGTGTTCATGCTCAGTCCGGGGGTGTCAACTATTGTGTGAGCAGGAATTGATAGAGGTTGGGATTAATACACAAACACTTCAAAATTTGGGCTTTATTATTTATGCACTAATTCAAAAAAAAATCAAATGTCATAGTTTTTCAATGACTCACAACCGTTAGATTCGAAAGCACTGGAGTATGTCAAGACAACATGGTCAAAATATTTTGTAACCATGTATAATACCTTAGGATAGATAAATGACTATTATAAGTTTTTGTAAAACTTTTTCATATATTGTAGAACTTTTTGTAGAATAGTGTTATATGTATTTAATTAATTATATGTAGTCTTTGATATTTAAATTATGATATTATATGGATTATTTTCTGAAAATTTGATATTTTATGCAAGACTATAACATATATAGTAATAAAACAATTTTTTTAGAAAAAAAAAATACTTTTTTAACGACAGTTGCTCAAGAATCGTCTTTAAAAATGGCTTATAACAACGGTTCTAGAACTGTTATTATAAATTGTTGATTTATAACGACACCCAAATTAATGTTGATTCTAGAACCGTCTTCCAATACTCTTTTTGACCGTCGTTAAAGTTGTTTTCTACAGTGAGTAGCGGCCACCTGCCACGTGCCACTATATGGCACTAATAGCTTAGCTAACGTGCAAGTTTGACTATCCTGAATTTTCAACGTGGAAGAATATACATTAAGATCTAAGCACATATTTTATTTTCTTCTAATGAACTCTGATTTCAAACCACTTCAAAACTTCCAATATTCCACAAAATATATAAACATAAGTAACAGCAATTAGAGTTCGGTATTTCACTTAAACAAACCCATAGCTGCAGTGAAACAGTTAAGACCTTTCAAAACGTTAGATGATAGCATAGTATGTGTAATTTACAGCATTACTTACCTATGAAGTTCAGTCACAAGATTACTAAGACCGGCAAATGAAGAGGCAATAGTGTTCAGTTCTATTTGCAAAAGTGATTTAGTTTTTTCATCAAGCATATAATCTGAACGATGTAATCCCAATCGAATTTCCTGATAAAATTTTGTAGGAGCAAAAATAGTATCAGTAAATCCGTTTAAAAGTAAAGAAGAGAGGTGGAAAACTTCATATGTGCACCCTATCCTCAACCTTTTGCTAAAGCAAAATATGGCCATGTTTAGATCATTTTTTCTTAAACACTTGAAGAAAAAAAAATAAAAAAAATTCTTTTCTAAATTAAAATCAGTTTATCCACTTCACCTTTTAGAAAATTACAGGACAGAATTTCTGTAAAAGTTAAGATGTACAAGAGAAAATTTTGATTTAGTTTTTTCTTCATATATTTTTAAATTTATTTGTAAGTATCTATAGATAAATTTATCCAAGTAAGAATTATATAAGATTTATATTTTCTATATACCAACATTAAACATGCAGTGATGTTCTAATTTCTGAAAATCTAATTCTTGTCTCTCAAAATGAGAATATGAGCACCAAATGAGTTCTTTTGAAACATATTTAAAACAACAAAAATTAAAATAAACACTGGTCCTCTTCCTCTCGTGATACTCTTGTCACTATATTATAAACAATTACCTCTTTTTTGTCAATCTGTAGCATCTTGGAATGAATATCCAAAAGTCTAGCGGTGAACTCATCCGCTTTCTTAGTTCTGCATTGAGAAAAAAGAAGAGGAATCTGAAAACACCGATCATTGTACAAAATCTCAAGTAGTGGTGCCACTTGCATGCATGCACACACGATATCAAACAAAAGACAATAGCACCGCAGAATTTGCAAGTACGCAACCTGGAGAGAGCCTGTTGGAGAAACGTTGCGTCCAAGCTGACCCGATCAACGAGTTCATTGAAAATAGGAGCCAACTCAGTCGCTTCACTCCACTGGTTTTCCGTAAATGGCGTGGGTAACAAGGCAACCGGAGCATGCACCAATCCCACGCCAGGAACGCTTCCCGAATTCTGCAATCGTCAGCACATAGATTGATTCATGTTCGAATTCAAATCGAAAAATTCGAAATGTCGACCGTTACAGAGAACATTCGACGCCAATTTAGGGTGTGATAGGTAACGAACGCAATGCAGTGAATTAAAAGAAGAAAAAACGTTGAGATTGACCTTAACGGATTTGTCGGCGACGAGGAGGCCGTGGAGAGAGCACCAAACGAGGGCGTCGTAAGCGATGGTGCGGAGAAGTTGTTGATCGAGGCGGTGGTAATCGAAGAGGGGAGAGAGTTGGAGTGGATTGAGAGTGAGAGGTTCTGTGGGAGACATGACGACGTTGGGGGAAGAGGAGACGAAAGGAATCGACAGATAGTGGCGGCGGAAGGCGGAGAGAACGGGGAAGGTGGTGGATTTGGAAGTAGAGAAGAAGGGTACAGTCTCCGAACATGCAACGCAACCAATGCCGGCGATCATTTTCGCCTCTTTCACTCTTTTTCGTGGGTACAAAGAATGAAATGAATAAAATAAATAAATAATTTTTTTTCTTATTAGAAATACAAATTAAATAAATATTTTTAGAAACTGAAATGACACTAAGTAAGTAACAATTATTTTTATTAGAAAAATATTAATTTGACAACGGTAATAATAAAAATGTGTCAATTTACATAGTATTTATATTTCAGAAAAAAAATTAATTATTTTTTTAGTTATAATGCATGGTTATAAACATATCATCTTAAATTTTGTTGCTAAATTATTAAAAAGGAGAATTTACTTTTTGACTCTTCCTAACTAGTTTTGTTATACGCGACACCTTTTGGAGAATCGAAATCTGCATGGGCTTTCTTTTTCAGTTCTTTTCGCGTCTCTTTCAGTGGGCCATGGCCAGTATATGTTTTTTTGTCTCTAAATTTTATTTTATCTTACTCCTTGCTATTTTATTTGAGACTCTCTAAAATATTTATATTTTATGATGTACAGATTATTTGTATTTTCTCTTCATTAATTTTTTTCAAAATTAAAATAATATTGTAAGGCCTTAATAAACAAATATTTTACAGATTAAAATAAAATAACGAGAACCATAATTAGAAAAAAAAAATACAGGATAAAAAGTAAAATACAACTAAATTTTTGAAAATTAAAAATAAAATTACTGAATTGACCTAGTTTATAAAAATATCCAAAAAGATGACAAGTCATATTTCATTCATATAACATCATTAGAAAATTAAAGTAAAAAAGGGACACAAAAAACTAAAATATTTTATGTCATTCTTATATCAAAAAGAACACACGAGTTACAATTGTATTATCTACTATATATCATCCAATAGTGGATTGGTATGTAATTAAACAACGTTGACTTTTAAAATACTTTAAACAATACCATGAGATTACTGATTCAATTACTTACTGTAAGGTTGGTTTTTTCTTGTTTCAGACAAAAGTTTAAGTGGGGAAATACATTTTTAATAGAATGTGTCTAAATTAATCTCAAAGAACACATTTTACATTGAAATTTGAGAGTAACACAACATATAACCAGAAAGGAAGAACATGGGGAAAACACTTCATGAAGAGGACAGGTTAGAACAGTTCAATAACTTTATTGGTTAGAATTAAAGAGGTAGTTGAGTACATTTGATAATTAGACACCATTCAGTAGGAAAAGCTAAAAGAAACAAGAATGCATCTCCTCATATTTCACTGCTTTAGGAGAGAGACAAATGAAAACCATACATAATATTTTGAATTGCAGTGAATATGATAGCTCAGGGGCTTGGCTCATCAAGTTAGATATACAGTATCTACCACTCCAAAACCAGGTAAAACTCCACCTTCATAAGATGATGATACTTTTGTACGCACCATATAGCCACTTTCGTTATTAATGATAATCTTATCCTTATTCCTGCAAATTGCAGTCCATAGATGTCAAGGGTATTGCAAATTTAATCACAAGTATGATAGATGTGTAGCCGAGGAATGTACCTTAAATAAGTACCAAATATTCCAGCTTCTGCAATCACATGACCCGTACTCCAATTACCATCACGCACCAAAATTGCTGGAAAAGTGGCTGGAAATATCCTCTGCATGAGGATGTAAGCTGCATCTTCTTCAGAACCAGCTTTCTGTAATTTAAGGAGGTTTTCCCTCATATCATCACCATAAATATTGTTTCCTGAAAAGTAATTACAGTTCGTTATGTAACTTTCTCTTCCAGACGTTTTTTTACAACAAAGTGTTGAATCAAAGTTTAATACAATACCTCCTCCTTCTCTTTGTGGCTTCATCACAAATAACTCTGGATTTTCAATTGCTTTTTGAACAATATCCGAGTCTTCCAAACTCCACAACCCTGCAAAACATGCACGCAATTTGGCAACGTGGTCTTTGTTTTCGACAAACCTGTTTACAGTTTTTGAATCAAGGATTTAGGAAGAGATGTCAACCACAGAAACAAACTATGATTAGAAAAAAATGAACAAATTAGTCACATAACAACTTATTTTGCTAGGAAAGGGAGATTTGTTATACTTTCGCTTCCAAACGTGTTTTGTACAAACGACAAACTTCTAGATCCTTAAACCAAAATAGTGTGCGAGCGTAATTATGAGAACACAATGAATTTTCATCATCATCCAGAACATTTTGCTTCTGAGACATCGACACTATATTATTTTTTCCCCTCCTTTTTTGAGAGACAAGAAGTATCATCCTTATGTTATTAAATATGTTTGCTGGCATTAAAAAATGGAACATAAAAATAAAAAAATAAAAACAAGCAATGCCACCAAATAAATTAAAAGTCCTTATGTTAATTTCTTCTGTTAACTTAATCTCCCAGGTTGAAATACAATCTTTATCACAGCCACTAAATAAAGCTTTTTAATTTAGATCTCTGCCCTTTGCCCAATTGACCATCACTTACTGCACTTTTTTTCTCTTTCAACAATACCTTCTGGAATTCATTCTTGAAGATTTAAGCCTTAGATAAGGCTAATAACTTTCCCCAACCCATCACTCTGGTAAGTTGTAAATATTGGCCAACCTAAGACCTACAAGAATGATGTTGCAGGTTCCGGCTATATTCTAAAGGATCCCACTGTGAAACAAAACTTTTTTAGCTTACTAACGAATGGAGTTCCACTGGACTACTGTCCATGAATAAAAAAAACCTATTGGTCATAGGGTACAATCATATCATGATTAACCAACTAAGGCATGGACTGGAGAGCACCCTGAAGGATAAAATCTTAAGACAATAACTCACAGTAGTCCACTTTTACACCCTTTAGACATAGTATCTGTGAATTGATCAACGGCTTTATAGAAGAATAAAGGATGGAAAAAACTTGGAATATAATCAGAGGATACCTCTCAAGCACACCAGGTTTTGCAAGTTCCTGTTGAATCTTTTTGGTGCCAACCAAATGATAAGATATTGAAGGGCATTTGATAGCAGAAGATTGTTCCATGAGTAGCCTAGCTCTCCATTCCTACACACCAAGCAAGATATACTCAAACCAGAAGAACTCATTAATGTTAAAAAATAATGCAACTTAAGCAGGAAAAATATTATGGTTGAGAAAATCCATAGAATAGAAAGGACGAGGTAGGTAAAAAAAAGTAAAACAGATTTTGTTTGTTTAAGATATAATTGAGCTAAATTTACAAAAAGTAAAATGATAGAGAAAGTCTATACACTGATGTGATGAAAAAGAAACTATGTTACACTGACCAATCTCAAATGAACTTTGCTTTTGAAACAAACGTTATAGGGCCCAAATAATAGTATTCATTATTACTTTTCTTCATAATATAAACGAAGTCAGGTTACCAGATAGGGGAATCAAATATAAGCTGTCAATACAAATATCATTTCCTAATAGTAGTGAGATATACTGGGTTCGGTGAATTAATGCTTTACTAATTACTGAAAAAGGAGTTATAGTCAAGAGAAAACAAAAGAGATGCTTCTATGTTGAAAAGTCAGTTTTTCTCAGCAAAAAAACTGAATTCATGTATCTCACTGATTCTGAAGGATAGTCTTTTGGTGTGTAGCCAGCCCGGAAGTAAACAACTGAAATTGGTTGTCCGTCCCTGCAAGTTAATAAATTATATTTCTCAACTGTCAGATATGAAATAAAAGTAAGCCAAAAATCTGTACAAGAAAGTCAGATTTTCAAGATAGAGTTTACATACACCGAAAGTGTTCCATCGGGTAGAATTTCTCCTTCCTGGTCAACTTCTGCCAATGTTTTCCGTATGCTTTTAATATGATACGTATTATAAAGCTAAGGAAAATAACTCTTACAACCCAAATGTACTGAACATAATAAACTACGTTAGTCTTCCTTACATAAAAAAACATCTACATATATCCTTTAATATTAAATTTGATAGTCCTAATAATACAAATCAGAGTCTGCTCTGCTAAATTGTTCCATTAGTATCATAATTATAACTAATAAGAAAAGGATATTTGTCTCTTAGAAGGGCGGAGATGTAATGCTGTTCATACATGTTTCTTTCTTCAACCTGAACCACGACCAAAATTGCAGCCCTGTACAGATTCATTCAGAAATATGCCATGGAAGCAAAAGTATTAGCAGAACCGCAAATTAAAGTGAAAAGGATTATTTTTTCTCCAAACTGACCTGGGGTCGTTATACTCACTCCAACCTTTAGCCAAGGCCTCTGCAGATTGATCGACAGCATTGTTGGCAGGAACCCTATTGGAATCTAGTCCAAGGATATTTCCATATTGAGAAATTAAGCTCCTGGGTAAACACCATGATACACATCGACATGATAAATTTACCTTAAAATAAAAATCTACCACCAGAATTCGTATGAATAATTTCAAGATGCACAGACTATATGTTAACATTTTATGTCACCAAATACTTCGATTTCTAACCACTTAAAGCTTCAAATGTATTCCTAGCCGTGTGTGAGTGTGTATCTTTATTGAGAACAAAAATCTAGACATTTGCCTTAACAAACCCATAACGATGAAACAAATACCTCAAAAACAAGAGATCATAAATTAGAGATGAAAGCACAACACGTGAAATTTACAGCAACTCCTTACTTGTGAAGTCCAGTCATAAGACATCCAATCAAAGCAAATGAAGTGGAAATGGTGTTCATCTCTATTTGCAGAAGTGATTTAGTCTTCTCATCAACCATATAATCTGAACGAACTATTGCCAAGCGTATATCCTATTAAAATTATGACAAGAGAAATCAATACCAGGAAGAAATCCTTTGACTACCAGTATTTAGTTGTTTAAAAAGAATAATAATTAGAGTAGGCACTAAAACTGATTCTCTCTTAATAGTGTCGGTGGTACAAATTTCCTACCAACATACACTTACCTCTTTTTTGTTAATCTGTAGCATCTTGGAATGAATATCTAAAAGTCTGGAGGTAAATTCGTCTGCATTCTTAGTTCTGCATTCAGATGAACAGATAATATTATATCTAATTAAAGGGAAAAAACTAGGTAGCTATAGGTAGTTACAAAATGTATGAAGACAGAAAGCAAGTGTAGTACTCAGTGGCATCAAATGAAGCAATTGTTGAAAGGTGAAGTTGAAAAATGGATTTAAGAGCCAATTGCCATGATAAAGTATAAAAGTACTTCAAAGGGAACAAGACCCATAAAGAGCCTCAAAAAGTTACTTAAGTTAACAATTACATGTTATTAAGAAAAATATCATGAGAGAATTGTTGTTGGATCTGATGAACAACATTCCTTAGGACATTCATTGTCTCAGCCACCTTTGCTTTCAAATTGCGGCTCTAATTCCAAATCCCCTATTAAGTCAAGATGGTTTAGCGATCTAAGGCTTACACCAAGGAGATTCAACATTAATGAAACATGAACAAACCCATACAGAGATCACGATAACATTCTCAACTCAAAGCCTTAAGACAATATATTTGTGGCTCTTTCTCCTTATATATCATGTGCAGCTTCAACTTACACTTGACTCCAACAATTGGGTCACGTAGATTTGACATTGCAGGACCAAAAATCAAACTTACCCACACAACACAATTTTGGACAATGAGTCAAAATTCACTATACGATGTCAAATTTTAATATAATGTACATTTTCTTAATGTTCCCGTTTTGATAGTGCCAAAAGTCAAGTTGACTCATTCGTAATATAACAACACGAAAATATTACCTGGATAGAGATTCCTGGAGAAATTTCCCATCCAAACTCACACGATCAACAAGCTCATTAAAAATAGGAGCTAATTCACAAGCTTGCTTCCAGTGACTTTCCGGAAATGGCCCGGGTAATAAGCAAAGCGGAAGATGCACCAAACCCACACCTGGAACTGTTCCAGATCTCTATGATAGGAAACATTGATTGTAAACACCAAAATGTCATTTTAGTTTCCAAAATCACTGTATCATATTTAGTTCTTAAATCATAAACATCAAGATTAAAACGATAGACACTTGGCAACATCAAAATTAAAATGGCATTTTCATAATTTCAAGAATTAAATTACTCGGTATTCATAGAAGGAATAATTCCAATTCCCATGTATTACTCGAACATAGAATTTGGCTATAGCTTCGAGGAGTAAAATTTTGTCTTCAAAAGGTAACATTAAGAAAAGAGTAGGCTAATTAAATGAATAATAAATTATTATCATTAATGTACTAACTTGTATCATGAAGCATACTACTCAGAAACTAAAATTCTCCAAATTCTCTCACAGACACGCTGTTTATTATACTCACTCGTATCATCTAAGAAACACATTAAACAAAACAAAATCTCAAGAAACCTATAACAGTATTAGTATAATTTGCTCTGTTATTCTAAGATTTTATTATTATACTAGCCATGCAATTACATTAAACTAACATTAACACAGAAAAACGTTAAACTGTGAAAAGTGTACACACAGGTTGGTGAGTTTTGTGTAAGGCGAGACAAGCAGAAGTAGCAAAATTTGTAAAAGCGAAGGAATTGAATCCAAGTAATACAGAGAAAAGAAAGGGTGGCGGAGTTTGACCTGAACCGATTTATCTCCAACGAGGAGGCAGTTGAGAGTGCTCCAGACAAGAGCATCGTAAACTATGTTTTCCAGCAGTTTTTGGTCGATACTATGATAATCGAAGAGGGGAGGCGCGGCGGAAGAATCAGTGTCAGGCTCTGCAAGTGGGGCAGAGTTGAGAGTCAAAGGCTGAGACATGAGTTTGGGGAAAGAGAGTGAGTGTGGTTGGTGGGGTGAGAAGGTGAAGGAGAAAGAGGGAAATGTGTAAGAACTTAAAGGTTTAGTCTTTATCCCAGTGAAAGAAGGAGAACAAAACAAGCACCCAGATCTACCACCCATTCTCTTCGTTTTTCAATCCCCTTTATATATTCATATACATTGCAATCACCACTGCAGCCACAGGTAGTGCTCCATCTTTTTTCTATTTCCTTTTTTCATAAATAGTGCTCCAACTCAGAAAAAATTGATAATATTATCACAGACAGTTTTTTTGTTTTGACCACCTTTGACTTGTCTCTCTGGAATGTTCTTTTTTGGTTTATTTGTAAAGAAAGAAAAAGGTTAGGTTTCATAGCTTGAAGGGTTTGATAAAACAGGTTAAAAATAGTTAATAAGGAAGTTAAAATGGTTTGACATCGAAAGATTAGTTTGGGAGAATCTAAGATGCGGTAAAAAAAGAAAGAGAATATGACTTACATAAATATGATTCAAAGCACTAAAAAAAATTACTTTATTAAGCTTGCTAAATCTAGTTATTGGATAAAACAATATCGTTGACAATCTTCTATTGGATTATAACTGAAAAAATGATATTAAAAAAATAAAACAATTTAAAAATTATGTTATATTACATCATAATTATAAATGGATGCTTTTCACTGTATAATTATTATATAAATTTGTGTTTTAACTGTACAGTGATTAAAGAAACATTTTTCAAGACAATATACTTTCATTCTAAGTTCATGTTTTAAACGCAATTAGGTGTTAGAGTTGGCTTTGATAACTGAAAACTACAGCTGATAAAACTAGCTAGGAAACGGGTCAAACTCGAATATTCAAGGACAACTTTTTTTTTTCTAGTTTATATATATATATATATATATATATAGAGAGAGAGAGAGAGAGAGAGAGAGAGAGAGAGAGAGAGAAAGAGAAATATGTTGTGTTAACTAAATTTGATAGTTTTTAAGTTAATTTATTAGATTAGTGTCATGTGTTACGTCGGTTCATTATTTTTAATTCAATTGTCTGAATCAGACCATCAAACCAATTCCAACTTGTCAAGTGATCCCAAGAAAAGCTAAAGAAGAAAGTGTATGATTGCAAACTTTGAAATGATAGTTTTTTTTTTAATAAATATTATAAATCATGTGATGAAAAAAATTATAAATTCAGTATGAAAATAAAACCTGTAAATTGCATGCATTTATTTATTGAAAATATTTTAACTGAAATAGTTTATTTAAAAATTATTTTATGATTAAATTTTATTATAAAGGTGTGTTATTTCAATATACTATGGTGGGGTGGGTAAGATTTTTTACATAATTTAAATTTTATTTCAACTGAACTTATAGACAAATCCTCCTTGGGACGAACTACCCTTGCAACTTTTCATGAAAATTGGTTTGATTTTTTATGTGATAAGTTTATAAATAAATATAAATAATAAATTTATAAATAAATTATATACAAAAATATTAAAATAATAATATTGAAGTTGTAATATGGTTCTATGAAAAATTTAAATTGTCAAAATATACTTACTATTTTGCATTAACATTATAAACATGGATTTTTATTTTTTATTTTTATTTTTATCAACAAAGAGCATAATATGGTGAGAGAAGTTTTAAATTTTGCTAATTAAATTAGTTCACATTCAGAAGTTTTATGAAATTGTATTTTAAACAATTCATTTAACTCTAGCTAAATAATACTATATTCTCAAACTCAAAATGCTTAAATTCAAAACACCTTAGTATTTTATAAATGTTTTCCTTAATAATAATTGACAGAGAATCTGATAACTAGTTCGAAAACACTTCAATTTTAAACATAATTAATTCAAAAATACGTTAACATAATTAAATGTAACATTTTTATCAATAAATAATATATTTTTTAAAAGAGACTACACAAGGTAAAAGTGTTTTAGTTTTTAATTAATTATAAATAAAACAAACACAAGAAAGAATAAAAGTGTATACAGAGATAAAAGAGTTATAGAGAGTTCCAAGAGTTATAAGAAGAAAAATTAAAAAAAATTATAGAAAGTAGAATTATATAGTTGTATAATTATGATGATAAATAGTGTACGTGGATATAAGTTTTTGTAGACCTTTAAGTTATCTAAAGTTTTATACTTTGTATGATTAATTGGTGATAACTTGCATATTAACATGCTAATGAGTATTAATGTTATAGTGTTTCACACAAATTTCATGATCAAGGTGATAACTTGTAATATTAACATACTAGTGAGTATTAAATGTCATCGTATTTTACATGATTTTCTGGTGATAACTTGTATAGTAAGTATTAATTGTTATCGCGCACTTTCATAATCAACTGTTAATAACTTGCATATTAATATGATAGTGAATATTAATTGCTATTGTGTTTCACACACGATTTTCATATTAAGGTAACAATAATTTTCATTCTTATGTTTAAAAATAATACATAATATAGTTTTATTTGAGTTTTGTTGGTGGTATATGTTTTTCAAATCTTATATATTTTTTAAATATATTTTTATTAATTTATTTCTTCTATTTTTTATTTATTTTTTAACTTGGATTAAGTATTTTGAAATACTATTTCTTATGCAATTTTAAATATTATTTCTTAAATATGATTTCCAAAATCAATTTGTTTTCGAAAGTATTATTATTTAAAATAAAGAATTTATATAGTTATGTAGCATTTTTTTTACTTTAAATTATTTTTGCTTGTTACTTTTTAAAATTAACTATGTTTCTATTTCATTTATATATTCTCACTTAATTTAAGTATATTTAAACTTTATTTTAAATATTATGACTTGTACCAACTTTCCAATAATACGATAATTAAAGTATTCTATTAATCATTTTAACATTTGAATTGTAATTATAGTTTACTAATTTGTAAAATAAAGTTTTACACGTCTCAAACGAAGTAATCATTATCTGAACATATTTTCTTTTCCATATAAAATAGTTATTTAAATATGCTTAACTGTGATATGTATATTGGAATATTGTTCTAATCAATTTAAACAGGACATTGCTTAATGTTTAAATAAGAAAAATAACTTAACTTTATCTGAAAAAAAAAAAAACTTTGTGTGTGTATATATGTTAAGTGTTAGGAAACGTATATTTTTAGTATAAACTATCTTTGTCACGAGAAACTCTATCTAAAACTTCTATTTCATTGATTTGCAAATTAATTTCATATATTTAGAGTTTAATAAATATATACCATTAATAAAGAAGGGATAAATAATTTTTAGATAATTATTATCAAAGTCATTAAAATGATGATGAGATCATTTATTTGAAAAATCCAACAATCTACCATATATTTTATTGAGCGTTGAACTATTAGCAACTAAAAAAAAATTAAAATATAATAACTTTAGAATTGTATTGATCAAATACAGATTGTCACATTTACATAAATTATAATCACTACCAGTAATTAGTTCTAAGAATCTGTTTAACAAACAAATTTATACAAAAAATGAGATGAGAAAAGTCCTTTCACTCACCCTGCTGATTCATAAACATTACAAACGAAATTAACGTTTGTGATTGAGATTAGAACCAAGTTTCAGAATTGATTCAGACTTCTGCAATGTCTTGTTCCTTTTCTCCCTTGAACCATAATGCGAAGGAGTCCCTAAAGTGACTGTCTTCATTGCTTGAGAAGCCAAAGTTTCCATTATGAAAAGATAGAGCTTGTAGCAAATGCCTGGATGAAGTTCTCTTGGGTCCATCTGCAACAAAAATTCTGTGGAGATAAGTAGAAGGAATAGATAGAGTAATAATATCCCTGTGTGTTTCGAATATGTACAAGTTTTACTTTGCAACTAACTCATTACTTCCATATATAGCAGATTCTTTACTTTTCTTTCAAGGGATGGAAGGTGGTCACCACAAACTTCCACTTCTTTTATAAAGTTTCGCACTCAATATCAAACTTTAAAGCAAGAACACGTTACTTCTTACGTTATTCTTCTTCTCATTATTATTATTATTAAATAAATGAAATAACTTAATTTCTAAATTTAAAGGGATGTAATGGATGTATTGAAATTTTTTTCTTTAGTTCAATTAAATACTTGAATTTGAGTCACATCCAATTCACATTCTGTGTTTTTTTTTTCTTTTTTGATTGGTGTCTTGATCCTCTGATTTGTATGAGAATGATCTCATAATGTATTCTTTGTACATGGAGGCTTGAGTGTCTTAAGTGATTATCTGTAGATTCAGTTAGAAATATTTTGTATAGACATATATAAAATTATATTTACTCGACAAATAAAATGTTGTATTTATGTAGAAATGTTGAACTACCCTTCAAGTACTTTATATTTAATTTATTTTTTATTATGGATAATTTTTTTTTACTAAATATCTATTTTTAATTTCATTCCTTCTATTTTCTTCCTCAAACGAAACACAACTTAACCTATATCACGATACAATAAAGGTATGATTTTAGTTATTTAATTAAATTTTATTATCATTAAAGTAATTTTACATAAACTAAAATAATATTATTGATATTTTTAACTTTATGAATGGGTGTTTTTATTGGACAATGTATTATTTTAGACAATATCAAGACTTTTTTAAATATATCAAATAATTTTTATTTTAAAAAGAGAGTTTGTATGGTCACATAATTATAAATGATAACTTAAGTAACATGTAACGTAAAATATAATAAGCATCTCTAAATCAATATTAAAGAATTTGAGCCTACAATATTTTCAAATTAAAATATATATATATATATATATATATATGTATATATATGGATAATTATATAACTATATGTATGTATGGATACGTATATAACTATAAGTAGTATATGTTGGCTCCATATAAGGTAATGTACCCGTCTATAATATCCACGTTTTATGACATGGTCTATGATATTTATATGTTACATTTCTAGAAATGTTACCTATTTATTTTTTAATATGAAAATTATCACATTTTTAATATTTTGGGCATATTTTTTTTAATATAATTTATTATTTTTTTAAAAGCTATGCCACAAAATTGTGATTTAAACACCACGTCTCAAAAATATGGTGTAGTTCATAAATATGTTGTCTTTTCAAATTTTAGGTTATTGTCTAAAATAATAAATGTTTTAGTAAATATAACTAATTCAAATCAAATATATAAACGTTATAAATAAAATATTCGAATATATTTATTTCATATTTAATCAGATTCATATATAAGATTTAGTGGGTTATTAATCATTATTGTCCAACGCAAATTTCAATAACAAACTGGGAAAAGAAATTGTTTTAGTGAATTTGAAAATTTGTTAGTTATAATTAATTTTTTTGATAGTTTTTTCTGTTTCAATTCACATGCCTTTTTTTTTCTTGTGTAAAATTCATTATTTTATTCAAACAAAAGTATCTTTCTGAAAACTACTTTTCGACAAACTTATATATAAAAACTAATTATAATTACAGACTATTAGAACAATAAATTAAAACAATTTAATTTTAACGAATGTTCTAAACACTACATGCTCACTTATTAAAAAAAAATAGTATAAAATTTCACGTGTTTTAGAATTGTACAAATAAACATAAAAACGGTGAAAAATTGGTACTGCATAAGATTATTCCACTCATTTTATTTTTACCACATGTCAATCGTTGTTCTGTATTTATTTTCGTACTAAGCAGTAATTTGTTTCTTTATTTATTTTTCAAGAACATTATAAGAATGATAAACATTGGTGAAAACTTTGACATAAAGTTCATTGATACAATAAAACAGTGAGATGAAATTACATAACGTCTTTCGTGGTATGTTTATGAAGTTAATTGATACTAAGCTTTAAAAAGCTTAATATTTTAATAACTTTTTTTTGATAAATGCTAGTGAAATATCTTTTACCCTTTTAATATTTTTTGTAGTGATATCAAAGCACAATTTTTTTAATATAATCTCGAATATAAAATTCATAACAAACTTCATAGAATAAGAAAATGGTTTTCAAAAGTAAAATATAATTTCACATAAAATGTGTTGTAGTCCCAATTTAGTCTTCTAATTAAAATTACGTGTGTTCCTTCTTACATTCTTACCTTTTCTTTCTCGTATCCCATTAGAAATGTGAATTGATATAATTAATTCTTAGAAGTTTTAAGAACTGTTTCCTTTTTCTTTAACATTTTCGTAATGTTATTTTTCAGAAGAAAGGACGATGAGTATTTCGGACGATTTTGGTGATTTTAGTGCGTTTAAATCTACATAAACAAACATTGTTATGGTTAGTGAATGGTTTTGGACTGAGAAGAAAAATAAAGTTCATTTTTTTTGCTTTTGAAGTTGATAATCTGTAATATTTGTAGGAATGACAATTTTGGAATGAAATGAGAGTGCATTTCGAAAGTACAGTCCATAACCTCTTTGCGGAAAGAACAATTTATAACCATTTTAGATCACATTTTTTGAATTCTAGATTTACAGAAGTCAAAAATATGTTTCGGAAAGAGTATTCAAGAATATTTTTTTTTCCTATTCTATAAACAAGTTCTTCTTATCGAACACCCTCTTTTCCAGAACCACTCAAATCTGTCAAGGGTAATTTGGGTTTTTCGAAAAATGTAGGGGTGATGGAAGAAAAATAAGAGTGCACGAAGAAACACCCAAATTTTAAACTTAACCCAGATACAGGCCCATTTATCTGCCATCAAGTGGAAGAAATATATTGCCTAATTTGGTTCCCGCCATCAAAGATCACGCGAACTTCATTTCATTACGAGTAAGCTCTCGTTCATTGCCGTCGGAAAGGTGGTTCTCTCTCTTTCCCTTCGATGAATAATGTTCTTCATTCCTCTCGAATTGGTTTTCTTCCTACATTGTTCATGTAAGAAGAGAATGGCTAATCAGTGTACAACTATGAGACTATCACTGACGTTGCATTTCAGAGAATATTGACACATGCTCATGCTTCGTCAAGATTATTCAACTTCCGAACAAGTTCATCTGTAAGTGACTTAATGTGTTTTCAAATTTATTTGTGCATCTGAAAAGGCTTTCAAGAAACCAGGAAGATTCGAGAAATTCCACTGCGGTCATTTCCTCTCTTCTAATACAATTAATATGAATCGAAAATGTGGAATAATGCCTGATGCAATGACCGATTCATGGAGTAGAGAACTTTGTTTGTTGAAAAAACTGTTAGCTACAAATTTCATCGTCTTGATTCCACTTAGCGTCTTCCTTCTTTCCTTAGCTCATCAAGAAACCTGACACAAGATCGATGTTATCTGCAAAACAACGCAGATCTGTTTTAAAATTTCTGCTAGATTCTAAATATTCCTCTGGTTGATTGTTTTATGTACAAATATATCTTCCATTGACAGGTTTAAATCAACAATTGCAGTGAAGTGCTGTTTGCTGTAAAGCATCATGTCAAATATTACAGTATGCGCACGCTTTAGGCCTTTGAACTCAAAAGAGAAGCAAAATGACAATAACTCTATTTGCATTCGGTGCAGAGATACCGAAACTTTTATTTTCAAGGTTTTTTTTCGTCAGATTAAGCGTCTATTAGTTTTTACTCGTGCTCTATAAAAGGCATAGTGAATTCACACATTACGATGAATAGCCTAATAATTTTGAATTAATTTTTTTTCAGGACGAAAAGGATGAAGAATCGGTGTTTAGCTTTGATAGAGTGTTCTACGAACAGTCTGAGCAAGCTGATGTCTATCAGTTCCTAGCTCTTCCCTTGGTTAGAGGTACAACTTCAGAATTCTCATTACAAATTTATATGTCAATAAGTCAACGCAATGCAGACTGAAATCTTCCTTAATTTGAATGACTCTTGCTTCCTTATGAAATGACAGCTGCATTACCGCCAAATAGGGCATATCAACTTCGGTTACATGAAAAAAATTATCCTTATAGTTTGTGTAATGGTAACAATTAAAATCGGGAAAATGACACTTGCCTTTACTTTAGCTTTTTAGTTTTTATTGATATCAGGCTTTCGTTTTGTATGTATTCCCATAAATGTAACAAATGTTATTGATGCATTTTTATTTGTTTTTTTGATCGGCAGATGTTATTGATGCGTACAACGGGACAATTATCACTTATGGCCAGGTAAGATATTACGCGTCTCCAGTTTGCCAAAGGCATTTTGCTTCTTTTTGTTAAACTTTTAAATCAACAATACGAGGTCATATATATGTGGTTTTTCTCCTCAAATATGGCAGCAGTATGTGTATCGGGAGTTGTGAAAAACTTTATACGAGCTTCGCTGAATATGATCCCTTGCATTAGCTCATAAATACCCTTTTGGAGCTATATTTGGTTATGTTTGAAGGGGGAAAATAAAAATTAAAAAATGTGTAGATGAGGCATGAAATATATGAATTGTTATTTTCGGTGCATCGGTGTTGAATTCAAAACTAGCAAATCTGGAAGTCAGGAAAGGGCGCATTACAAAAAGAGTAGACAGTTCCTTTCTAAATATTTAGCAAAGACAATTTGCAAAATCTACAATGTTGTTAAACATACATGGTAGTAAATATAGTTTCTTGTTAATATAGTTTCTTGTTATGATAAGAATATTCCGATAACTCCTCTTGGCCTGTATATAGAGCTCCTCTTGTTATGACTCGTCAACTGTATTTTCGAATCCATTTTTCTTTTGACTCTAATTGTTTAAAAAGTTTCTTTTTCTACAATCAATTGCAGACTGGAGCTGGGAAGACATATAGTATGGAGGTGGAAAATTGTCCCCTAAAAAGTATCTTGAAACAATTTTGCAGAACATAAAATACAGCAATGTAAATAACTACTTCTCTAAAGCAGGGACCTGGTATACTTGAATGTGGTGAACAGAAGAAGGGACTTCTTCCAAGAGTTGTAGAGGGACTTTTTGATTCCTTAAATTCTTCTGATGAAGAGAAAACACATTCAATTAAGTTGTCAATGGTACTGAGGCACTTACTAATTTAACCACATCAGTCTTACAAAATCATCTGGTTATAGTAAATTATTTCTCTGATTTTGTTTCTGATTTGTTTAGGTTGAAATCTACATGGAAAAAGTAAGGTATAAATAAAAAAACAAGTATTCCCCCTCCCCACATTGTACTTAGAGTATATTATATGCGTTTCTGATTGGGAATTTTCTTAACTTTGTTGGAAAAGCTAGTTTCCATGTGAATTTGGATTCTTCAATAGTCATCAGAATAACTCTATCCTCTTATGTAGGGACCTATTTGATTTATCAAAAGTTAATATACAAATTAAGGAGAGCAAATCACGAGGAATATTTTTGCCCGGTGTTACAGAGGTGAACTGTTTTTATGGGACTTTATATCTCTTTCTACTCTGATTATTCTTAGAAATTCTATTTCTTTCCAGAAAACATTTTCCAGAATGTATTTTATAAATTTTGTAAAGGGTAATCTAGAAGTCATTTAAAAAAGAAGTAAAATAGTGGTGCATGAAGAAATACCTCGAAAACATTAAGAGAATAAATATGGGCTTAATGTCTTGGTCCATGACCCAAGACCCGAAGTAACAATTGTATCCCCTTAAGCTTCAAGTAAGTAAAGGTGTAAACTTAGCTCGTGGACTTGACTTTTTGCTAATCATGCCAGTAATTGGTTAGCCCTTTAAGCTTAATATTATTTTCCAAAACATTAAGGAAATAAAGTTGTGTACCCTTTCTATTGGCCAATCCAACAGTAGGTGTACAATAAACTTTTGTGTGCTTTAAGTCGAATTAAGCAAGGTGTACAAAAAAACTTTTGTGTGCTTTAAGTCAAATTAAGTAAGGTCTCACTTCTTTAGATTAAGCATTGGGCGAAGCTCTCCTCCATGAGCTGATTCAAAAAGTAGAGTGGACTGGAATCATTCAGTATTTATATATGAAACTTTGAAAGTTTTCCTCCCTTGTATGTGTATGCTGCAAAATATTTGTCTAAACCCCAAACCAAAAACAAACAAAAAAGAAAATAATTGGTTATTCTTATTCAAATATTGCCATAAAGGACTAACAGGACCTTTTGATTTTTTCATGCAGATTACTGTACTGGACCCTGCTGAAGCATTGCAAAACCTGTCTGTAAGAATAAACAACTTGAATAACATTTTCTGGTTTGATTTTACAATTATTTCTGCTTCTAATTCTGACATAAAATATGTAGAAGGGGATAGCTAACCGGACAGTTGGTGAGACCCGTATCCTGCTTTGACTCTTAGCCCACCGTTCAGTTTTTATTTTACTTTTTTATACATAATTAAACTACTAAATACATTCGGGAGGAAAAGCATTAGCCATACCCAAGTACTGTCCGATGTATTTTGGTACTTCTTGTGCCTGTTCAATGTTATTTTCTTTCTTAGTTGATAAAAAAGAATAACGCATTAGGGTAAATTCCCTGTTTCTTGAGGGAGGAAAAACAGTGATAGGAAATAGAAAGGTCACTTGCGTTCTGCAAATATCCTAAACAAAACATGTAGAAATGAACATGGCCAGCAGCAGAAGTCACTGCATTTATATATTCACAATTCAGCAAGAATATTCCAGAGATAAAAGGTCATACTTCTCATAAATCTGTGTTCTGCTTATGAATCATTCTTAAACACTGAGACTTTGAACAGGACGAGATCCGGAAAGCTAATTCTAGTGGACTTGGCTGGGTCAGAGAAAGTCGAGAAAACAGGAGCAGAGGGAAGAGTTCTAGAGGAAGCCAAGACCATAAACAAATCCTTGTCTGCTCTGGGAAATGTAATAAATTCCCTTACATGTGGTTTGCAAGGAAAAACAGGCCATATCCCTTATCGTGATTCCAAGCTCACTCGAATTCTTCAGGATGCTCTTGTTAGCTCACCCTCCCTTTAATAGTCTATCAAAGCATACCCATTGTTCACGAAATCAGTATCCCAAACATGGTATCTTTTATTCACAGGGAGGAAATGCTAGAACTGCATTGCTTTGCTGTTGCTCCCCCAGTGCTTTTAATGCATCCGAGAGTCTGTCCGCTCTTCGTTTCGTTTCAAGGTATGTTATCCGTGAAGATTGAGGCATTTCCATTTCCTTTCATTTCCTTCATTCTTTATTTTCATAGGCTATGTTGAAAATGATGTCAGAGCTTCCTTAGCAAAAGTTCTAATTTTAACTTTATTTTCTCAAATGAAATTCCTGTGCTCATGTGCCATCATGGTGAGCTTTTATATAAGATTCTATATTTAAGTTGAAAATTGTTAACCGAAAACAAAACCTGCAAAATGAAAGAGAATGTTACCTTGACTATCTTCACCAATAAGCCATTACAGTCTACACTTACACCAACACCATTTAACACACCACGATCATGAAGTGTATAAAAACACTCAAAGAACTGAAAACAAGACAATACCAAAACAAACAATAATGGCCCCACTGCTGTTTAATTTCACATGGGTAAATTTGAAATTTTCACATTTACCGGGATGCATATGAAAATTATGGGATGTAGAAAGAAATGACCTAATATGAATCTATTTAACTTACAATTTGTTGAGCTCAATCTGATTTTATATTGAATTTTTTTGGTCAGTTACTAGCTAAAATTTGGTTAAGGTTGAAATAAAAAATTCTTAAAGAAACTTCAAATAAAATTTGTCACGAACCTTTTTTAACAAACTCTACACATTATTCACCCAATTAAATTCCTGTTTTTTTAAAATGCTGATTGCAGGGCGAAATATATAAAGGTGTCGCCTCGGGTCAATTGCATTGAAGAAAAAAGCGACACAAGTTCTAGTGCTGCTTTTCCGTCTGGCGACGAGTCAAGTGCTAGAATTTTGAACAAGGTGAGAAAATTGTTGTAAAATCCCTTTGTAATTAGAAATCGTAATAAAATTTATGTTAATACAGTTGAGAGAGAAATTTAATGTTGAAGATGTGAAGTTCCTAGAGGAATTGTTCATACAAGAGGGCATTCTCTTTGATCTTTCATCAGTTGAAGAGGAGACAGACATAGATGACCTCACCTTACAGATGATATCCTTGCTGCAAGCAGCCATGGAAAAGCTTACAACTACTGTTGATGAGGTACATGTGCCATAATATTTTTCTTACTACAAATATTAGTACTTATTAGTACTGTTTCAGTCACTTTGAACCTTTTGGCCACTTTTTGTTTACCAGATTAATACTAGGCTTGGTTAAAATGTGAAACGGGAAGAAAGAAGTAAGAGAGTAATAAACTTGATTTCTTAGTCTTTTGTTAAATTTATGAACACTATATAACATTTACTCTAAAAATAAAAAATTATCATCTTGCCCTTTTTCTTCGAAACTTTACAACCAACCGTACGTTAAAACTTGTTTATCCTGTAGCAATGTTAAAAGCTTCTGAAAAATGCTGTATGAATAATACAAAATATTTATTTTTTCAAATCTATAATTTCACAGCTTAAAAGGGAGAATAGCATTCTCAGGGCCAAAGCTGATGCCTCCACGGAATCTCCATTCTACAAGGGAGCAGAGAATAGTTCCATTTTTCAGAATATGATTTCAGGAATCCTGACTTTCTTTCTTCGTTGGTCGGGTTACACTTCTTCTCCAAGACGCTGGCAGTAACTATTCATTCTTATATGATGCCTTGCCGCAGCGGGGCCTTTAAATACTATCAAAATAATGGATAAAAATAATAAAGATGCCTCATGCTGATTCACTTATTGTTGGACATTTTGGGGGCTGGCTAATAGCATAATATATGCTGAGATGGCCAATTCATGGATCGTATCACAATCGATAGCATCGTTTGTGAGCCTGTGTTTGTAACCCGAAAATTGTTTTATATGCATAATAATTTGCCATTGATGACTGTTTTCTGAGAACTCTCTTTAATGAATTCAACCATTTTGGCACAGTAGATCCATAAATTCACGAGTAGCCAAGAAAAATATGGACAATTTGGACTACATCAATTCGTCTTTATTTTTACACTGTCGTACGCAACACAATAGCTGTGCAGCTTATGGTAAGAGGCACTGGATTTCCTGGTTGCGATTTATGAACTGGTGTCTGGTATGCAATGTAATCTGGATGAACGGGATACTGCTATAAACTAGTGTTGAATTTCAAGAAAGGATCTGAGTTTATAACTGGATTCCTAACAATTTGACACGGCAGGTAATAACGTGCAGCATGAGCCTTTCTGTACCTGTATGGATATCGGGGACAGCGTGCCTCGGTCGGCCGGCGGGGGTACCTGCGATTGCGCTCCGACGCTCAAGTCAGTAATCTCTCTCAGTGGGAGTCCTTTCGAGAATGAATAACATACCTTTTTCTCTTTCTTTTCCTTCTTTTGTACGTTCCCCTTGGGCTTGGGCCCTCTGGGTCGTTAGTGGTTCGCCACGTGTTTTCTGGTTTTTGGGTCGTGTTAGGTGGTTTCCTGGG